>AR_comb_assmDRAFT_10133186_pt1 | contig 33005 bp, 32 predicted proteins | sample ArasoioldDNA_FD_10543 | JGI IMG/M metagenome (IMG submission 10543) | reverse complement strand
TAGCGCACCGCCAATCTCGCTTCCAGTGCGGCTCTTACTGTCGGCCACTCGTCATCCAGGATGCTGAAATAAACCGTATCGCGCACGCGCCCCGTCCATGTAATCAGGTGCCGACGCAACGTTCCCTCTTCCTTCGCCCCAATCCGCAGGATCGCATTGCGCGACTTCTGATTTAGTGCGTCCGTCTTCAACTCCACCCGCATGCATCCCCACCCCTCGAACGCGTGCCGCAGCATCAGATATTTCGCTTCCGTATTCACCACGGTTCGCTGCCACGCCGGAGCGATCCAGGTCGATCCAATCTCTACACGCCGATTGGCGCGATCGATATTCATGAATCGCGTGCTGCCCACGACTCGTCCTGAACTGCGCTCCACCGTCGCGAACACCACCGACTCCCCGCGCTCCTGCTCGGAAAAGGCCTTGTCGATCAGCGTCCGGAAGTCCTCGGGAGTCTTCATGGCGTAGGGAATCCATCGAAAAATATCTTCCAGATTGTTCTTCGCTGCCTCCCAAAACAGTTCCGCGTGGTCGCGGCGGATGGGTTCGAGTCGAACAATCGATCCCTCCAATGTCACCGGAACAACGATGTCCAGAGGGCCGACAGTCGGTGTCATTGCTATTCCTTCGTGGTCCTTCGTGCCCTTCATGGTTTATGATCTCGCTTCCATTATCTTGCATCTTGCATCCATTTTAGGCATCTGTACCTAGAACGCCCGATGTGTGCGGGCTCCGGGATTCGTTTAAGATCGCAAGAATACATCACCACTGCTCTCAAAACATGAGCTCAAACGTCCAAATCAAGACACCCAAACCATGTTGTCAGGAGCGTTGTCGGTGAAGGCTCTCTGTCTTCCGTTCTCGCAGATCCCGCATACCTCACGCCTTTTCCTCGATCTCCTTTCGTATGCTCCCCAGGTTCAGAGCTTTTATCCTCGATCCCCGTATTTCCACGAATGGCTGCGAGACGAAGCGGCAAAGATTTCCTATGAAGCCTCTCGCCGGGAACATGTAACCCGGATTCTCGAACACCAGAACAGAAGTTGGAACGCATCGGAGAAAGCGCTTGCCAATCTGGACCGCCTGCGCAAGGGAGCGGCCACCGTCGTCACCGGACAGCAGGTTGGACTCTTCGGTGGACCCACATTTTCCCTCTACAAAGCGCTCAGCGCGGTCAAACTGGCCAACGAAGCGACTGCTGCCGGAGTCGATGCCGTCCCTGTCTTCTGGCTCGCGACGTACGACCACGACCTGGCTGAAGTGAACCACATCTCGCTTCCCGCAGCCGACGGCACGCTTGCGGTCCTCACAACTCCGAGCAAAGACGTACCTGGGGCACCCGTCAGTTCCGTTCGCTTTGGCGACGAAATCAATCCCGTAGCCGAGCAGGCTGCCGCGTTGCTTGGCGACACCGAAGCATCGCAGGATTTGCGCGATTCTTACCGTCCGGGCGAGTCACTCGGCACGGCATTCGCGCGACTCTATGCCCGCATCTTCGCCGACTGGGGTGTGATTTTGCTGGATCCCTCCGATCCAGAATTTGATCGCGTCGCCCAACCGATCTATCGTGCTGCGATAGAACGCGCCGAGGAGCTTGCCGCCTCGCTTCTCGACCGAGGCCAGAAACTTGAGGCCGCGGGTTATCACCAGCAAGTGAAGGTTACCGACTCTTCGGTCCTTTTGTTCACCACCAGGAAGGGCGCGCGGACACCTATCTCGCGACGCGCGACTGAGTTTGTCGTCGACGGCGAGGCCGCAGCCGAGAAGCTCTCGCAATCGCAACTGCTTGCCGAAGTCGACTCACATCCGGAACGATTCAGCCCCAACGTGCTGCTGCGTCCCATCATGCAGGATTTTCTGCTGCCAACACTTGCCTATACAGGCGGCTCCGCCGAGGCTGCCTACTTCGCGCAAGCGGGCGTGGTATACGAAGCACTTCTCGGCCGGGTGACTCCGATCCTGCCGCGCTTCTCCGCGACGATCGTGGAACCCAAAGCGCAACGCCTGCTCGAGAAGCATGAGGTCGCCATCACGGATGTATTCGACGGGCCGGAAGCCTTGCGTCAGCAGATCGCGGCCAAGCAACTTCCGCGCGACCTTCAGACTGCATTTGACAGCGCGAAGAATTCCTTCGATGCCAACTTCTCTGCGGTCAAAGACAACTTAGAGAAGCTAGATAAGACGCTGGTCGACGCTGCCGAAACCGCCCGCTCAAAAATGCAGCATCAGTTAGAGAAGCTCTACGCGCAGGCGGCGCGCGCCGAGGCGCTAAAGGGAGAACTGGTAAGCCGTCACGCGGAGATACTCAGTCAAGCTCTCTACCCAAACAAGGGCCTGCAGGAACGCACGCTTGGCGGCAGCTACTTCCTTTCGCGGTACGGCCAGGAACTGTTGCATCAGCTGTATGACACCATCAACTCCAGCTGTCACGACCACCAGATCATCGAAGTGTAGTTCCACACACGTCACTCAGAGATGCAAGAGGGTTTGAAGCTCTTTTGCTAGCTGCGCATACGCGGCGTCACTGAGAGGAGCATGCTGTTGCTGTACGATTTGTCCCGCAGGGTCGAGGATCACCAGATAGGCATCATCGGGTTCCTTGTATCCGACAAGCGTCTTCAATTCCGACTCACCCTGCAGGACGGGGATGAAATGGTCCCGCATGTTCTCCTTCACGCCTTTCTTCATCCCTGAGATAACCATCCCACGAATGAAGCGGGGCACGTCTTGGAGCACGGGCAGCTGATACAGAGCAAATCCCTGCTGCGTGCCGAAGTCTGAAAAGATCTTGTCACCCCAGGCGCTCGTTGGTCCCTTCGAGGCCTTGGTGAACCCGAATACGAGAACTGCGGCCTTTCCCTTCGCGTCGTCAGGCAGCAAAACCTTGCGGCCAGCAAGGCTTTCGCCTTCCACCCGCGGCATTGGCTGCTGTCCATGCGCCCAAGCCGCAGTGATAAGAGCGAGAAGGCAATAGAGATGAATAGTCTTGAATTGATTGTGCATGGTAGATCCACCGTAGCGCCGGACTCTGGCGGGCTGTCGTGATGGCAACTTGCCCTTGCAATGTGCTAACACTACTTGCTCTCGCTAGTTGCAAGGAAAGTTCCCAGGCCAATCATGACCGCACCAGTAACCGTTCGTTGCCGGCGCCGAAACCTGGCCGAGGCTCGAATGCGCTCGCCCAGCGGCCCGGCCAAAGCAATCACGATTAGATCCGCGGTTGTGTTCAGGGCAACCGAGACCGTTCCCAGGGTTACGAACTGCAAGAAAACGTGCCCGCTCCCGCGTACCACAAATTGCGGAATGAAAGAAAGAAAGAACAGTGCCGTCTTGGGATTGAGCACTTCCGTTGCGACGCCCTGCCACAGCGGATTGCGTACCGACTTCACCTTCGCCGCAATCAATTCGTCCCCATCCTTGTCGCGCCGGGCGTCGAGAATCATTCTCACGCCGAGAAAACCCAGGTAAGCGGCACCCACATATTTCACCGTGGCAAATGCGGCGGCGGAGTTGGCAAGAATGATTGAGATTCCCAGAGCCGCGGCGAACACGTGAACCATGCCACCCAGAAAGGTTCCGAACGCGGACAGCACGCCCTCGCGCTTTCCGCCCGCAAGGCTGCGCGCAAGAACGTAGAGCATACCCGGGCCAGGAGCGATGGCAAGCAACACGGCTGCCGTAAGGAAAAGAAAGAACCGCGCTTCACTAAAATGGAACATGACAACCCCACTCAGTTGAGATAGCTCCAGCTACTTCGCGAGCCAGCCTTCCAACTCCGCTAGCGATTCCACGCGAGGCCACTCACGGCCGCGATATGCTCCGGAAACATCGAACAACACCGCGTCCATTCCCGCGTTCCGTGCTCCGATGTAGTCAACCGAATACACATCGCCAACGTAGAGGCTCTCTGCGGGATCGGCCTGCATCCCGCTCAACGCCGCCGCAAAAATCTCGGGATGCGGTTTCTCATGCCCTACGTTGCCCGAGTCAGTGATGCTGGCGAAGCAGTCGCAGATGCCGCAGCGGTCAAGCACGGCGTCAATGCGTCCGTCGGCGTTCGAGATCACCGCGATGGCGTAGCGTTCGCGAATCCGGTCCAGCGCTTCGCGTGTGCCGGGCAGAATCCGATCCCAATTGGCAGAGCTTTGCGTGTTCTCGACCAACGTGTTGCGCACGCTTTCGTCAAATGCATTCAGCTGATTCAGCAGGTGCGTATGAAACGTCCACCAGAAACCATGATCGATGTTGCCGCTGATCAAGCCTTGATCGAATTCCTGCTTGGTGCGGCGTTCCAGCGCTTGCCACGCCTCAAGGCTGAGATGCTTTTCCCCCGCGACCGGCGCTAGAATGCGCGCGCGGTTGGGGAAGAGTAGCGTGTTGCCGACGTCGAAGAAGATGAAACGGCGCTTCGCCATGAATCCATATTACCCAACGCCGTCCGGTCTGCGCAGCCGGCTGAGAGATTGACGGTCCGTCCCGATGACGATGTAATATCGAATGCTCAACCATTTATCGTGGATGTCTGAACTCGATCCATGGCAATCGCCGTCTCCGTATTAGTCTCAGGGTTTACTCGAACCACGCGGGCTGTGCTGGGGATGTATCCCACGGCGCGGGCCTCGGCTGCCATGTCGGTTGGAGTAGCCGCCGCCTTCTTCTCGCGCGAACCGCGGCAGGACATCTACAACATCCTCTGGGCGGTGGTGTTCGGCTTTGCGACGCTGAACATCCTGAGCCTGGCGACACGGCGCATGGAGCCAGGACGACGCCGCATGACATTCGGGGAACTTATGGCGGTCATGGTCGTCCTGGTTTCGGTTTTCCTGCTGGGCTGGGAGATGCTCAGCGTTTTTCATATTTTCCCCATCAAGCTCAAGCATTAGAAGGACTTAGCCGCTGAAGCGCGGAGATTTCCACAGTGTTCCCGAAGGAACAATTGTCTTACGTGTTTGTACATACAACTATATAAATATATGATAAATACATGCGGGTCATGGATTTAGGGGTGAATTCCATTTTCAATTCGCAATGGAGGGGCTAGCGGAATCGAGTTCACCTGGGTTTCACCCTGGTTATGCAATTTGCGGTATGATTCGCCTAAATGGGAAAGAAACCGTCCAATTTCGATGTGACCTGTCCGTGCTGCAGTGCCGTGCTCAAGATCGACACAGAAACTGCTGCCGTGATTGCTCATACGGCTGCGGTGAAGCCGAAGACCTTCGCCGACATGGAAGCTGCGGCGAAGGCAATGCGCGAGCAGGACAGCCGGCGGGAGTCGATTTTTCAGCAGTCAGTGGAGGCGCAGAAGCATGCTTCCGATCTGCTGGAGAAGAAGTTCCAGGAAGCGATCAAGAAGGCGAAAGAGACTCCCGACACGGGCAAGCCGATTCGCGACTTTGATCTCGACTGATTCATGCCCGCACCCACTCGTCCGCTGCTGCTGGGGCATCGCGGGGCACGCTCCGTCCGATCGATTCCGGAGAACACGCTGAAGTCATTCGATCGCGCCCTGGCGGACGGATGCCACGGATTTGAATTCGATGTACGCCTCACGGTGGATGGCGACGCTGTGATTTGCCACGATCCCCGATTCGGCGGATTTGAGATTGCCAGGTCGACGGCGGCCCAAGTCAATCAACTTCCCCACCTTGACGATGTCCTCTCCCGCTATCAGGAGCGGGCATTTCTCGACATCGAACTGAAAGATGGCGGCCTGGAGAAGGTTACGCTCGAATTACTGCGGAAATACCCGCCGCGGCGGGGATTTGTGGTGTCGTCGTTTCTGCCGGAAGTTCTGCACGCGATTCGGGCGGAGGATCGAGATGTCCCGCTCGGTTTGATTTGCGAGTCGCCCGGTGAGCTTCTTCGATGGAAGGCACTTCCGGTCGAGTACGTGATTCCGCATCACAAGCTGGCTAAACCGTCTCTGCTGCGCGAACTCAAGGAGGCTGGCAAGAAGAGTCTCGTATGGACAGTAAATGACCTGGCGGGGATGGCGCGATTCCGCGATCTCGGGGTGGACGGAATTATCTCGGATGAGACGAGCCTTCTCTGTCGCGCCAACCCAAATCCCGTGGGCTAGCACTACCAACTGCATCTAGTCAGGAACCTGCTTCGCACCTTCCAGCAGTTGCTGGATCGTTCATCCTAGGGCGAGAGCGATAGAGTGAAAAGTCGGGATCGATGTTGAGAACACCCAGCCAGGGGTCGCTTTCATCGCAAGCTGTGCGCAGCCAGCGAAACATTTGGTCCTGATCGCCCAACTCAGCGTATATGGCAGCGATTTTATAAGGTGAGACAGCAGCCTGATCACGTTTCTAAACGCGCTCGTACTATTTCTGCCGGATGACACGGCATCGAACCTAGGTCCGGGGGTCGCACGAAGGCGAATTTTCCGCAGTATGGACACGGAAGCATCCAGCTGACGGTGCTGTTCAACGATCCGACGGATCTGGAATAGCTCGCCTTGTGGCAACGCCGTGCTCTCGGGGATGCTTTTAGATGGGCGTCCCTTGCGGGACTCGGGCGCATTACGTCGACCAAACCCGGCACTTCTGTGCCGGGCTTTCACATGCCGCCGGTGACGCGGCTAGATTGAGCTGAATCGTGATCCGGCGCTTTCTTTAGAAGCCACTTCGCTGCTGATGGGGATTCCGACCGTTTACTGCGCGCCGGCGGCGATCGCGTTGCCCGACGAAAGAGCGGCCTTGGCTTCTTTGATGCCAGCCTGGATCAACGTGTCCCAGTCGAGATGCGGGATGGGTGACGCCGCGGCCGCCTGATAGATGGCCAGAGCGTCTTTCGGACGGTTCAACTTCTTCAGGCATAGCCTTGCGGCGCTGAGTTGTGCGGTGAGCGATTGCCGTTCCGCCGGATAGGCCTTGGCCAGTTCCTGATATTCCAGGAAAGCGCGCTCAAACTCCTGCATTTCTTCTGCGCCTTTGCACAGTTCCAGCCAGGTCATGGCCGGCATTTTGGCACCGCCGTTATCGACGAACTCGGCATAGTCCTGAAACGCTGCTTCGATTTGATGGGCTTTCAAGTGCAGCCCGCAAGTCTTCACAGTGGCGTCAAGATACAACTTCGTGTCGCTCTGGCGCTTGTAAATCTGGCGCAACAGAGCCCAGGCGTCCAGCGAATTCGGGTTGGCAGCAACGTAACTCGTCAGCAGAGTCTGGGCCTCGGCGAGCTGGCCGTGTTCCATCATCGAACTTGCCTGCTCGAGTTCGGCGTCATTGGTCCAGGCAACTTCTTCCTCGATGGCCTTGTTGGCCTTCTGCTCGATGCCGGAATAGCGAATCGCAACCGCGGCCAGCGCTCCGAAGACAAAACCGCCGACGTGCGCCCAGTGCGCTACGCTGCTTGTCGAACCAAACAGAGTGCCATAGAGAATTTCCACACCGAGCCAGAGCGGCAGCAGCCAGTAGGCGGCGGCTTTGAAGCGGAACATGCGGAACGGATTGCCGGTGCGCAGAAGGCGGATCGGGCTGAACCACCAGATCCAGGCCATCTCAATCTTCATCTTGGGGAAACGCACCAGGAACGCTCCCATCAGCGCTGCCACCGCTCCGGACGCACCGAGCGTGGGCGTAATGCTTCCCGGATTCAGCCACGCGTGAAATTGCAGTGCGGCCGCGCCGGCGAGCAGATAGAAGGCGGAGTACAGCCAACGCCCCCAAACGTCTTCCAGCACAAATCCCGCCAGCCACAGGAACCACATGTTGCCAATCAGGTGCATCCAGCCGCCGTGCAGGAAGTTGGCTGTCAGGTAGCTCAGGGCGCTGGGATGGGCCGGAATATAGGCGTATTGCTCGACGATAGAAGAGGATGACAGCTTTACATACTGTTCGTTCAGAGAATCCATCTCTTCCTGCAGCTTTTCCGAATCCTCCGTCATTTTGATCTTGGCGTCGTAGGCGTTGATGACGTCGCGGTAGGGGTTTTGCACCTGCTTCCACTGATTCGGATGACTCTTCTTGAACCCCTCGACCAGTCGCTCCTCCTCCGGATGCATCTTCAGTTCCGGATGCAGGGCTGCCAGGATCAGGATGTCAGCCTTCACCTCGCCCAGTTGCGGCGCCTCGTCGCTCATCGACATCGTTGTGAGGAGAAAGACGGCTGTATTGATGGCGATCAGCGTCAGCGTCACCACCGGCCAGCGCCGGGCGGCCATATTCTCGTGCTTGATGGGAACTAACATCGTACTACCCCTGAGACGCGGAAATTCGGCTGTGTCGGCGACAGTTTAGAAGCGGAACAAGGGCAATCCCAGATGACTCAGGGTCGTGGCCAATCTTTAGTAACCAGCTAGGGAACGGGGCTAAGCAGGAAGTAGACGCCTCTCTTCAAGAGTGTCTTGAGGCATATCTTGTTTGCCACCAGTCGGTAATTGTCACCGTCACATAGAGGCGGCAAGAAGATGAAATAGGCTTGGCTTTGGAGTCGTTAAGTGCGACAGATGAGAGGCGGGGAGACGCGGTTGGGAGAGCCCGGCTGTTTTTCCAACTGCGCCACTTGATATCGCGGAACGAATGGGGTCGTCGCACGCCATCATCGCCGGGCTCTCCAACCATTGCCAGGGTGTTACCGCGTCCTAGATGCCGGACACAACTACGGTGACCGTGTTCGGGCCATCCGCGCTGCAGGTGAAGGTGCCGGACTCCGCATTCAAGATTTCGCTCCAGTTGCCGCTACTGGCCGACAAGTATTTGTACTGAACGCGAACGCGCACACCCTTTTCCCCGCCCACATGTTCCAGATCGCGCGTGGCTACCTTCTCAGTATGTTTATTGTTGATAATGATATTGGAAATGCCAATTTCCTCCCGCCATTTCGCATCTTCATTGTCCCAATAATCGAAGTCCACGACTTTGATCTGCGGTTCATTGCCCGCATGCACGAAGTTGTTCGTCACTTTAACGGTGACATCCTTGCAGTTTGCCGCGGAGGCAATCCCGCACAGGCCTGTGACCATCAAAAAACCTACAACAGCATTTACGACCCTTACTTTCATGTACTGTTCTCCTTTGGATTTAATTGTTACTTCGTTAAAGTTCACTTCTCCCAGGGTCTATCGTTGCGGCTGCACCAACTGGTAGGTGGCGGAGGCTGATTGCGGTTTCGGTTGTCTCGTCCATGAAGGTCTTTAACCGAAATGGGCGAGATGAGATTCGCGCGCCGCAAGCTCTCCCTGACGAGGCGCGCTTTGCGGTCCTGCGAAAGCAGGTGCTGAAGAGCGATGCGGCTCACCGACGTCGCGAACATGGTTTCGTCCCAGCGAGACATGTAGATGGTGAAGACTTGGTTCGTTTCGTCACCTTCAACTCCGTCCCGGGACTCACCTACGACGAGCGTGACAGGGGCCTGTAGTTTCGAGTGATCGGCCAGCCGAAACTCCTCGGCGACTACCCTCCAGGTAATGTCGAATAGGAGAGAGACCCTTTCTTGAGGTACGTCTAGTCCGGGATGACATTGAATGCGAACCTGCCCCACGGCGGATGCCGCTAAGAGAAGGAGAGAGCTACCGATCCATACGACGTTCGTCTTCAAAAAACCTGTCATTGCCCGAACTCCCCAGAAATCTGACATGGCGCACTCTGGTTCGGCTAGGCGCAAACGTCAATGGCCGTCCTGTTCCCTGGGTGTTACTTGCTTGTTCCCGAATTTATCTCGTGTAGCTCGAAGGGGTTAGAAGCGTAAGTCGGGTCGGTATCCAGCCAGAAATTAGGTGGCGGGAAGGAGAAGGGGATCGGGGGTAAGTTATATCAACATCCAACGGTTGCCCTCTGGAGGCCCGCTATCTTAGAGAAGACCCTCTCGGGTAGAGTCTTGCGCGTCTCCTCGTCACTATCTTCAACGCAAAGAGAGGTTAGCTTCGAACGTCACCGGTGCTCGACCTGTCGGATATCGGTGGTGATGCGCAAAACAAAACGTCTGGGCTGGCACTTGGCCAGCCCAGAATCGTTAGATCGTTGAATTCAGATTTTTACTAACGGGGGCGTTGATCATGCCCGCGATCAGCATGACCTTGCTTCTCCTGGTGAGGCGCGTTTTCATGCGGGACTCCGTTGCCGTGCGGACTGACGTTGTCGTGCCCTCGTCCGTTGTTATGCGGAGCAGTGTTCTCGTGTCCACGCCCGTTGTCGCGTGGTCCAGCGTTTTCGGGTCGGTAATTGCCGGGACGCGGCGCTTCGTTGCCACGAGCACTGTAGTTGGGCTGAGGGCCGCGGCTTCCGTGCATCTCCTCGCGCGGAATCGGTCGATCGTTGTGTGCGTTTCCTACCGGACGAGCCACGGGATGATTTTCTGGACGCCCGTGAGGGCCTCTGTCTTCGTGGGCCGGGACAATCCTGGGACTGTGAAATTCTCCCGGACGCGACGTCGCGGCGAGTGCGGGCCGGCCATGATTCTCAGACGCGAGGAACTCTCGGTTGCGCCCGGCCCCGCGCTCGTGCTCGCGCTGCATCCTGGTCGGTTCGAAATGGTGCTCTCGCGACCACCTTTCCTGTTCGCGCGTTGGACGGGCGTTAATTCCGCCGTGCCCGCCAGTGTAGCTGATGCGGTTCACGGTGACGTTGTTGATGACGGTCTTGTTGTAGATGTGAACGTTGGTGACGGTCACGTTGTTCACGTTGCGGTTGTAGTAAAAGTGGCGGTCTCTCCAATAGCCACCCTCATAGCCGGTGCCAAAGTAGCCGAAGCCGTAGTTCACGCCACCGTAGAAACCGATGTGCGGTCCCCAGTAGCCTGCGTGCCATCGATACGAGCCATTGCCCCATCCCCAGTATCCGGGTGTCCAGAGCAAGCCCACCGATGGTGGCGCCGCCCAGGTGCCAGGGACCCAATAGTAGCCTTCGGGACCGTAGGCCCAGTAGCCGGGCGTCCAGATGTAACCGTCACCGGGGCAAGGCGGCTGCTCGTAAACGGGCAGCACAGGCGGGGCGATGTTCACGGAAACGAAAACACCCGCAAAAGATGAAGCTGGAATCACGACCAGAAGAGCGAGTAAGACAAAACGCAGAGTACGCATTAGGTTCCTCCTGCCCATTCGTTCTCTCGCGGCCAGATAGATGCGAGGGGATGTGGGCACGAAATTTCTACCTTGGAACGGGGACTGGCTCTGGTGTATACAAACCCAAGTTGCGAGCGAATGTTGCCGAGCGCGTAATGTGGTGATTTTAAGTCGCTATGGCCGACGCTTCTCACACAGAAGGGCACACGCGGGGTTACGTAAGTAACAAGAGAAAACGTGCAGGGCATGCTTTTCCTGGATGTTGGTAAGGGCGATTTCACTCAAAATTTGCGACTGCACGAAGATGAGTGAAATAGAGATTTGACGACAGGTGGGCGGTTTTCATGGGGTTAGGGTGTGGTGGTTCATGATGATTATCCTTCCATCCCTCGCGACTCTGATCGGCCTCATGGGCGCTGTGCTGTATTTGTCGGGTGCTTGTCTTGCAAAAGTGGGGAAATGTGCGAGGGCGCCGGAGCGCCCTCGACCACGTTGAAAACTACTTGGGACAGCTTGTGCTGACCATCTTCAGATTGGTGACAGTCAAGTCGCCGGTCTCGGAATCCTTACCCACGCCCTGCTTAATATCTTCCTTCATATTATGGGCTGTTGCATTGCTCACGACGCCGGTAACCTTCACCGTGTGCCCGACGTGTTCGCTCATATCGACGCTGTCGCTCTTGAGATCCCACCTTCCACCGTCTTTTACAATCAGCTTGTACTCCTTGGAATTGTCCCCGTTTTGCAGACAACCGGTGATCGAGCGGCTTTTTGTGTGAGACTTGTCCGTGTCTTGCGCGTTCGCCATCAAAGTCCCACAGACAAATATCAGTCCAGCGAGCCCCGTCGCAATCCTAAGTTTTGGCATATAACACCTCCAAGGTGACTCTAACTGCAAGGCTCGGAAAGGCCATCGGGTGAAACGTTGAACTGGGGCATCCAGAGCGTGTAGGCGTAGACCTAAGCCTTAATTTGGTTGGCCGTTTTCATGCCGCTCCCACAAGCGAGCATGAGGAAAACTGCTTTGACCCACGGTTGATGAGTGCAATAGATTTTTCGCCAACTACGGGCAAGAATTGCATGTTTCTGGTTGCCGACGATCGAGGACCTTGGTGTTTCGATTATGGCCTGGAAGCAGTGGGCAACGTCCGGGCGACGCGAAAACCGACGCTGTCCATGCGATTATTCAGCTGGTAGCCTTGCGAGGCTCCGCGATGGGCCGATCTCATGGTTTCTTTGTCGTACGACCATGAACCACCTCTTCGAATCCGTTTCGCGTTGTCGGTGACTACCAGCGAGGCGTCTTCATTGTCCACCCATGTTGCCGTTGAGTCGGTGGAATATTCGAGATAGCGATCCTGCACCCATTCCCAAGCATTGCCGTACATGTCAAAAAGTCCGAACTGATTGGGTTTGGTGGTACCAACCGGCCATCCGTGGTTTTCAGAGTTCGCCATGAACCAGGCATATCGGTCAAGCAGAGCAACGCCATTTCCAAAGAAGTGTGCTGTCGAATTGCCGGCTCGCGCAGCGAATTCCCATTCTGCTTCGGTGGGAAGCCGATAACCTGTTCGATGCAAGTAGTCAGCGGGCATCACCATACCGGGACCTATTTCGTCTGGGTACACCCACTGCCCACGTGGAATTCCTGCTCTCTTACTTAGCCAATTGCAGTATGCCGCCGCGTCATACCATGTCATTGCGAATTGAGGATATTGCTTCCACGTTGTGAACTTATCTGAGTTCTGGGGAAAGCGCTGTTTCATTGCTTCGTGCCATTTTGATTTGAGACCGGTATCTTCCAGATAGTGCTGAAACTGAGCTACGGTCACTTCCTTGTTGGAGATTGCATAATTGCGCGGTATGCGCACCGCGTGGAGACTCTCGCCCGGGTCTCTTCGAGGTTCATTTCCGGGCGATCCCATCTGGAAGGCTCCTACAGGACGAATCACAACCATCGTGTGCCCTTCAACATCGATGGTCCAATCGCGCATGCGCGCCAATGTCCCGGTCAATTCACGGTCGATCGCACCAAGGGCAGCCTCCTGCTTCCATTGGGGGCGCGGTTGACTGGCTCCTTCGTTTGAGTGAAGAAAAGGATAGTCCTTCTGAAAAAACGCTGCCGGGCTGGGGTGGTCATTTCTATTGCGAAGAAGCCAGTCCGTTGCTGAGTGTACCTCGGGGTCGGGATCAGTTCTGTATATTCCGGTCAGCATTGCGCCAATTGCTCTGCGCTTCGCTTGAGGCAGTTGCTGCTCTGTGAATCCCCCCAGACTTAAAATGAGGGCTGCACGCTCACCGGGATCCTTGGCAGCGCCTAGCAGATTCGCCACTGCCTGCGCTTGAATAGCCCCAGATAATGGCAGGCGGTCAACCACATAAGCCCGCACAGAAGGATCGGCGTCGCGGCGCAATATGTGCCAGAGCGCTTTGGTGTTCCCTTTCCGAACCCGAGAAATCGCGAGATCCGCCTCGGCCATAGCATCTTTGTCAGCGCGCTGTTCCTCTGGAAGTACCAGATCGGGCACCTCTTGTTCCTTCACTCTTGATTGAGTCGTATCTTGTATCGCAACCGAAAGGGCGCAATAACAGCTCGAAAAGAAACCCAGCACCGTCACAAGTAAGAGATTTGCAGATTGTTGTGATTGGAGATGAACCATGCGGAGTCTCGGCGTTTCAAAAATGATGCAGTTACAATCTATTTTAGCGACAGGACAAGGGCAGAAGTATTAGCCAACGCCGTTCTAGACGACGTTTGGCCCGATGTCTCGTGGGTGGCTGTCGGATACGCTCCGTTTTGTAATGTTGTGCCTTCACTCCGAGAAAAAAAAGGGTTGGCTTTTTCTCAAGATTGGACCTTGGTCTCAAGCATCTTGCATTCCTAGTCGGATGACGGACATTCGGAAGGCAAAGTCAAAATTATTGAAATCAGATTTTTCACCAACTCACGACAAAGATGCTTGCTATCGGTTTTGAGGGCTCGAGGGTTTTCCAACCAAATCTATTGGATGAGCGGGTACTCCTCACTTAAACGTTCAACGCTCACGATGTCTTGAGTTTTCGGTAGAAGCGGGTTGAAAGGAATTCAAAAGAAATTGCAACAAACACGACTAGGACGCAGGTGACTGGCACCATATAGCGCAGAATGGCTTCCGCGGTGACCGTCGTCATGATCCAGAAATAAGCTGTGATAACAATGGCGAGAAGCGCAAAATTCTTCTGCGGAGCGTCGCCATATTTCCAGACGGTTCGAGTTCCCAAGAGCAAGAATGGCAAATACAACAATTGAATGATGGCGATCCAGCGTTCCAATGTGTGCGACTCATTTCCGAACCAACTGCGCGCAGCCTTAACCAACAGCAGTTCCAAGACTGCGGTTGGAGTTTCTCGGACTTTGGTCAAGATAAAATGAGCAATGCTGCTGGTGCTCTTGAGCTGTGGATAGTGAGCGGCTGCGTCGTCTACGAGAGCTCTCGCACCTTCGGGGAGTGATATCTGCGGGAGACCTCTCTCTGTGCCAAACGTGAGACCGTCAATTAAAGCGTTGGGGCCATTCGTGCAGAGCGGGATCCAGTGCCCGCCTACGTGCCAAGCCCAAATCTCCCAGGGAGAGATCGTCGCAGCATACGTAATTAGGAGACACGCGGAAAATACTATGCGGCTGCGCCTTGGGACCCTAACCGGGCTCACGCTCGCGAGCGCCACGAAGGCCAAAGGAAGCCCTATGCTGAAGGGCTTGATGAGGGCAGTTATTCCCAAAATCAGCCCCAACAGCACGCCATATCGAACGCCATTTTTAGTTATACAGGACCCAGATGACCAGGCGAAGAACAGCAGCACGCTACTTAATAAAAGCACTGTAAACAGGCTCGTCGGATCGGGCTGTTTCGTCAGCCACAAGTGGAAGGGATAAGTGGACCAAAGCCCTGAAGCCAGGAGCGCAACTCTCCAACGAAAGAATCTCATAGCCAGAACGCAGACCAGCACTGCAGAAAACGTCACCAAGAGCCCTTCCACGATCCGGAGTGCCTTCGCCTCGCTGAGGTCCACTTGCCGAGCGGCCCAGAATGCAGATGCATAGAGCATAGGAATTCCTGGCGGATACGTGAGCGCAGGCTTGGAATGCAAGTAGAAACCGTTCCCTGCGATCAAGCTCTGTGCTAGTGGCTCGTAATACCCGTTGTAGTCGGAGCTCTGATTCCTGCGCCAAGGTTGTGGCAATAGCAGTAAGAATAAAAGATGTGCGACTAGTGCCACGACCGCTGAAAGGCTTAAAAGCAGGAATCGCCGTTCAGAAACCTGATCGCTCGCTTGGCATGGAATCGCGATCTCAGGTTCGAGCTCTGTAATGGAAGCACGGAGCGCAAACTGATCCATAGACATCCTGTTCAGGCTCCAACGGGTAAACGAAAGTTTTCCTGATTGGAATCGACGTCTAGCATCTCTGATACGAACGTGGGCGTTGGAGATACCTTGGCGTGAAAGTCGAACCAAGAATGTCGGTTTAGTGTGCCGCTCTTGTAATGCCCGAGCCGCATGTGCAGCCAGTTGCTAGCGACCTCTTCGAAACTCTGCCACTCGCCCGGGGTTTGTTCCCCGAATGGGCCAGAAGAACCGCGAGGAAAAACTGAGCGTCTCAACCTGTTCTTAACTCTGTCGGCATACCAGCAAATCTGCTTTGCTGAACGCGAAAACACAGTGGTATTGGCGAAATCGGGAAACGTTGAATTGTGACGCATCTGATCGACAATCTTGAACTCCGAATATCCCAACTGCCGAAGTAGAACGAGCCCCTGAAGGTCCTCGGCTTCGAGAGAAAGGTATTGCGGCAATTGCGTAGGTAGTAGGTGTTTCAAGCAGTAAGGCTCGCTCCTTCGATGTCGATTTTTAGGTAGTGGGGAATCCCGTATTTTTTCAGTATTGTGTCGAAGGTCACGCACTCAACGTCAATTGGGTGACACTTCAATCCATTTCTCCCAGCCCTGGCTGCATCAAACGAACTAAATACATCTCGTTCGTCGCAAATCCAGAAGGGGATGTTTCCAGGTTGATCTACGATGCCCTCCCATTCGATGAACAGTCTTCGATCGCCTATCTCTTGTCCGAATCGTTCCCGCGCCCTCTGCACAAGCTTAGGATTTGCCTCGATGGCTACTACGTTGCAGCCCTTGGACAAGTAGTACGCACAATCATCGCCATTATTCATTCCGACGTCATAGATCAGCCGAGACCTGACGTCGGCCACTTCGTTTTGCCATCGACCTTTGCTGGGCGTTTGCACACATGGCATAGTCATGACGGGCCCCCGGATCGGAAAATCTGTGACATAATCCTTGCAGTCACAAGCTTTGTCAACCGCTGCGCGTGCCCTTCTCCTGGCGAGGAATTGTGGGGAATGGTTTATCTCCTTTGCCAGATTGCTGGACAGGTGCCGCAATCAAGAAAATAGCCATCGCAACTCCCTTAGCTGAGTCCGCCTGCGCTGCCAGGCTCCTCAAGTGTTGCAAACAGGCCACATAGCTCATTGAGGGGCTTTCCGTTAGCTGCGACGCGACGTCAGTCACCAGCCACAATGCGCCTTACGCACCCGTGTATTGACGCTCTCGACGTTATTAGCGTCGTCTTGTCGACGCGAATGATCTTCCCCCGTGGAGGCAACTGAATGAGTCGCGAGCCGCTAAGAACTGACCGGAGCAGGTCTCACATCTTGTTTTGCGCTGATCCTGGGCGCCGCTTTGGGGATTCGCAGAATCATCAACCCTGCGATGAGCACCGCCGCCATCACAAACCTCAGTCCCAAAGAGAATGACGCTCCGGTATAGGTGTACATGTAGCCGAAGATGTAGGGTCCGGCAAATCCCGCTATGCTGCCGACCGAGTTAATTAGTCCCACCGCCGTGGCTGCTTCTGCCTGGCTCAAGATTTCGGTGGGGATCGCCCAGAAGGTGGAGAGATAAGCTGTCAGAACGCCCGCGATCGTGAACCAACCGATGGTGAACCCAATCGAGTTGCCCGGAATGGATAGGAAGAAATAGGCAATCCCGGCAACGAACAGCGGCATGGCAGCATGCCACCGTCGCTCTGACTGCTTGTCGGAGTGCCAGCCATTGACCTGCATAGATACGAAAGCGGCCAGGAACGGCAGAGCGCCCACCATTCCAACGCGCATATCGGTGAAGCCCGTCAGGCGCTTCAGCATGGTGGGAAACCAGAAGACGAACGTGTACTGGCCGATGTAGGCGAGGAAGGTGAGAGAAGCCATCCACACAATCGTCGGCGATCGCATGGCCTGCCACACCGTGATGGCGGCAGTGCAAGGCGGTGTCTCCTCTTTAAGCTTCTGCTCGAGCCATTTTCGCTGCTCAGCGGTGAGCCATGCGGCTTCCCTTGGCCAGTCCGTCAAAAAGAAGAAGGCAACTACTCCCAGCAGAATCGCCGGAGCTCCCTCGACGACAAACAGCCAGCGCCATCCCGAAAACCCCAGCCAGCCGCGGCCCAGAATCCAGCCCGCCAGCGGTGATCCCAGCACGGCAGACAATGGAATGGCGCCCATGAAATTGCTGGTCGCCTTGGCGCGGTCTTCGAAAATGAACCAGTGGCTCAAATACACAATGACGCCGGGGAAGAATCCCGCCTCGGCTGCGCCCAGCACGAAACGCGCCACGTAGAGTTGCGTGGGAGTATGCACCAGCGCGGTGAGCACGGTGAGGGATCCCCAGGCGATCATGGTGGCCGAGATCATGCGGCGTGCGCTCCAACGCTCTACGAGCAGTGCGCCCGGAATCTGCAATGCCAGGTAGCTGATGAAGAAGATTCCCGCGCCCAGGCCAAACACGTGGTCGCTGAACCCCAGGTCGCGCGACATGCCCACCGCTGCATAGGCCAAGTTCGTCCGGTCTATGTAATTAATGATGTACAGAATGAACAGGAAGGGCAGCAGGCGAAAGCCGACGATGCGGCGAGTGTGTTCGCCGATTTGTGTCACGTTGGGCGTCATCATTATGGAGGCAGCTGTTGCCTCTCAGCACTCCCCGGGGCAGTCCTGAAGGGGCGGGGAAGTATATATCGGACAGGTCTTGGGCGCCACTGAGTCGGCTGCCAGCAGCGGAGAATAAGTTAAGAGGAGATCAGCTGTATTAATCCGCGGCGGCTTCCAGGGCGGATCCGCTGCGGGCGGGGCGTTGCAGGAAGGCGGCGCGTTCGGTTTCAAACTGCTCCAGGTTCGCTCCGAACTCCTGTTCACTCCATCCCATGACCGCGCCAATACGCAAGGCCGCTTCGCGGCTGCAGGATTCGGACCAGCACGCACCGAGGGCGACGGGCACGCGCCGCAGCAGTACATCACCCAGGGTGACGGCGTATTCGTTTCGGTAAGCCTCGACGACTTCCGCCACGATGTGTGAGGTGTGTGGACAGATGGGCGCGCGCAGATCGGCGCCGACCAGGGCCATGCGCGCGATATCCATGGCATGCTCGCCGTGCCATTCCATCATCCCGCGGGCGGTTTCTTCGCTGACCGAGCCAGCGCGGGCGATTTCGATGACTTCCTGATCGAGGAGAGGATCGAGAGAGCTTCCGGGACCGATGGTTACGGCTTTCGGTTCTTCCACGGTGATGCCGATCTTGCGCGCACACTCTCGGGCGAGAGAAGCGGCAGTCGTGAGCTTTCCGCCGATGACAGAAATCATGCGAGACGCACCCTCATCGCTGTGGTCGTGCAGGAAATGGCGGCGCGATACTGCAGAGGGCTTGTCGCTCGGCGAATAGGGCAGAGGCCGGATTCCGGAGAAGGCATATTTGATGTCATGCGGCGAGAGCTTCGCCTTAGGGAACAGCCCGGCTGCGGTTTGCAGCAGGTACTCGATTTCCTGTTGAGAAGCGGAGGTTCTTCCCGGATCACCGGTATCAGGCACCTCGGTCGTGCCCACGAGGATCTGTTCGTTCCAGGGCACTACGAAGACCGGGCGTCCGTCGGCGGCTTCGGTGTAGAGGGCAGCGGTGGGAGCTCCGGAGAATCTTGGCAGAACGATGTGCGATCCGCGCACGCCGCCGAGCATTGGTTTTTTCGTACGCACCGTCGAGCGCTGGCAGATACGGTCGGCCCATGGACCGGTGCAATTGATAATCCAGCTGGCGTCGACGCGTTGATCCTTTCCGGTGGTGCGATCGCGAAGCAGCACGCCCCGGGCGCGGCCCTGACCGATATTGACGGCCAGCACTTCGCAGTGATTGCGGACTACGGCGCCGGCTGATGCGGCTTCCAGCATCCACTCGGCTACCAGGCGCTCGGGAAATTCGCACTGCGCGTCTTCGAAGTTGACCATCAGCCACTGGTGGCCGGCGTCGAGAGCGCGTTGCACGCGCGCCATTTCCATCTCGCTCAAGTCGGGGGACTTCTTTTTAGCCGTGCGCTGGTACAGCCAGATGCCGGCGCGCACCTTCATGGCGGAGCGCTGGCTGTTCTCGTTCAGCAAAAAGAGGAAATGGACGGGATGCACCAGGTGAGAGCGTTCGCGGAGCAGGCGTTCCCGCTCGCGGACCGATTCGCGTACAAGATCGAGTTCGCCATGCTCGAGGTATCGCAGGCCGCCGTGAATGATGCGCGTGGACCGGCTAGTCACCCCAGAGGCGAAATCGTTCTGTTCGAGCAGAAGCGTGCGCTTTCCGGCGCGGGCACACTCGCGCGCGATGGCGACTCCGTTGATGCCACCGCCGATGACCACCACATGAAAGTGCTGGCCTTCCAGCGAGGATCGAGGTTTTACAGCTAAAGTCATGTATTTATGTCAGATATAGACGTCTAGCGAAACCAGCCTGGAACTCGACGTGGGTGGAGAACACGTTCACCTGCAGTGATTTTGCGCCCTCGCAACAAGCATATGAAGGTGACGATGGTCCACCCGACCTTAGCGCAAGACCCACTCCTGAAATGATACCGAAAGTAACGTCGTCACGCCGGATTCGTGGGATCGGCAACATAACTCGCGCGCGTTGCTTCGTGCCTCCGCTGTCATTTACATTGGTTGCCGAATGCCCACCACAGGAGAGCGTTTCGAACGAGCGGTCGCCATCATGAAACGTCTGCGGGCTCCGGGCGGCTGCCCCTGGGATCGGGAACAGACCTTCGATTCCATCAAGCCTTACACCCTGGAAGAGACTTACGAAGTTCTGGAAGCGATCGAGAACCGCGACTGGCCCGAGCTCGCGGGGGAGCTTGGCGATCTGGTGCTGCAAGTGCTTTTCTATGCCGAGATGGCGGAGGAACAATCTTCGTTCTCGATTGATGATGTTCTCGATCGTCTTTCCGCCAAGCTGATCAACCGGCATCCGCATGTGTTCGGCGAGGTGAAGGCCGATACGTCCGATGAGGTTAAGCGCAATTGGGAAGCTCTGAAGCTGGAAGAGAGGAAGAAGAAAGAGGGAAGCGCTGAAGCTGAAGCAAAATTGGAGAAGGGCTCGATCCTCGCAGGGGTCTCGTCAAAGATGCCTTCGCTGCTCGAAGCGCACAAGCTGAGTTCGCGCGCGGCCCAGATTGGATTCGATTGGCCCGACGTTGAAGGACTCTTTGACAAGCTGCACGAAGAGACCGAGGAATTGCGGGAGCACTTGAAGGACTTTCCCGCGCCCGGACCTCGGCCACAGGGAAGAGGTATTGCCGGGTCAGGCCGCACGGTTATCCCTGAACAGCTGCAGGCGCGCCTGGAGGAAGAAGTCGGTGATTTGTTCTTCGTGCTGGTGAACATTGGGCGTTATCTCTCGGTCGATCCGGAATCGGCTCTGCGTAAGACCAACCGCAAGTTTCGGCGGCGCTTTCAATGGATGGAGGCCCGGCTCCGGGAATCGGGCCGTTCGGCCGATGATGCGCCGATGGAAGAACTCGAATCGCTGTGGCAACAGGCCAAGGCTCACGAGCAAGATGCCGAGGAGAAGAGGGCTTGAGCGCCGCGAATATCGAACTCCGGCGATGTCACGGCATTGAAGAATTTCGCGCGTGCGTCGCCTTGCAGAAGGAAGTCTGGAATTTCTCCGACGCCGAACTGGTCCCGTTGCGCATGTTCGTGGTCGCCGACAAAGTTGGCGGCCAGGTTTTGGGAGCCTTCGAGGGCGACGTGATGGTCGGGTTCGCCTTGTCCGTTCCAGGCACGCGCACCGGACACATTTATTTGCATTCGCACATGCTGGCGGTACGCAAAGCATATCGCAACGGCGGCCTGGGGCGCCGCCTGAAGCTGTTGCAGCGGGATGATGCCCTGGCGCGCGGAATTGAGCTGATCGAGTGGACGTTTGATCCTCTGGAAATCAAGAACGCCTATCTGAATATCGAGCGGTTGGGCGCGATTGCTCGGCGCTATAACATCAATCAGTACGGCATAACATCTTCGCCGCTGCAAGGAGGCCTGCCCAGCGATCGCCTCATTGCCGAGTGGTGGCTGAAATCAAAACGCGTTGAGACGCTTCTGGAAACGGGAAAGAATCCGGCAATGCAAATGGAGTCTTCGATATCAGTGCCCGCCCAGATCTACGAATGGAAAGCCGCTGCCGAAACCCGGGCCAAGGCGCAGCAGGTGCAGGAGCGCAACCGCGAGCAGTTCTTGCGCGCAGTTGGTCACGGATTGGCGGTCCTAGGCTACGAGCGAGACGCTGAGGGCAACGGCAAGTTTCTGCTGGGCCGGTGGGATGAGAAGTGGTCGTATGCGTCAGAGACGTAATTTTCACCAGGGAGGCGCGGAGAAGGCGATGAGCAACGAACGATGAGCACACCATGTCGTGATCATGGCTCACAGCTCACTGCTCACTGCTGAATTACGTTTTTTGTAACAATCATGAAAATTGAAGCAATCACGCTGCGTGAAATTCACATGCCGCTCGTCCATTTCTTCGAGACGAGCTTCCACCGCCTCTACCATCGACGCATTCTTCTCGTCACGGTGCACAGTGAGGGCGTTGAGGGCTGGGGCGAGAGTGTGGTTGGGGAAGATCCGTTTTACAGCAGCGAATGGGTCGACAGCGCCTGGCCCACATTGACGCAGTATCTGATCCCGGCGCTGCTTGGGCAGAAGATCGATTCCGGGCGCGAATGTCCTGCTCTCTTTGCCAGGGTCCGCTCGCATCGTATGGCCAAAGCGGCGCTCGAAAACGCAGTTTGGGACGCCGAGGCCAGCCAGAAGAACTTGCCGCTCTGGAAGTTGCTCGGGGGAACGCGCCGTGAAATCCCATGCGGTGTTTCCATCGGGATTCAGGATTCAGTCGAGCAATTGCTCGAGAAGATTCAAACCGAACTCGCGGCTGGCTACCGCCGCATCAAGATCAAGGTCAAGCCGGGCTGGGATCTGAACGTGCTGGAGCGAATTCGCTCGCGTTGGGCCGATATTACCCTGAGCTGTGATGCGAACTCCGCCTACACCCTCGATCAGATCGAACACCTGCGCAAGTTCGACCAGTTCAACCTGCTCATGATCGAGCAGCCATTGTGGAATGACGACATTTACTATCACGCGCGGCTGCAGAAGGAACTGCGCACAGCCATCTGCCTGGATGAATCGATCGTCAGCGTGCGCGGGGCCGCGTTCGCGGTGGAAACCGGGGCCTGCCGCATCATCAACATCAAAGTAGGGCGCGTCGGTGGATTCTCCGAAGCGCTGAAGATTCACGATCTTTGCCACGCTCACAACATTCCGGTCTGGTGCGGAGGCATGCTCGAAGCCGGCATCGGCCGGGCGCAAAACATCGCGCTCTCTACGCTCCAGGACTTCAGCCTGCCAGGGGACGTCTCTGCTTCAAAACGTTATTGGAAAGAGGACATCATCGAACCGGAGGTGGAAGTCTCCGCGCAGGGGATGATTGCCATCAGCGACCATCCGGGCACGGGCTATCGTATCAAACAGGACCTCATTGAGAAGTTGACGGTGAGGAAAGAGACGTTGCGGGCTTGAGCTTCGGGGCGATCGCGACGTGATGCTCGGGCTAAAGCCCCAATTCTTTTCCGGCCTTTTACGCGGCGCTGAAGCGCCGCTCTTCACGGCGCCCTGACTTACTGCGGGTGCTTCCGAATCGCAGTGGCCTCGAGTTCATGATTGTGCGCCAGCTTTTCTTGTTCATTCCGGAGTAGGTCGACTCCCTTGGAGAAGGTCAAATCATCGGGCACAGGATGAAAGTCGGTCAACGTCTCATCCGAAACCATGGTGATGCTTTTGAACAGTAGAATTTTTCCCGTGATCTGCAAGTTCATAGCGGTGATATCCCAGCTTCCGTTTCCGACGTCAGCTTGCTGCACGCGGAAGTGCCCGCCTTTATCGAGACGGCCGATGATTCCCCACCCAAATGAGACGTCCCGGAAAAGGGTGCCGTCGATTCTGGCGATCCGGTGCGCGGTAGCATCGATCAGCAGATATCCCTGCATGCCCTCGAGCACTTGCTCGACCTTTGTTGGAGGCGAATAGGCAGGGTTGGGTGTGAACTCCAATTTCACCAGCGCATCTCCCGCCTTCCCAAGGTCGGGACCGCTGACCTCCGTGCCGGCGTATTTGTAGTGGAAGGCATCGGGGAGTGCTTTCACGATGCGCAAGGTGTGGTCGGCATCCTCTTTCTCGCGTGCATGTTTCTTGCGCAGTTGTTCGGGATTGCCCGCCAGCCAGTTCAAGTGATCCGTTTCAGCCTGTTGCTGCTGCGGACTGAGCGGTTGGTCGTTGATCGCAATCAGCATCCCCGCCATCGCATCTTTGGTTTCGATGTACAGCTTGGTCTGTGATCCCTTAGGCGTCTGTTTTCGGGACCGGAACATATGCTTTTGCGAAAGCTGATTCGCAGCGGCAACTTCCCGGGCCACCGTTTGACGGACCAGATCGTCCGGAGAAATCTGCGGCAGCCCCTCCTGGCCATGAAAGAGCGCAGGGGCAATCCAGCAGATCACCATGCAAACCCCGAGTTTATTTGGCCGACGAAGCATGCCCAATTAGTGTAACAATGGGCTGCAAGAGGTTGTAGAGGCACCTTCTAGTCAGACACGCGGGCCTTCCCTCGCTTGCCGCCTGCTCTGAGACTTGGGTATAGTCGATGACAGCGGCAGCCGTCCCGGTAACCTGCCTTCCCAGAATTCCGGTAAGCAGTATCCGCTTCCTAAAAGGAGAAAATCCATGAGTGCTCCGTTGTCGGCAGACTTGGCGCAGATCGGCAAATCGGTGGTCATCAAAGGTGAGTTGTCGGGCAGCGAAGACCTTTACGTCGATGGCCAGGTAGAGGGAAGCATCTCGCTGAAGAATTATAGCTTGACCGTTGGCCCGAATGGGCAGGTGAAGGCCTCGGTGGAAGCCAAGGGTCTCGTGGTGCAGGGCAAGCTCGAGGGCAACATACAAGCGAGTGACCGTGTCGAATTACGTAAGTCGGCGGTGGTTACCGGGGACATCGCCACCCAGCGCATCTCCATTGAAGAGGGCGCGTACTTGAAGGGCAAGGTCGACATCTCGGGCAAAGCCGAGAAGGCCGCAGGAAAGTAACTACTACAAGATAGCAGCGCAGGTTAAAGTTTTGCTTGCGAAGATAATTTCAAGTCCCAGAGCACTCGCTGCCTCGGACGTACGGAGTAGGTCTGATGGCATCAGTGACACATAACTTCATGAAGCTATTTCGCGGCTCATCGGGCGGTTCGGCGGCGGAGACCCCGCAAGTATCGCAAAAACTCACGCGCCGCTCCAGCGGCCTGGGCGAACTCGCGCGCCTGTGGGAGTCTGAGACACCGCTGTGTATTCTCGATCTGGGCTCGACCTCGCCAACGAACATCACGTTCTTCACCGGGCACGGGCACAAGATCTACAGCGAAGACCTTCTGGTCGCCTCGACGGAACCTCATCTGGTCACGAAGGACGAGCAGGGAACAGTGGTCCTCGACAGCCGTAAATTCCTGGCCGATAACCTGCTCTATCCCGCGGCGCAATTCGACGTGGTGCTTTGCTGGAATCTGGCCGACTATCTCGATGAGAGCCTGGTGCGTCCGGTGATGGGGCGTCTGTGGTCGGTGCTGAAGCCGGGCGGTATGTTGCTGGCGTTCTTCCATACCAAGGACGCCGGGCCGGATTCTCCCTGCTACCGCTTCCACATAATCGGGAAAGACACGTTGGAGATGCAGAAGATCGTGATGCGGCGCGAGGCCCGCCGCGGACCTACCGGAGCCATCCACACCGCCATTATCGACGGCTTCCGCTTGCAGCGCGTCTTCAACAACCGCCACATCGAAACCCTCTTCCGCGATTTCGCTTCGATCAAGTTCTTTCTAGCGCGGGACAACGTGCGGGAAGTGCTGGTCGTGCGGTAGTTCTCGGGCCCTAGACTTCGTTTTCCTGGGGATTGACGTTTTCGCGCTGAAGACGGTCAAATATGTAATTCGATCCCTACTGGTTCTGGCACCCCAAGCAAGGAGTAGAGGGCCGAAATGATGTTCTTTCGGATCGCCCAGCCAACCTCTCTGCGAGGTTTGCCGCTTTGCTTCGTCGCTTTGCTTGCAATCGCAACGCAAAGTTTCGGCCAGGCGTTGCCAACTGACAAGCCACAAAGCGAAACGGTCCGCGGGACCGTGATTAACGCTGTCACCCAAGCTCCTATCCCTCGTGCTCTGGTCGTTACGCCCGACAATCGCGCCGGAGTCCAGACGGATGGGGAGGGCCACTTCGAAATCACTCTTCCCCGTACAGAAAACGGGTCTGCTGGTGGAGGCGTGGTCTTCAGTGGTCAACCACGACAGCCGTGGCCCTATGCAAGACATGGGAATACGTACTGGCTCACGGCGCGCAAGCCCGGTTTTCTAGACGATCCCAACGCGAGAGCCCACGTCGCGACGTCGTCGGGCGATGATCTCACGATCGCCCTCATGCCTGAGGCGATCATTAAAGGCCGAATTACTGTTGCTTCCGGCGATGCGGCTCTTGGCATCGCAGTTCAGCTTTTCTCGCGCGAGGTGCGAGAAGGGCTTCCGCGATGGACAGAATCATCAGCGGTGCGCGCGAATTCCGCCGGAGAGTTTCGTTTTCCGGAACTTCAGCCGGGCTTCTACAAACTGGTGACGCAAGAGTACATGGACAACGATCCCATTACCAATATTCCTGGCTCTCAACAGTATGGGTTTCCGCCGGTTTACTATCCGGGCGTCCCTGACTTCTCCGCCGCATCGACGATCGACCTCACGGCGGGACAGGAGTTTCAGGCCGACCTCTCGCTTGCGCGGCAGCCTTACTATCCCGTCAAGATTCCGGTTGCCGGCGCCGAGATACGCAGGTTGATGGTTTCGGTCCAAGGCCAGCGCGGGCCGGGTTACAGCTTGGGTTACAACACCCGACAGCAATCAATTGCGGGCCTGTTACCGAATGGTACCTACCTCGTTGAGGCCTCAACTTTCGGCAAGGACTCGATGAGTGGCAGCGTAAGCATTCGCGTCACCGGAGCGCCCGTCGACGGACCTGTGATTACGATGGTTCCAAAAAGTTCCGTCAGGCTCGACGTGAGAGAAGAATTTACCGAGACAAGCACAGGTTTTGGCAGTTCCGCAGCATGGAGCGACGGCAAGCGCACAATTTCCTTGCGCGGGCCCCGAACGTATCTGCAAGCTACGGTGGAGAGGGCAGACGATTTCGCGCAACCGCAAGGCGGATCCATTCGTCCACCGACCGGACCGAACGACGACAGCCTGGTCATCGAAGATCTCGCGCCGGGTCGATATTGGCTGCGACTCCACACTGCGCGCGGCTACATCGCTTCTGCGACGCAGGGTTCAACAGATTTGCTGAGACAGCCGCTGACGATCGGATCGGGACTGGCCGCACCCATTGAAATCAGAATGCGCGATGATGTAGCCGAACTTGACGGAACGGTCGCAACCCTCGCCCAGCCATCAGGGCCGGGCGACGACTCGGCCGAGGGCGCGCCGGCATGGGTGTATTTCGTGCCGCTACCCGGCAGTTCCGGGGAATTCACCGAATTTACCTCGAGCGGCGGCGAATTTACCTCTTTACGGATGACCCCAGGGGATTACCGGGTGCTGGCGTTTTCCGCCGCGAAGCCACGCCTGCCCTATCGCGATGCAGAGGCGATGAAAGCCTATGACTCAAAAGGGCCGGTTGTTCATCTTGCAGCGGGCCAGAAGACCACGGTTCGCGTCGAGACGATTTTGAGCGAGTGATCCAACGATGTGGACTTCCGCAAACTCGAGGCGTGTTTTTGTAGTCGCTGCTGGTTGCGCTTTACTGGTGCATGGATTTGTTGCGTCGCAAACTACAAATTCCCGCGGACTGGCTGACCTTGCGGGATCCTATAGAGTCACCGGAACAGTGGTCAGCAAAATCGACGCGCATCCGCTCGACCGGGCGCGAGTCACGCTGGCGGATGCGAAGAACTCGCAAAAGGTCGAATCCATCATCACGGCGGAAGACGGCAAGTTTGCGTTCGAGAGCGTTCCAGCTGGAAAGTATTCGCTCACCGCGGCGAAACGCGGGTTCATCACCGGATCTTACGATCAGCACGATGCATTCTCGACGGCAATTGTCACGGGAGCCGGACTTGATACCGACGGGCTGGTGCTGAAACTGGCGCCCAATGCCGCGATCTGGGGCAGGGTCCTTGATGAGGCCGGAGAACCGGTCCGGCGAGCCAGCGTTGCTCTCTACTATGACGATCACGTGGAGGGCGTGGATCAGATACGGGCGCGGGACGATACGCAGACGGATGATCTGGGGACTTACGAACTGCCGGAGCTGACGCCTGGAACATACTTTCTGTCAGCGCGTGCAACTCCCTGGTATGCGGTTCACCCTCCATCGACATCCGGTGCGCAGGACAAAGCCGTGGTCGATCGATCGCTGGATGTAGCCTATCCAGTCACTTACTACCCAGACGTGACCGACAGCGATAGCGCCACGCCGATTTCGTTGAAAGGCGGCGAGCGCGTGCAGATCGACATTCACCTGAACCCAGTTCCGGCGCTGCGCCTGCTCTTTCGTGTCCCGGGCGATGCGCAACACGGGTTCGTCTTTCCTCGCCTGGAACAGCCGACTTTCGATGGGTCTACGGTTGTCGAGACCGTCGGTCCATACCAGGTTTCGCCGGGCGTGTTTGAAGTCACCGGGATTCCGGCTGGTCGTTACAACGTTCGGCTGCAAGGGCAAGGCACAAACATGCAGGTCAATGGAGTCGATTTCAGTAAAGATGGGGAGCAGCTCGACGCCACCGCCGGCGAACCTCTAAGCAGCCTGAAGATCTTGGTGCAAATTCCAGGGGAGAGTTCCATTCCCAAAGGGCTTATGATTTCACTCCTCTCGAAGGGCAGAAATATGACAGGCTTTCAAAGGCTGGATGCGAAGGGAGAAGCAAAAATTGATGAAGTTCCGGCCGGGCGCTACGAGTTGGTCGCGTGGGGAGCGCGCAGACCGTATTCCATTGCACGGGCGACGGCCGAAGGCGCTGAGGTTACGGGCCACAGCATCATCCTGACGCCGGGCGCGTCGGCTACTGCCTCGATCACGCTCGTTCAGGGTAGCGTCGAAGTTGAGGGAAGTGTGAAGAAGGCTGGCAAGGGATTCGCTGGCGCCATGGTGGTGCTCGTTCCTAAAGACCCCGAAGGTCACCGCGATCTCTTTCGCCGCGATCAGAGCGACCTTGATGGTACGTTCAGCCTTCACGGAGTTGTCCCAGGCTCCTACTATCTAGTGGCAATCGAAAATGGTTGGGACTTGGATTGGTCACAATCCGCGGTGATCGCAGGGCATGCGAAGCACGGCCGGTCGATTGAGGTTCGCGATTTGGGCAAGCCCCTGAGCCTTCCAGAGGCGATCGAGGTGCAATCCAGATAGGGCAGCGGAAGCATTGTTCCATTCTTATGCGGCACTCTTCCAGGCGATCCCCCGCATGCGAAACAAGTCATGACTTCGATATTTCAATCAGCGGGGGAAGTGTGGGTCGTGCGGTAGTGCCTCCCCGACGGAATCGTGCCGCGATTTGAGAGTGGCTGCAATCCGATCGTGTGCGTATATTGGTCGGACGAGGAGTTCGCTTGGATGCGGATACAGCCATCGGAGGCCCTTCCGGCCGCTTTCCCTCGACCCGCGTGTCTCTCATTCAGGCTGCAGGTTCAGGCCTCTCCGATGCTGCGATGGATCAAGTTATCGCGCTCTACTGGAAGCCGGTGTATCGGTTCGTTCGGCTCAAATTCCAAAAGTCCAATGAGGATGCCAAGGATCTGACGCAGGGATTTTTCACATCTGCGTTGCAGCGGAACTTCTTCACACGGTTCGATCCCGCGAAGGCGTCTTTTCGAACGTATGTGCGTATGGCGGTCGAGCGTTATGCGGCCAACCAGCACGCTGCTGAGAACCGGCAGAAGCGCGGCGGAGCAGTCGAATTCGAATCGGTGGAAGATCGAGAGATCGCGACGGAATCCCCAGAACTCGAATTTGACCGGGAGTGGCGCCGCCAGTTGTTTTCTCTCGCTCTGGATGACTTGCGAGCGCATTGCCAACAGAGTGGGAAGCAGGTTCAGTTCGCCATCTTCGAGGACTACGACCTCACGGACGGCGATCGACTTTCGTATTCCGACTTGGCCGCCAAGTATGGGATGCCGGAAAGCACGGTGAACAACCACCTGGCATGGGCGCGTCGGACACTGAGAGCCTTCATCAGAGAACGGTTGCGCAGCACGACTTCGGGCGCAAGGGAACTTCATGAGGAGATGCGGCGTGTATGGATGTAAGCGATTCGGTTCTTGACCACCTCCGCCAGGTGACGGCGCTGCCAGACCTGACTGGAACTCGCTACGAACTGGAGTCCGAGATTGGCCGCGGTGGTATGGGAGTGGTCTATGCCGCGCGGGATCGCGAACTCGACCGCCGCGTAGCTCTGAAAGTGTTGGAAGTCCCGATCACAGGTGAAGCGCAATTGATTGCCTGCCTGGAGCATCCAGGTATCGTCCCCATCTTCGAAACGGGCACGCTGGCGGATGGGCGCTCCTTTTACGCCATGAAGTTGGTGAGCGGAGCGCGTCTAGACCATTACGTGGCCGACAACCATACACTGAGCGAGCGATTGCGAGTGATTCGCCGGGTCGGAGAAGCACTGGCATACGCTCATTCGCAAGGGGTGATCCATCGCGACTTGAAGCCGCAGAACATCATGGTGGGCGAGTTTGGAGAAGTCTACGTGATGGACTGGGGTGTCGACGCGGTGGCGGGGACCGACGGTTTCCGGGCTCCAGAGTCCACACTCGATCGACTCTCCGATGTCTATGCGTTGGGCGCGCTCTTGAAATTCCTGGTTTCGACGTCCGTGTCTCCTGCCGTCACAGCGATTGCAGAAAAGGCGACGAGTGCCGATCGTCGCGAGCGCTACGGTTCGGTGGCCGGGTTTCTGGCGGATCTCGATCGTTTCGAGCAAGGTCTGGCCGTGGAAGCGTGGTCGGAACCCGTCTGGCACCGGCTGCAAAGATTTGCTTCTCGGAACGCCGTGCTGCTCTGGTTGCTGGCTGCCTACACGCTTGTGAAATTCTTACTGTTTTTCTTGCGAAGGTTTTAAAGGAATTCCCAGACACCGCTGTTTAACCCGCATAAATACTGATCCACATGAAAATAACGTTGCAATCTGTGCTTCGTTTGTGCTACGGTCATTTGCGTGGAGTTCAGGAAGGTAGCCATTATGGACCTGGACCAAGAAAAGCAAACCCTCGGCGAGACTCTCCGCAAGCTAAGCGCGAAATCCCCCGCCCCGATAATCACAATTTTTGTTCGGCATGCCGCGAGCTGCAAATACCGCGGGGATGAGTTTTGCAAGCGGTGCAATTGCCGTAAACATTTCCGATGGACACAGAACGGGGTGCAGCACCGGCGCAAGGCGGGCACCCGCTCTTGGGCCGAGGCCGAGGACAATAAGCGGCGGCTTGAGGATCAATTGGCCGGGCGAGTGACCACGGTGCCCGTGTCGGACGGCGGGCAGCCCTTTCGGGAGGCCATTAAGGCTTTTATTACCGAGAAAGAAATCGCGGATATTGACCGGCCGCAACGCAATCGCTACCAAACCGAGCTAGACCGGTTCGCCGATTTCTGTGAGTCATCGAGCGTGTTTGTAGTGCAGCGGGTAACACAGGAAATGGTGAACGCATACAAAGCCACATGGCCCGGGGTGTACGGCTCGACATACACCCGGCGGCAAGTTCAGATTCGCTTGTTGTCGTTCTTGCGTTTTTGTGCGTACAGCAAGTGGCTGGACCGCGTGCCCCGCATGGCGTCCATCAAGATCACCGAGCCACCCACCGAGTCCCTAACGGATGATGAATACAACGCCGTGCTTGCCGCGGCCCCGCTCGAGTTTCCCGATGAACTGGGCGTGAAAATAGCGGTGATAATCCAACTCATGCGGTGGAGCGGTCTAGCCGTGCGTGATGCCAGCAACTTGCGCCGGGCCGAAATCCTCAAGCGGGACGGCTTTTACGCGATTCAACGCAAGCGGCAAAAGATCCTCGCGGCACACGGCGCAGACAAGGCGGCATTTGTTTATATTCCAATCCCCGAGGAGATAGGCGAACTCTTGAACTCTGTGGCGAACGGTAACCCCGAATACGTCTTTTTCGATGCCGGGGCAAACAAGGGCAAAGACCTTTCGCACTTTTCCAAGAACGTTAGCGAGTACATCAGCGCAGTATTTGCCCGCGCCAAGGTCCACAGTGAAGGCCACATGGTAAGCCACCGGCTACGGGATACGTTCGCGGTGGATCTTCTGGTTAAGGGGGTGCCCCTGGAGGAAGTATCCAAGTTGCTCGGGCACTCAAGCGTAGTGACCACAGAAAAACATTATTCGCGGTGGATCAAGGGCAGGCAGGACCGGTTAGACTCGCTCGTCCGCGCCACGTGGAAGAAATCACTGGATTAGACTTGGAGACTAATTTAGCGCACCACGAATGCGCAAATCTCAACCACTACCGGATTTCCAAACCGGTGTGAGGCAATCACGGGATACCCCACCACGGCCATTTGTTTCTTGGCCTCAGGACCTACAACGTCAGCCTCAAACGTCAAGATCACATCCGGTTCGATCTGTCGTGCATCCACAATCATGTCCGCGTTACCCGAGAGCACAGGCAATACCCCATCGAGGCGGGACACTCCCCAACCGACCACCCAACACCGACTACGGCCGCGGACCTGTCCGGGCGGTAGCCGGTGCAGCTTCATGGGTTCCATTGCTCCAGTTGGGCCCCCGCTCCACTCAATATATTTCTTGCCTTTCTTGATGTGGTATTGCCCGGATTTGTGGTATGAGGCGTGTGCCTCCGGGGTGCTGCAATCGGAGTAATTCGTGTACACCTCTTCCCCGCGAATACGCGTATCGAAGGCTTTTACTGTGCTCCCGCTGCCCGTCCGAATCGCCACGATGCAAGTCTGGTCAGCACTCATAGCTCTTTCAGTTCGGGCCTCGATACATCCCCTCTGTTGCACGGTCCTCTAAACGCTGGCCTTTGCCGTCCAAAAGGTTATTCAGCGCCTCTACCAGCTCAAGAAACTTTTGATGGTCATTCTCTTCTGCAATGCGCCTGCAAAGAACCGTCATACGCTCGCGTTCATCGGGAGTCATTATGCACCTCCAAGAACGTGTGGCTATATTTTCAAAACACTGCAATACCCAATTTTGTTGTGCCCGCATCACTCAAGAGCGCGAAAAATAACCGTATTTCCCTCGCATTTTACCCCTATGCCCGCCCACCTCCCAGGGCCTAGAACCTCGCCCACAGCGGCGCTATTGCGCTTCAGGTCCACGGCGCACCCGGTCCGCACGGCGCGCGCCCATCATTTTTCCCGCGATTGCACGCGCACAGAGGGCCGGGTGTACCACCGGCATGTTGCTGGTCGGGGGCTGGCCGGTTAACGTACAGTTGGCGGGCCGGGGCACCGGTACGCAAAAGCGATTCCCAAGAATCGCTGTTCGCCTATCCCAGTGCCACCGGCCCGGCGCTCACCAACGCGCCCAGTGG
>AR_comb_assmDRAFT_10091469_pt1 | contig 33042 bp, 32 predicted proteins | sample ArasoioldDNA_FD_10543 | JGI IMG/M metagenome (IMG submission 10543) | reverse complement strand
TTGTATGTGTTGGATGAACCTACGATCGGCCTGCATGCCCGCGACACGTCATTGTTAGCGACCATCATGAGGGAGCTGGCCGATGCGGGCAATACCGTCGTCGTCGTCGAACACGACTTGCAGATCATGCGCGCCGCCGATCACGTCGTGGAATTGGGACCGTTTTCAGGGGAACGCGGAGGAACGGTCGTGGCCTCCGCTCCGCGTCACACGTTTTTGAATGACTCGCAGTCGATTACCGCGCGCTACCTTCGGGGGGACGAAGAGATTCCGGTGCCCGCGTCTCGCCGTCGAGGCAATGGGAAATCCCTGCTGCTGGCAGGCGCGCGCGAACACAACTTAAAGGATCTGACCGCAAGATTTCCGCTCGGCATGTTGATCTGCGTCACGGGGGTCTCCGGCTCCGGTAAAAGCACCTTGGTGCGCGATACCCTCTATCGCGCCGTCGGCCGCGCCTTCCGAACCACGTCGCTCCCGATCGGCCGGTTCACCGCCATCAAAGGTCTGGAACATCTGCATGGCGTTCGGCTGATCGATCAAGAGCCCATTGGACGCACGCCGCGATCCAATCCCGTCACTTATTTAAAAGCGTTTGACGACATTCGAGGACTGTTTGCCGCACTGCCCGAGGCACGACGACGCCATCTTACGCCGTCGCATTTTTCGTTCAATACGTCGGGAGGACGATGCGAGCGCTGCCAAGGGACGGGCTATCAAAAACTGGAAATGTATTTTTTTGAAGATATGTATGTGACGTGCGAAGCATGTGAGGGCCACCGTTTCAAACCGGAAATCCTGAGCGTCCGGTACAAGGGAAAGACCATTCGCGACGTGTTAGATCTGACCGTCAGTGATGCGCTGTCGTTCTTTGCCGAGTCACGCCGAGTCGGAGAGAAATTCCACCTCCTCACGTCAATCGGCCTAGGGTATTTGCGACTGGGCCAGCCGGCCACCACCCTTTCGGGTGGCGAAGCCCAGCGGCTCAAGATTGCGGCCGAATTGAAGGACCGTTCCGCTCGCGAGATTCTGTACATTCTCGATGAGCCGACAACCGGACTGCATGTCGACGACATTAAAAAGTTGCTGGCTGTGCTGAACAAACTCGTCGATGCCGGACACACCGTGCTGGTCGTCGAGCATCATCTGGATGTGATCAAAGCAGCCGATTGGATTCTCGATCTCGGTCCGGAAGGCGGCGAGGCCGGCGGCTATCTCGTCGCCGAAGGCCGACCGGAGCAGATCGCGCAGATCGAGGCCTCTCATACGGGAAGGTTTTTGCGGCCGCTGCTCAATCGATAGAAGGCAAGTGTAAGACGGGAGTTTTAATTTAAATTAGGATCGACCGGCATCTCTGCATAGATTTCGTAAGACGCCCCGAAGGATCGCAACATATCCGGCCAAATTCTGCCCGGCTCTTTCTGAAATACGATCGCCGGATCAGCGGGCAGCGTCATCCACGAGCCGGTTTTCATTTCCTGTTCCAACTGGCCGGGCCCCCATCCTGAATAGCCCGCGTAGGCTCGAAAGGCCTCCGTTTCAGTCGGCGTGGTCAGCACACGTTCGACCGCCGACAAATCTCCGCCCAGATAAACCCCGTCGAACACATGATGGGTTTCTGTCGGTTCCTCGCCCAATCGATAGAGAATGAGGACCTGATTTTGCTGGACCGGCCCTCCCGAAAAAATCACGTGCCGTTGTCCTTCTAGAACGGGTATCTGCGGAAGCGCCTCCGTAATCGACATGGCGGTTGGTCGATTCACGACGACACCGAGCGCCCCCTCCGGCCCATGTTCGCAGAGGAGGATAACTGTTTGGCGAAAATTCGGGTCCCGCAGTGCGGGAGCCGCGACGAGAAAAATACCTTTACCGAGCCCTTCATTCATTCGAGCATCCTACCATCCACGCAATGGGAAACAGAAGCCCTCACGGATGAGGGTCGGCTAGACTGTATAGACATCAGGCCGTCGGTCACGAAACAAATTGTTATATCCATTCAGGGATTTGTCCCTCGCCGTCTGTGGGTCGATGTCTACCACATGAAGGTCCTCTCGATCGGACGGCGCTCGATGGAGAATCGACCCGCACGGATCCACAATTTCACTCAGCCCGATGTACGTCAGCGGTTTCCTGCCGCCGCGTGCTTCGACGCCGATGCGGTTCGCGGTGATGCTGAAGACACGGTTCTCTAAACTTCGCGTCACCATCGCGTCGGGACAATGCGGCAAAACCAAATTCGATGGATGGCAAATAATGTCGGCTCCTTTGAGCGCCAGCGTACGGGCCGATTCCGGATAGAACCAGTCGAAACACACCATGACGCCGATTTTCGTCGGTCCAATGTCCCACACTTGAAATCCCGTCTCCCCCGGCGAAAAAAACTGTGTCTCTTCGTAAAACAAATGCGTCTTGCGATAACAGCCGATCAGTCCAGACGGTCCCACGATGACCGCCGAATTATACAGATACGCGCCACCCCGCTCCGGCAGCCCCGCAACGATCACCATAGACCGCTCTCGCGCCAGTGCGATCAACCGCTGCGTGGTAGGTCCGTGGGGCACCTCCTCCGCCAACACCGTGACTTCTTCCTTCGAGGTAAATTGATAGCCCGACATACACAATTCAGGCAGGACGATGAGGTCAGCTTCCACCTTCATCAGACGGTTGAAAACCGTATCCAGGTTCTGCTTAACCTCACCGAAGATCGGATTGAATTGATAGAAACCGACTCTCATGGTCTCCAAAATAAAACGGGCAGGGAATCCCCTGCCCGTTCATCACGCTATATCAATGACCGCTTACTTCGCTTCGGACAGGTGCGTCACGGCGCCTTCCACGGCTTTTGTAGCATCGTCGGCTTTGCCGTCTTTGCCCAGCTTGATGCCTTGCTTCAGGCCTTTGACGCCTTCATCGACGTGCGCATTCCCCTTCATGTCTTTTTGCGCCATCTCGGCATGCTTGAGAGCAACTTCCGCATGCTTAACCAGGACATCGGCGTGGCCTTGCTTCCCATGCTCGACCGCTTCGTTCGCATGCTCGACCGCCTCGGCCACATGCTTATTGCCGGCCGCTAACGCGACCGCCGCGACAAGCGAGAGACTCAAAAAGCCCGTCACTGCACTGAGCACCAACGCCCCTAGAAGCCATTGTCTGCGCATCCCGCACCTCCTCCTGAAGTTGGATGATTGCATACCGTTGTGACCTTAACACGCAATTTTTCAGGGTGTCAAGACGATGTCAGGATGGCCGAGGCACATCTTGGCTGACAATTTTATGCAGCAATCGTGCGTCGGTTTCGGTTGGAGCGGCGAAATCCCGACTCCACTCCCACCACGATCCGGGATAATTTCTCACTCGATGGTAGCCCAACAGTTTAAAGATAAAATACAGCCAGCCGGATCGAACACCACCCGTGCAATAACAGACGACTTCTTGTCCTTCATGCAGCCCGCGCTCCTCGAGACTTTCCTTGATCGCCGCGAAGTCCTTGAGGGTTGCATCGGGGTTGAGAAATCCGTTCCACGGCACGTTGATCGCTGACGGTATATGTCCGGGGCGAGGGATGCCCGGGACTTCTTTTCCGACATATTCCTCCAAACTGCGCGCATCGGCCAACATTGTTTCAGGATGAGGCCGCTTCACGAGCTGTTTCAATTCGTCTTTTGTAGCGATCGTCTCGCTTCGCGGCGATGCCTTGAACGTCCCGGGCGTAGGATTGTGCACTCCGTGTTCGTACCGACGTTTTTCCGCTACCCACTTCACCCATCCGCCGTCCAGAATGCGCAATTTATTCAGGCCGAGGTATTCGAGCATCCAAAACATCCGCCCTTCATCGCCCCAATTGTCGAACGGATTTGAATAGATGACGACGTCCGTGTCATTGCTGATGCCTAATGCCTGAATTCTCCGTTCCAATCGGGTGAGATCCGAATCGAGCAGTCCCTTCGCCACGGCGGTCGGATCGCTGTAATCGTGCCACGTCGAATGGACGGCGCCTGGAATATGCCCCCCGAATTCATAGGCGGCTTTACCTCGCACATCGAGGATCGCCAGACCGGACCGGCCAAGGTTCTGTTCCAATGTTTCGGTATCAATCAATAATGGATGCTTCATCATGCCTCATACGTGCCGTCAGTCGATGGTTCTTGGGAGTCTACCGAGCCGCCATGGTACTTCACCGTCAGAGTAAAAATCATCACACTTGTCCATTCACTACCCTTGAAAGGCCGATCGAGCTGCAGACGGAGTCGTCGTCCACATCCCCTTATGACTCCAGCAATGCCATTAGGTGCCGCTCGACCGAGGCAGATAATGAGGCCAGATGGTACCCCCCCTCTAGACTGGACAAGACACGGCCGTTACAGTGACGTTGAGCGATCTGCACCACCAATCGGGTCAACTCGGCATATCCATCCTCCGTCAATCCCATGCTCGCTAGAGGATCGTTCCGATGGGCGTCAAAGCCGGCGGAGAGCACCACGAAGTCGGGCTTGAAATTATCAGCGGCGGGAATCAAAACCTTTTCAAAGAGCTGGCGATACACGTCATCTCCTTCACCCGCAGTCATCGGCACATTTATGGTCGTACCTTTACCCGCCCCTTCACCTTCTTCGGAAGGACGTCCTGTTCCCGGATAGTGCGGATATTGGTGAGTACTAAAAAAAAGGACGGAAGGGTCGTCATAAAAGGCATGTTGCGTCCCATTCCCATGATGCACGTCCCAATCGACAATCAGCACGCGCGCGATTCCATGCTTTCGCTGGAGGTATCGGGCAGCAATGGCCACGTTGTTGAAAAGACAAAATCCCATGGCTCGATCGTGCTCGGCATGGTGTCCAGGAGGACGCACGGCGCAAAAAGCGTGGTCTATCGATCCCGAGACGATCGCGTCTGCGGCGGTGAGTAATCCTCCGGCAGCGAGATAGGCCGCCGACAGCGACCCGGGCGACATCGATGTATCGGGATCAAGGGACACCCGACCGTGGGTAGGGGCCCGTCGTTTTAGCGTTTCCAGATAAGAGGCGGCGTGAATGTATGTGATCCATTCATCAGCGGCGGGCAGAGGTTGAATGTGGACAAGACGATCGAAGACCCCGCTCTCTTGAAGGCGAGCGACAATGGCGCGTAGGCGTTCTGGAGATTCGGGATGCCCGGCCCCCATATCATGTTCCAGATACTGTGGATGATAGACAAATCCAGTACGCCCCATGTAGCGGCTCTTAATGTCCTATGGATGACTGCGACAAAACGGCAGGCCCAGCTTGCTCAAACCATCGTAGCATGGCGTTCGGATCGTAGACAATCACAAGAGGTGCGTGTTACCGTCCCGTCCATCACCGACCGATTATAAGGAGCGCCATGGCAAATCCACGTATCGAGCCCCTGAAAAAAGTGTTGGCGATCGATCCAAACGATGAGGTCGCGTGGTTCGGTTTAGGGAAAGCCTATATGGACGATAGCAACTTCGTTGAAGCTGCCACCGCTCTGGAGAGTTGTATTCGAGTCAAGCCGACTTATTCCGCTGCCTATTATGCGCTGGCTCAATCTCTCCAGAAGCTCGATCGGATCGACCGTTGCCGTGAAGTCGTCGATCAGGGCATCGCCGTCTCAGTTAAGAATGGAGATGCGATGGTCACTAAAAACCTGGAATTGCTCAAGCAGACTCTCACCTAACCACTCGACTCCAGCCGGACGCTTTCCATCCTCCCAATTCAACGGTTAATTATCCTGCCCCTTGGTGAGCTCGGGATGTTGCTTCGCCAGTTGCTCATAATAGTCATCCAACCACCGTCCGGCGCAGCCTAACACTTCACGAACCAGGTGTTCCGGCTGACCGGTCCTCACAATGGTCCAGCGGCAGACGTATTCTAACAAGGTTCCCCGCTCGAAGGCTTTCGTACTGGTTGCGGCCAAGGCCGTCATCTCTGCAAAACCCGTTTGGATAATTTCGGCCACTGTTTCCCGACTATAGGACGTGCTGGCGGTCACATACTGTACGGCGCGATTCAATTCCTGATCGTTCATGTGAGCCTCATTCGGCAGGATGTCGCATACTTAATCGAAACCTGTCAAACGGTAGAGAATTCCTGAGTCGCGGGAGAATAGACTGTGCCAATGTGATCGCAAGATGTTGAAATTAATATCATATTTATTCACTTTTGCGAAGAGTTCGGATGGTATCATGAATGGGCATTTGAGGAGGGGGAGCATGAAACGCACAATGATGAAGCGCCTGAATACTAAACCGTCCGCGCTACCGACACGCTCAAAAAAACTCGCAGACCATTGGAATCTTACCCATCTACTGACGGAACCATTGAGTCAATTCGATCAGGTCATCAAAAAACTCGATAGCGAGGTCTCGAAATTTGAAGCGCGGCGCGGCGCGCTTGCCCCGACGATGTCGAACCAGGCGTTTCTCGAAATCCTTAGACTGAATGAAACGATTGCGAAGGAGTCTGCGAAACTGAGCGCGTACGCCTATCTCTGGTTTTCGGAGGATACGGCCAATCTCGAAGCCCGCGCGTTTAAAACAAAAGTGGAAGAACGGCTGACGGCGTTACAAAACCGCATGTTGTTCTTTGAACTCTGGTGGCAGAGCGTCGATGAGGTCAATGCGGGGCGGTTGATGAAATCTTCCGGTGACCTCCGATATTTTTTGGAGTCGATACGCCGGTACAAGCCTCATACGCTATCGGAGGCCGAAGAGAAAATCATCAATGTAAAAAATACGACCGGACGCCATGCCGTGAACACGATCTATGACGTGCTCACCAATGGTTTGACCTTCTCGCTCATGGTCAAAGGAAAACGGAAAACGCTCACACGCGAACAGCTCTCGATGTATGTGCGAAGCCCGGAATCGCGCGTGCGCGAGTCGGCCTATCGAGAAATGTATCGCGTCTTCGAGAGCCATCATGACGTTCTGGGAGAAATCTACACCACGCTGCTCAACGATTGGAAAACGGAAAATGTCGAGCTTCGTAAGTTTGCGTCGCCCATTGCCGCCCGCAATCTGAGCAACGATGTTCCAGATGAAGCAGTTGATGCGCTGCTGAGCGCCTGCTCAAAAAACGTTTCCGTCTTTCAGGATTACTTCCGGCTCAAGGCGCGGCTCTGCAAAATTCAACCGATGAGTCGCTACCATATCTACGCCCCTCATCGGACGGAGCGAAAACGATATCGCTATTCAGAGGCCGTGCGTATGGTTTTGGACGCGTATCGAGCGTTTGCGCCCCAAATGGCCGACCAAGCTGAACGGGTCCTGAGCGAGCAGCATGTCGACGCTCGAACGATATCCGGCAAACTTAGCGGGGCCTATTGCTACAGCGTCTTGCCAGGATTCACGCCTTATGTCCTGTTAAACTACACGGGTGAGGCCAGGGACGTGGCGACGTTGGCGCATGAACTCGGGCATGCCGTTCATGCCATGATGGCGGCCGATCATTCAATCTTTACATTCCATTCCACCTTGCCCCTGGCCGAAACCGCGTCCGTCTTCGGCGAGCGGCTGTTGTCGGAAGCCTTAATGGCCCAAGAATCGAGCAAGGCTGTCAAACAAGGTCTCTTGCTCGCTCAACTTGACGATATCTATGCGACCGTACTCAGACAGGCGTATTTCATCCTTTTTGAAAAAACCGCCCATCAAATGGTGGCTCAAGGTGGCACGGTGAAAGACCTCGCTGATGCCTATTTGGCTAGTCTCCGGCAGCAATTCGGCAAAGCCGTCAAGGTTCCCGATGAGTTCAGGTGGGAGTGGCTGACGATTCCTCATATATTCGGAAGCCCTTTCTACTGCTATGCTTACAGCTTCGGAAACCTTTTGGTGCTGGCTTTGTACCACCAATATAAGCAGCAAGGCGCCTCGTTTGTTCCTAAGTACCTTGACCTCTTAGCGGCCGGTGGATCACAGAGTCCGGATACGATCCTGACCAATGTCGGAGTCGACATGCGATCAGAGGCCTTTTGGCAATCCGGTTTCGACACCATACGCGACATGGTCGTTGAACTGGAGCGGATGCAAACATAAGCGCCTGTAAATACATATTTAGCAACGTCGTCGACCCATAAAAGCCCGCCGCCTTTTCAGGCTATAACACCACTCTTGACAAATATCGACCGGCAGTCTACTATTATCATTGTTGATAACGGTTATCATAATCGTTACAAAATTAACGGCCCATTTCTCAAAACATACTCGCTGATCCATAAGGAGCCCGTATGTATGTCTGTCTGTGTAAAGGTCTTACTGAATCCGATGTGCAGGAAGCGGCGCTTACCGGAAAGGTCTGCCCGGACACATTGAAGACATGTTTTGGATTAGAAGATGAGGACTGTTGCGGTCGTTGCGCGAAGAACATTCATGAGCTGGTCACGATTGCCACAAACGCGAGCTCTTTGGTCAGTTCCCTCCCTATGTTACAACAAGGTGCTAAATAACCCACCTCGCTTACCGACCTGGCCTCTAAGCTACCGTTTTCCCGCGTGCATCGAGTGAGTCACTTCTGCGACACGCCTTCCGAGTTCTTTTGCCGTCATCATCTCTTTCTCGTCAATACCAGGACTGTTACCTTCGGTCGTCGCTGACGCACCAAAGGCGCCTCCTCCGCCGACTACGATCATGTGATTTCCCAGCATAGCGGCCAATATACTCAAGAGAGTGAATTCTTTGCCGCTGGCGGCTTGGCCGCCGGTCGTAAAGGCGGCCCCGATCTTATCGCGCATCTTAAAATCGGGGAAGACGCCGAATTTGAATTGCCAATTATCGAAGAACGTTTTGACCGCTCCCGCCATATTCGACCAATAAACAGGCGACCCGACAATGAGCGCGTCGGCGGAGAAGAGTTCCAACGCGTTCACGTCTTCCACGCGCTTGAGAAGGACCGTTGTACCGGGAACCTCCTTAGCACCCTCTTCAACCGCGTGGGCCATTTTTTCGGTATGGCCAGTCTTGGAATAGTACGTTACGAGCACGGTGATCGGAGCCTCGTCAGCCTGCGCCGTCATTACACCGACGTACACGATAGCCACCGAAAGAAGACACGCCAGGGTTTTCATAGATGCCTTTCAGCAAAAAATGAGCGGACTAATGGCCGAGAGAAGAATAGAGAAGAATGAATCGAAGGAAGGTACGCAAGCTTGGGACTAATGCAGACTCAATGACGAATCGTTTCTTCATCCATATGTTCTTCGACAGACACTTCGGTCAAGGTCCCACGGTAATCGCACTTGTGGCAGCGGATCCGCCATTCTTCCATCCATTTTTCCTGGACATAGGACTGACGGCATTGAGGACACACAAATACGCCTTTTTTATAAAGCACCCGACGTTTTTCTTTCATCCCACACCTCTCGTGAACGACTGAACCTGCTCACCATCGCATAGGACTGTGCCTGATTTCAAGACGGCTCATCGGCCTCCAACCTTTGAAGGTCATCGGCCCTCCGCTTCTGTAATTCCTCATCCAGTAAAACCCGGCGCAGCACTTTCCCGATCACGGTTTTCGGTAACGCCGTGCGGAACTCGATCTTTTTAGGAACCTTGAATTTTGCCAACTCTTTCCGGCAATGGTCCAGCAGCTCCGCGGCCGTGGTCTTTTCACCGTCCCTAAGGACGACAAAGGCCTTGATGAGCTCTCCGCGCAGACCCATGGGGATTCCGACCACGACGGCCTCTTTTACCTTGGGGTGCCGGCACAGCACTTCATCTACCTCGCGGGGATAGACATTCTCGCCGCCTGATTTGATCATGTCCTTCTTGCGATCTTCGATATAGAAAAATCCGTCACGATCCATCCGCGCCACGTCGCCGGTGAAAAGCCAGCCATCACGAAGCACCGCGCGCGTCTCCTCGGGCCGATTCCAATATCCCTGCATGATTTGCGGCCCTCGGATGACAAGCTCTCCCACCTCTCCGATCGGCAACTCTCGGGAGCCGGTCTCGACGTCCATGATCTTTGCTTCCGTTTCAGGGAGCGGTAGTCCGATACTTCGGGATCGCCGCTGATTGTCGGCAGGCTGGATCGGATTGACGTGAGTTACCGGCGCAGCTTCAGTCAATCCGTATCCTTCCACCAACTTCGCACCCGTCAAGGCTTCGAATCGGTGCTGTATGTCCGGATGCAACGGTCCCGCTCCGCTGATGCACAGACGTATCGATCGGAGATTGAAATCCTCCAACTGCGAATAATTATTAATCGCCCCATACATAGCCGGAATGCCGGGGAATACGGTGATACGCTCCTGCTGAATCGTCTTCAGTACCTCCCCGGCTTGGAAGCGCGGCAGCAATGTCAAGCACGCGGCCACGCTTACGGCCAAATTTTGACAGGCGCTCATGCCGTAAACGTGAAAGAAGGGAAGCACCCCGAGAAATTTTTCTTCTCCCGATCGTAGTGCAGGCATCCATCGATGGCACTGCAGCGTGTTCGCCACGAGATTCCGGTGCGTCAACACCACTCCCTTTGGCGTACCTGTCGTGCCACCCGTGTACTGGAGCAACGCGACATCGTTCGGCGCGACGGACAGGGGACGTGCGTCCAACGGACCCTTCATCAGCTGCTGCCACCGGATGCATGTTGGTGAAATAGGGGCGACATCACGGGATCGCTCCCGCCGCTTCATCCAGGGGTAGACCAGCCGCTTGAACCAGGGGAGGTATTCTTCCGGCCCTGTGACAATGATTCGCTTGAGGCACGTCCTGCCTACGAGTGGAGCAAGGCGAGCATGAAACTGAGGGAGCGCAATTACCGTATCGCAGCCGGCATCGGTCACCTGATGCACAATCTCCTGTTCGACATAGAGCGGATTAATCGGACTGACCGCCGCGCCGGTTTTCAGAATCCCGAAATAGGCAATGACCGTCTGCGGAAGATTCGGCAGCATGACGCCGACGACCCCCTTCGCGCCTGAGCGAAGCGGTGCGAGAGCATGTGCAAACTTCGCGACGGTTTTGTTCAGCTCGGCATAGGAAAAAGTTGCGCCGTAGTAGCGGAGCGCGGGGCGACATGGATAGTGCGCCGCCGTCGTCGCAAGGAGGTCAGGGAGGACCTGGTCGGGGAACTCCATCGAGGGAGAAACCCCGGCATCGTAGTGGGCTGTCCAAAGGCGTTGCATCAGTGCCCAAGAAGCTTGACGATTCGATCAACGACCGTTAGGATTCCGTGCATGTCCGTGCACATCACACGCATGTTCCTCCCGGTCTGCGTGCTCTCCATCATGCTCATCTGCCAGGCGCCCTCTCACGCAGGACCGGACGGGCTCGTTCAGATTGTGACACCGAACGGCACGACGATCTATGCGGAAGTCGCCGACACTACGGAAAAACGTGCGAAGGGGTTAATGTTTCGCGAAACCCTGGCAAAGGACCGAGGCATGCTCTTCACCTTTGCCGAGCCGCAACAGTGGACGTTCTGGATGAAGAACACCCGCATTTCACTGGATATTGTCTGGATGGACGGCAAGAAACGTATCGTGCATATCGAGCGCCAAGTGCCGACGTGTTCCCGTACCGACGACGGATGTCCCCAATATCAACCAAACGACAATGCTGTGTACGTATTGGAACTAGCTGCCGGCATGGCCGACTCCTTGAAACTACAACGCGGGTCCGTCCTTAAATTCCAGCCCCCATCTTGACGTTAACCGTTTGGTTCATAGCAAAGATTTTTCCAATATTTACATTCAATCAATAACGGTTAACCGCAACATCAGACTGCTCAAAACGTCTTCCAGGGAGGCCGCAGGCGCCGAGGCACCGCAGGCGTACCCTCTGGGGTACGTTGAGGGATGCGCTCAAGCCGAGAACGAAGCTGGAGGACGTTTTCAGCAGTCTGGTCATCGAGCTTGCCATGCCCGCACACGCCTGGCCGTAATCACGCCAGCAACTCGCTCGATCGCGTGCAGAACGCGATCGAGATGCTCCGTATCCATGACCTCGATCACGAAATCGAGTTGCGCCTTTTGATCTTCACGCGTCGTAATTTCCGCGCGGCTGATATTCGCTTCGCTTTCGGAAATAGACGCCGACACATTCGCAAGTACACCGGTTTTGTCTACCGCCAGCACCGACACCTTCACGCCGTGGACACTGGGAGCCGTCGTGTCCCACTCGACGTCGACCAATCGTTCCCGATCATAGTCCAAGGCTTCGAGATTGGGGCATCCGACGGAATGGATGGTCAACCCACGCCCACGCGTAATATAGCCCATGATGCGATCACCGGGCACGGGATTACAGCATCGCGATAATTGCATCAGCAGATCGCGCCCTCCGCTGACCTTGACGCCTTTTTCGACCGTCTTCGGCGCGGTCGATTTCGGCGCTTCTTCAGTGACGGGTACGGCATCGCCGGCGGGACGAGGAATCAAACGATTGATGATCTGCGCGGTCGGCACACGTCCATATCCCACCGCCGCGGCCAAATCGTCCGCGGTATCGAATCCCAGATCGCGCCCCACCTGCAGCAGTCGGTCCGACTTGAAGAGTTGCGCCGGCGGCAGATTGTAGCGGCGAAATTCCCGTTCCAGCAGTCGCCGGCCGATATCGAGGCTGCGCTTCTGCTCTTCGATTTTGATCCAATGCTTGATCTTGGTTTTCGCACGCGACGTGCGGACAAATTTCAGCCAATCCTTGTGGGGAACCTGAGTCGGAGCAGTCAAAATCTCGATCGCATCGCCGCTGGTCAGCTGATGTTTCAGCGGAACGATTTTCCCGTTCACCTTGGCGCCGACGCAATGATCGCCGATCTCGGTGTGAATCGCATAGGCGAAATCCACCGGGGTCGATCCTTTCGGCATTTCTTTGACCATTCCCTTTGGCGTGAACACGTAGACGACATCGTGAAACAGATCGAGCTTCACCGTATCCATAAATTGACGGTTATCGGCGAGATCCTGGTGCCATTCGACGAATTGGCGCAACCAACTGAACACCTTGCCATCCTTGTCGTCGATCCGCCCGCGCTCTTTGTATTTCCAGTGAGCCGCAATGCCGTACTCGGATAGACGATGCATTTCTTCCGTACGAATTTGAAATTCGACGTGCTCGCCCTTGGGCCCAACGACTGTAGTGTGAAGAGACTGGTAGAGATTCGATTTGGGAATCGCAATATAATCTTTGAAACGCCCCGGTACCGGCCGCCACAGCGAATGGATTAAGCCCAAAACAGCATAGCAATTCATTTTCACATCCGTAATGACGCGGATAGCGGTAAGGTCGTACACCTCTTCGAACGAAATGGACTGGCGCTCCATCTTTTGATAAATGCCGAACAGATGTTTCGGACGGCCCTGCACTTCGCAGGGCAGTCCCGCCTCCGATAGCGCCGCCTTGACCTCGCGGCAGACTTCCTGAATGTACGCTTGGCGTTCCTCGTCGCGTTTGGCGACACGGAGCTTGAGCATGGCGTAGGCATCCGGCTTCAAATATTTCAGACAGAGATCTTCCAGCTCATTTTTGATCCATCCGATCCCGAGACGATTAGCCAGCGGAGCATAAATCTCCAGCGTTTCTTGCGCAATTTGCAGACGCTTGGTCTCGTGTAAATGTTCCAATGTCCGCATGTTGTGCATGCGGTCCGCCAATTTGATGAGGATGACACGAATGTCGTCCGCCATCGAGAGCACCATCTTGCGGAAATTCTCCGCCTGCTTTTCTTCGTAATTTCGAAATTGAATTTTTCCAATTTTCGTGACGCCATCGACGAGGCGGGCGACGTCCTTCCCGAAGAGTTGTTCCAGTTCACCAGGGGTGGCAAGCGTATCTTCCAACGTATCGTGGAGAAGGGCCGCCACCACGGCCGTCACATCAGATCGGAGCGCCGTCAGCAAGCCGGCGACGGCTAATGGATGTTGCAGGTAAGGTTCGCCGGATTGGCGCATCTGCCCTTCGTGGGCTTTTGCAGAAAAGTCATACGCGCGGCGCACGAGGTCCGCCTCCGCATCGGGATTGTAGCTCTGGATGCGGCTGATGAGCTGATCGAGGTCGGTGATGGTTTCGTACGGCATATTAGGTCGGTCGGCAAGGTCTCAGGTCCCTAATCCTGAGTTGAATACGATCAAACCCATTCCATCGCGTGATCTCCGGCATGAAGGCCAGATCGATCGGGTGTTTCAAGGAGAGGCCTCGCTGCACCAAGAGGTCCCCCAATCGGAATCCGATGCTTTCAAACGGCGTCGATCCCGGTTGGCGTACGACTAACTTTAAATGTCCTTCGCCGACCACACGGGCCTCCAGCATGGTGAGATCGCGCACGACAAACACGGGTTCTGGATTGCCGGCTCCAAAGGGATGTAGTAGATCCAACTCCCGGATAACACATGGAGCAACCTCTCTCAGCTTAACCTCCGCATCTATGTGAAGCAAGGGATTGCCGCCATGCTGCCGCCCCCATCGTTGGGCTATCTGTTGAAACTGCTCGACAAACTCCGGCAGGTGGCATTCCTGAATCGTCAGGCCCGCCGCGCTGGGATGACCACCATAGGCTTCCAGTACAGTCCGGCATTCCGAAAGCGCCTGATACAGATCGAACCCTGGAATGCTTCTCGCCGACCCTTTGCCGATACCCTGCGCATCGATGGCGATCACAATAGCGGGCCGATGATAGCGTTCGACCAATCGCGCTGCGACGATCCCGACCACGCCGAGATGCCAGCCACGGGACGCCACGACCAATGCAGCGGGGAGATCGTCTGGAGTTACGGCTGCCAAGGCCTCCTGCGCTGTCTGCTCCTCTATGGCTTGCCGCTCACGGTTGAGCTGCTCCAACTGTTCGGCGAGCTGACAGGCCTCGGACTCGGACTCCGTCGTCAAGAGCCGCACGCCAAGATCGCCATGGGCCAAACGCCCTGCCGCATTGATGCGGGGCGCCAAACGAAAGGCGATCGTGCTCGACGTGCACTCTCGATCGATCCCCGCCACCGCTTTGAGCGCCTTGATGCCGGGTCGCGCGCCCTTCGAAATGAAGGCTAACCCTTGCCGAACGAGATGTCGATTTTCATCCTGCAAGGGAACGACATCCGCCACCGTTGCCATGGCCACAAGGTCCAGCAAGGAATCCAATGAGACACGGCCAGCTCCGTACCTTGTCTGATACGCCTGCACGACTCTATAGGCTAACCCCGCAGAGCACAGTCCACGAAACGGATAGATTGAATCCTTTCGATAGGGATTCATCAGCGCAAACGCCGGGGGAAGATGATCTTCTCCTTGGTGATGATCGGTCACGAGGACGTCGATGCCTAGTCTATTTGCCGCCTCGATTTCACGATGCGATGTCGTTCCGCAATCAGACGTGACCAGCACAACCACCCCGTCTGCATGTAGGCGTGCGATCGCCGATCCATTCAACCCATAGCCTTCCGCCAAACGATGGGGGATGTACCAGCGAACGTCGGCGCCTAGCCCACGAAAAAATTGAACGTAGAGGCTGGTAGCCGACATGCCATCGACATCATAGTCGCCGTAAAAGCAGATTCGCTCGCCTTGCCTGACGGCCCGATGCAAGCGATCGACCGCTTTTTCAACATCGGGAAGTAAAAACGGATCGTGCCCGCTCGCGTGGTGAGGACCGAGCCAAGAATCGGCCTGCGCTTTGGTTGTCACGCCTCGCGCCATCAGCACGGAAGCGGTCATGGGAGAGACGGAGAGGAGGGCCGAAAGGGCCATCTGCTCACGAGCATCGACCTGTCGAACAATCCACTGTTTGGGCAGCATCGGATCCTTCAAGCTGCGAGGGAGATCAGCGCAAAGCCTGCGCGAATACTAGTCAGGGACTATGACTTTGTCAAACCAGTCGCGGCGGAATGAAGAAGATGAGGAAGGGGAACAATTAGATGAGCGATGAATCGGCTATGTGAAGAACGAGAGGCCCCAAAAAAAATGGTGGAGACTACTCTCCACCCTTTTGCACATAATTCTTGACGAATTCTTCGGCGTTCTCTTCGAGAACATCGTCAATTTCGTCGACAAGCTTATCGATATCTTCTTTGAGCTTCTTACCCGTTTCGGTGACTTTCGGGTTTGGTTTGACGTCTTCTTTTGCCTGGGTGTCCTTACGAGAATCCGGCCTCCGCTCTTGCTTTTCCATTGGAGTCCTCCTGGTGGACAGGCTCACCGGTCACGATAATTTACCTTACCCCCGAGCCCCCAGTTGCGTCAAGCCGGGCGGTGACCGACGCCCCGCTACACATTTTCACTAAGGCACAATCAGTGAGACGATCAGGAGCGCGACAATATTAATGACCTTGATCATCGGGTTGATGGCCGGTCCGGCGGTGTCCTTATAGGGATCGCCGACCGTATCGCCCGTCACCGCCGCCTTGTGCGTGTCGCTTCCTTTCTTGCCTTGCTCTTCGATAAACTTTTTAGCATTATCCCACGCCCCGCCGCCGCTGGTCATCGAGATGGCTACGAATAAACCCGTCACGATGCTGCCCACCAACACGCCGCCGAGCGCCTGTGGTCCTAGGACCACGCCGACGATGATGGGAGACAACACGGGGATTAATCCGGGGATCATCATCTTCTGAATGGCTGCCTTGGTGACGATATCGACGCATCGGCCGTATTCGGGCTTGCCGGTTCCTTCCATAATGCCCTTGATCTCCCGAAACTGACGCCGCACTTCTTCGACGATGAGGCCGCCCGCCTGCCCCACGGCCTTCATACACATGGAGGCGAACAGAAACGGCAACATGCCACCGAGAAAGAGCCCGACTAGGACGTAGGGATTGGAGAGATCAAATCCGCCGCCGATCGGGTTGGGTCCTGCGACGGCGCGCGCATATTCGGCAAACAGGACGACAGCGGCCAATCCGGCCGACCCGATCGCATACCCCTTTGTCACGGCCTTCGTCGTATTCCCGACCGCGTCAAGCGGATCAGTAATATTCCGGACATCCGCTCCCAGGTGCGCCATTTCGGCGATGCCACCCGCATTATCGGTAATGGGTCCGAAGGCGTCGATCGCGACGACAATGCCAGCCATCGAGAGCATCGAAACCGCCGCCACCGCGACGCCATACAAACCGGCGGCCCAATGGCTGATCAGAATCGCCGCGGCAATGACCACCACCGGCCAGGCGGTCGCCTGCATCCCGACGGCGAGTCCCGCAATAATGTTGGTCGCATGCCCGGTTTCGCTGGCCTTGGCAATTTCCTTGACCGGCGCATAACTTTTCGACGTGTAGTAATCAGTGATAAACACGAGGGCGAGCGTCACGCCAAGTCCCAAGAGCGAGGCCAGATAATAGTTGCCCCCCGTGACGCCACCGGCCCCATCCATCATCCGCATCGTAATGGGATAGAAGCCGACCGCTGCCAAACCACCCGCGACAAAGAGGCCCTTATAGAGTGCGGTCATAATCCCACCGCCAGGACCCGCCTTCACGAAGAAGATACCCACGATCGTCGCAAATACCGACAGAGCACCCAGCGCCAACGGATAGAGAATCGGCTCCGCCATCCCATTGAACATCGTAAACGCCAAGACCATGGCGGCGACGGTCGTCACGGCGTAAGTCTCGAAGAGATCGGCGGCCATCCCCGCGCAGTCGCCAACATTGTCGCCGACGTTGTCCGCAATGACAGCCGGATTGCGGGGATCGTCTTCAGGAATACCGGCCTCAACTTTTCCGACGAGGTCTGCGCCGACATCCGCCGCTTTCGTATAGATGCCCCCGCCGACCCGAGCAAACACTGAAATCAAACTGCCGCCGAACCCGAGGCTCAGTAATGCGTGGATCGCCTTTTCTTGACCGACGAACGTAGAGGCAATCATGTAAAATCCAGTCACGGACAGGAGGGCCAATCCGATCAACAGCAGACCCGTCACGGCGCCACCTCGAAAAGCCACCTGCAGCGCCGCATTCAGCCCAGCATGCGCGGCCTGGGCCGTTCTCACGTTTGCGCGGACCGCGATGTTCATGCCGACGTATCCGGCCAGCGCCGAGGCCGACGCGCCGATCAAAAATCCAATCGCCGTGACCAATCCGAACTTATCAGACCAGAAGCCGGCGACCCAGAGGATCACGAAGAGCACTGCGGCCACCGCCCCCACCGCCTTGTATTGGCGATTTAAATAGGCCGACGCCCCTTCTTGAATGGCCAGCGCGATACTCTGCATTTCCTTATTACCGGCGTCGAGCTTAAACACCCACATGGTCAAATACAGGCCATACCCGATGCCGGCAACAGCGGCGGCAATAGCAAAAAGAACGACGGCGGTTGTCACATCCACATTAGTCCTCCTGGTCCAAATCGATCCTGCAGACGGGGCTACCCAGCCGGATGGTTGGATTCATCTCAAGACCCACCCGCTCAAGGCAAAAAGCGCGGTCATTGTATCCACCCCCAGGACAATAGATCAAGCTGAAATCAAAGAGGAAGACAGTGTGGCAGCGTCTGGACGCATGTTTGCGAGGTCAGAAACGATTTGTTATAGTGCCTGAGTGAGGAGAAACGAAGCATGAAACCCTCGTACATTGTGATCGAAGGCAAAACTTTTGAGAAAGAGGAATTGACCCTCGACAACCACGTCTACAAAAACTGCAACATGGACCACTGCAAATTCTATTACAGCGGCGGCCCCTACGAACTCATCGACACCCACGTGACCAATTCAGAACTCATACTCAATCAACCCGCTAAGAACATCTATTCCGCGATTCAGATCTTTAAGATGAAGTCGCCGGGCTCGGTGATTGTTTCGGACTAACTTTCGCCTTCTGGTCGCTGGAAGACCAATCCTACGCACTCTGTGCACATCAAGCCGGTGACGCTCCCTGCAGGACTTTTAAATGCTTGCAGCCCGTCATTAGTTTTTTGTACTGACTATATCGAGAAGCCAATGTGGTTCTGTACGAATCCGGCTCACCCGTGGCCGAAAGAATCTTCAAACTGACCCACTACCGGAGTCGAGTCTAGTGAAATTCGTAAACGATAATGTGGGGAATGGAAATTACAGCTCCAGCTATAGAGCCTTAACTGAGAAATAGACGATGGCGGCGACCAGCAGAGTGCCCAGTGCGACGAAGAATCCACTCCCAACACGTCTCCAGGAAAAAGTTGGACCGGCCAATGACACTCTACGCTCTGACAATAACGCTTTCTCCAATATATATGTTGCGAGCAAGTAAACAGGAAGCCCAATTATGACGAACGCGATCCATCCAACAAGGCCCTGACTGTATGCGGGGTCGTTTAGGCTCCACAGGAATCCAAGGGCGGTCCCCAGAAGAACCATAGCAAGCAACTGAGCTGGCATACTTCTCCAATTGATGTGTGCGGGGGCAATCATTTCGAATACCTGCTTATATGCAGTTCGATCACGTGCTGCTCGGAGCTGCAATAGGGTCTAGAAAAGTATAGCAGGAGTTGGCGCTATCTAAACTGCGGCTACAATCTACTTCCACAGCCAGAGAACATTCGCAGGCTTCCATTCCGCAGACGAAGATGCCGCACTGGACGTGAGGAGAAATACATCACTACTCAGTTCAACAGACTAGTGGCAGTAAGCGCTGAGGACTGTTCGGCTTGGTTCAAATGTCTTACGACACCGGCACGTTCACCGACTTTTTAAAGATCAAAATCGGCTGGAAGGCAGGGTCTTGGTTGCCTTTGGAGGATTCGGCTTCGATGCGTTGGAGAAAGGCTGGTGAGCCGCTGACAGGCGCGTAGTTCAATGCGGCTTCGACATCGAATGAACGGGTGTCTTTGGGGGTGGGGAACGTAAATGTTTCGACACGTGTTTCTTCCGGCTTGAGGACAGTATCCTCCAGCACTTTGGTGGCCGCAAAATCGAAGACGGTCTTCTGTCCTTTCGCATCGGCAAAGACTCGGCCGTACGTTCGCTGATCCGTGAAGACAGTCTTTAGATTTTTCCCTTTTACGTTCAATTCGAGTACGACGCGCGCCCACGCGGGGTGCGTAGTCGGCAGATTGTGCGGCACGAGGCTTTGCACAGAGACCGTGACTTTGGTTTGATCGCCTTTGACCTCCGTGACGATGTCGAGCTTTGCCGCTTCCTGCCGCAGCTTACCGATGCGCCCAGGGAACGTATGGTTGGCGACTTTGCGCTTGTTCTCGCCATTGGCCGACTCGCCGACCTGCTCGGGCATGTGGCAGGTCTGACATTCCTTCCCTGACTTCACTGCTTTACTGGTCTCCCAGTTGCCCAAGAGATCGTTGCTTTTTCCGAGATTGGCGGCCGCCGGAATTGCGAGATGGCAATTGAGACACAGCTCTGATTTTCGAAACAGGTCGAGCTCCATCGATTGATGCGCCAGATTTTGGGCCGCCTCCTTGTACGGACCGTACAGCGTTTTGCCGGGCTCGTATTTTGGGACGGGCGGATTGCTGGTCCGATCGACCTGTTTGATGAGATGGCACTGCGCGCATCCGACGCCGTCGATGGTGGGGTCACCGGATTGCGTCTGCGTCACGAACGTTTGCACTTGGTCGAGAAACTCGTTCACATGCGGCGCATGGCATTTGAAGCAGAGAGCTTTGTCCTTGCCCCCGGCAAACGTCATGTATTCATCCAGGGCGGCTCGGAACGTCGATGAATGAATTGACTTCGACAGCGGGGACGTTTCCCATTCTTCAAAAACCCGTTCATGGCATCGTTTGCACTTGTTGGAATTCGGGAACACTTTTTCCAGTGCGCCCTTGGGTTTGGCGTCTTGTGCCGCGCTCCAATGCACGAGTCCCCCAAGCACGATGATCGCGATGACACCGAGACTTACGATCAGCCTTATGGCGGCTTTCGTCACGTTGCGCGTCCCCCTAGGTTCTGTCATAGATTTTTGGTACGAAATGTCAGCACTCGCGGCTGGGAATATTCGTGAATGAGCGTCGTGGCGGTTTCACGATCTTTATCGTTCGGAAGCGTAGCAAAATATTTTGCTTTCAATTCCGGCGACGGCTCGGGAATTAACGAATAGGTCAAAAGCGCCTCGATCGTCGCCGGCGCGGCCACCCCGGAAGACAGCGCCAGGCTGAACGGCAGACGCCGCGTCGTCCCGCCCTTTACGAGTGGTTCGGGAATCTCTCCCCGAAGGATCTGCTCGAAGGGCACGCCTACTTGCTTGACGTCAGAGGCTATCGTCACTCCCTTGGCATCCTTGACCCTCACGGTCATGAAGTATTGCTTCAAGATCGGATCGCCGTCCGGGAAGCTGTGCGGAAGACTGCCGCTCCGCACGAGAACCGTCCCCTCGATCTTACCTTCCCCCTTCGTGACTTCAAGATCGACACGGGGCATCCACTCCGCTTGAAGATTGCGATTCTTGAGCATGATGCCTGGAATGACGACACCGCGAAACCAATGGCGCCCGATCGATCGTGTCATCGATCCGCGCTTGGACGTGGAGCTGCCCGTGGATTGTTCCATGTGACAGTCCTGACAAACGGTGCCGTGCAGGATCTCGCCGGGCAAATCAGGGCGCGTCACGTCCTTCACTTTATCAAAGTGACAGGCGGTGCAGTAGTTGGCGCCTTTAAAGAGATCGGACTTTGTGGATGGATGAACCAGATTCTCTTCCGCATCGGCGTATGGTCCGTAGATCATGTCGTCGGAACTGATTTTGAAAGTCGGCGGTTGCGTACTTTGCTCTGCGGCACCATTAATACGGTGACAGGCGGCGCAGCCGATCCCTTCCACTTGTACCTTACCGGCAAGCACTTGTTTGTTGATTTTATCGACATGCTGGGGAAATACGGTGACGGCAGGCGCATGACAGGACAAACATTTTGTGCGCTGTTCCGCGGTCGGATTCGTTTGCAGCCACAGGCCCAACACGGTTTTAAAAATCGGCGACTCCAGGGAAGTGCCGTGGAGCAGGGCGGCATCCACGCGGCCAAACGTTTTCAAATCGGGCGTCTGCTCCCGCATGCCCTTCCACTCTTCGTAATGACGGTCATGGCACTGCTTGCAGTCCTCGGAACGGATAAACGTTTTTTCGATTTCTTCTACCCAGGACTCCGGGGCTTGCCCGTCTGCCCGCTGCGCGACGGCGCGTCCATTGGTCAGCGCGCCGATCGCAAGCGCCAGACCAAGCAACACCACGCCGACCGACATCGTCAGCCTCAGCATGACGACTCCCGACAGCCGGTCGCTTCCTTGACCTCAATCACGCTTGCAACCTACGAAGTGAAAATTCATCACGCCGCCGACACCCTGCGTTTCGGGATCAGCCGGTTCATACGTACCGACGGTATAATTGCAAGTCGGCATCGCGCGCTTCAGCGCCCGGCCGAAATCCGGTAAGGTTCTGACTTCGACTTTATCGATCTCCTTGATGACCGCGCGCACCTTGATCCCGGCGAGGTCGGCTTGCGTTCCGCCGAGGACTTCGAAGACCACCACGCCTTCGGGCTTCTGCATCTTCAGCTCTTGCTGAATCTCCTCATCCACCGGCCCGACGATGATGCCGAATTCCTCTCCAAGACGCACGGCCTCTTCGGCCGTCATTTGCCCATTCTCGCCGGATGTCGCCGCATGGACGCACGGCGACGCAAGGAGCACCGCAAGAAGAACCACGTTTGCTAGGCCTGAGACTCGACAGAACCCCATGATCACAGCTGCACCGGATCGATCAGTAATTGGAACCACGGTGCCACGGCTTTTTGCCCATTCCGCTCTTTGTTTTCTCCGTTCCATACGGCGAAGGCAATCGTTTGCAAGCGGCCCGGTTCCAGCCGGGCCTCGTTGTCCTGTCCCGTACTCACGAGTGGACGTCGAATGACGACGTGCCACACGCCGTCCTTCCATGAAGCTTTTCCCTGGACGCGGCCTTGCTCATCCTTCGTCGTCAGGGTGCTGAATCCACCGCCGATCAAATCCTCCACGGAGGACTTACGTCTCGGAATGACCTCGAACCGACGCACCTCGCCCTCTTTTTTTTCAGCCGCCTTGGACGCACGGCGATCGATGTCGCTCTGCCAATCGGCCTTCCAATGCCAGATATTGATGTAATGGTCGAGTTGCCCCATACAAAAAAACGCAGGGGCCTCACCCAGCGGCAACCCAATGGCCACGCCATCGCGAAACGTCCCCGGCGTCAATCGATCGTTCTTCGTGTTGTCTTGCCACTCGAGCAAGAAGGCGATGTCCGTGCCGTTGTGAATGGATCGGACGGTGAGGGCTCGTGCAGCGGGCTCCGGCCATACGGGCCTGGTAATCACCTGGCCGCTCAACGGCAAGGTCATGGGAGGGACTTTCCCCCACGCCGGATCTTCGGGGGCGGTCGGGAGATCGCCGGATATAAAATAGGACCGTATGAACATCCCCTGGGAACTGACGATGGGGATACCGAACGCGCCGAGGAGTATGGCGCCGAGGAGGAGTATCGACAGAAGAGGAAGGAGGGAATGAGGTCTATGCCGAACGCGCTGCCATCGCCCCATCTCCGCTCCTCGCACGAACGGCCCTCTCGTGAAAGTTAGTGACAGACCGTCGTCTCACGACGCCTCCGAGCACTAGGGAAGCTTACCACAGTTTCGCGCGCCGAATCTTATTCTCGCCGCGCTCGCACACGTATAACGAACCTTGCGAATCCAACGCCAATCCGACCGGCGAATTCACCACCGCCTCGACCGCCAGGAGACCGTCGCCGTGTTTAATCATACCGGCGGATTCCTTGGCCACAAAACGAGCCGCCCCGCACCCGCCCATGTGTTTGTCTTCATATCCGCTGTCGCCGTTACCGGCTACCGTGCTGATCAGGCCTGTCGTCGCATCGACCTTGCGCACGCGATGGTTCATCGTGTCCGAAATGTAGGCGTGATTCTCTCCATCGAAGAGCACCGCTTCCGGCGCATGCAACATGGACTTGACCGCCGGCTTGCCGTCACCATCGTAGCCGAACCGGCAGACACCGGCGATCGTGGAAATGATACCGGTGTCCTTATCGATCTTTCGAACACGGTTGCTGCCTTTATCCACGACGCACACATGCCCGTGATTATCTACGGCGATGCCGACGATGTCGTAGAGGCGGGCTTCCAGCGCGGGGCGACCGTCATCGAGATACATCGAAAGATCCAAGCCGTCGGAACACACCGGCATGAGCCACCCCTGGTCGTCGCTGAAATCGATGCCGATGGCGTCGCCCGACAACACCACCAGATTCCTTGCGACCAGCGGCTGCTCGCGCGCTTCGTCTTCCTCGGACCAGTTGCCGGCAATGGTCGTGACCTGGCCGGTTTTGGAATCAAAGCGGCGCACGCGATGGGCTTGCGTATCGGCGATGTAGAGGACATCGTCGGCATCGAATGTAATGGCCGCCGGCCACGTGAGATTGACTTCGAGAGCCGGACCATCGCCATTAAAACCGTGCTGTCCCGTGCCTACCACTGTCGTGATGACGCCGGTCTCTCGGTCCACTCGACGAATGCGGTTGCTGCCTGAATCGCAAATGTAGAGATTATTGTGGGAGTCGAACGCGACGTCGAGGGGAAGATAGAGGCCGGCCTCGGCGCACGGGCCGTCGTCGCCGCTGTAACAGGTTTCGCCGATGCCCGAAAAGTTATGGAGTGTCCCTTGCTGTAGATCGACGCGGCGGACGCGATCGGATCCTGATTCGGCAAAGTAAAGATAGCGCTCTTCCTTGTCCAGGGCTACATGGTGGGGAAGAGGGATCCCCGCCTTGCCGGCAAGCTTCCCGTCGCCGGTGCTTCTTGCCTTCCCGTTCCCGGCGAACGTCTCTATATACCCAATGCCTAATTCAACACCAGTAGCCATGGTCATCCTTTTCGAATCGCCGACGTTCACTCTACGAGCGATGCCGGGGTCGGTCTATGCTTTTGAGCCGTGCGCTACCTGCGGTTCCGGCATGGACATATGGACGGGAGGGGCCATCGGCGCAGGCTGCGCAGCGACTTGAGGCGGAGGAGGCGGCGGCGCCTCGCCTTGGGCTTGCGCTTGAGCCTCGGCTTCGATCGCCTCGGCTTCGTGCACGGACTTTTTAAATCCCTTGATCGCCTTGCCGATCCCTTCTCCAAGCTGAGGTAGTTTGCCGGCGCCAAAGATGATCAGGACGATGAACAGAATCAGAATCAACTCGGTAAATCCAATGCTCCCAAACATGGTACGCTCCTTGGGTTGAGTTTCTGTAAAAGGGTCTTAGGCTTTGCCCGTCTCTCGCGACCGTTTCGTGAACCGGTCCTTCAACTTCTGCCTGGTCTGCTCGGCTTGCTCGAACATCTTGCACTTGTCGTAGGTACTGATCAAGTTGTAATAGGCTAACGGCTCGTCCGGGTTATGATCCACGGCCTCTTCCATCACCTTGAGCGCCAAGTCGGTTTTCTTATGACTGAGCGCAATCTCCATCAGCTTGAAACTGCACTCCAGGTGCTTCGGGTCGAGTTCAAGTACTTTTAAGTAGCACTGGATGGCCATGTCGATGGTGTTGTAATCGGAGACCGCCGGGTTATCGAGCTCCGCGTAGACGCCAGCCAAGTTGTACCATGCCATCGGATCGTCTTGGGTGACTTCGACCAGCCGCTCGTAATAATTTTTCGCTTCGACGAATTGTCGCTTATCCGAGTGGACACGTCCGAGATTAAACAAGGCCAACACGTCTTCGGGAAACACCTCCAGCGCTTTTTTAAATTGCGCTTCGGCCTCGTCCATCATGCCCTTGGTCCCGTAGATCGTGCCGAGATTCGAATAGTACATGGCGAGCGATCGATTCATTTCGGTACGCAAGCCCTCGGCCATTTCGATCGACTTCTTGACCTCGCTCAAGGCGTCGTCCAGCCGGCCTTTGCTGAAATACAATTCGCCCAGCCGGCACCGCGCCTGGAAATCTTCGCCGTCGGTGGCCAGCAGTTTTTCTATTTCCGCAATTTCTTCATCAGGCGCCAAGGGACGTTCTTCCTCGATGGCCGCGCCAGTGGCTTCACTTGGATTTGTCATTTTCTGTTCATCCATGGTTTGTTCCCGTTAAACTCGTTCTCCGACCATTGACCCTGTCTCAAGAGATCCCGCTTCCATAAAACGTTTGCCCTCTATCGGCGCATTGGCGGCCACGATCGTTCGGCGACGATCCATCGTCAGCAACAAGAGTCCGAACACCACCATCAGCGTGAGGTGGGACAATTGAAGCGCATAGCCGGCCATAAACATTAATCCGAGTCCATAGCCTGCCAATCGGCCCATCGAGATTTGCTTGATCACCGTATAGCTCCAGCAGAATAGACCGGCCACGTACAACGCAAACGGCAGATAGAAGGTATAGCCCATTCCCATCTGGAAGATCCAGCCGATGCCCTCCCCCGCTTTGCGAACAGATTCCGCCAGTGCCCTATCATACAACCCAAGAAAATAGTCCAGGAACAGCAATCCAAAAAAGAGGCCGGCGGCCGTCGTGGTGAAAAAGATCAAGCGATGGCGCTGCCGCTTATTCGTGGTCCGCAATGTGATTCCGCCATACGCCCAAAAAGCCAGTATGCTGGCCAACACCATCATGGCCTCGCCGAACCGGTTCAGTTCGTGGACCAGCGGCGGGGCGGTGACCCATTGAAAGAATCCGTAAAACGTAGACACGGTTTGGTAGTAGAGCCATCCGAACACGCCGAGGAGAAAACAGACCATCATGGCGCGCTGGCTGCGCTGCGTATGGGTTCGCAAATACTCCGTGGCCAGGACGACCAACACAACGCACGTGACCACGTTATACGCGATGGACCCGAGCATGGCCGGGGGGACGAGCAGGAACGCGATCGTCAATACCAGAAGCAGCGAGATCGTCGCCGTCACAACCGTATCGTAGACATGCCGGCCCAGGTCTTTGAATTTCGAGATCAGGAAGAGCGAAAACGCGAGAAAGAGCAGCAGAGAGACCACATTGAGCAGCGTGAAACCGATCGATGATAGCCCTTTAAATAAGAGGCGAATAGCCTCGTACTTCGCCGCCAGCTTACTGAGGTGCATGCCCAAGCGGGACACGAGCCGGTACAGGACCAATTCGAAGAACGCGGACAAGACTAGGAGCTTGATCGTATATTCGAAGAGCAAGCCATGCTCGTCGACACGTCCGGTCCCTTTTTCCAGTATAGTGGCACTCGCCATAGAATTGCTTACAGATTATGGCCTGCCGGCTGGGCGACCTGCTGCGCTTGGGCTTTAGCCCGTGCGATATAAAGCAGGCCATCGGCCATGGAGTAGTTAAAGGGCAACTCACACACCACTTCGCTGATCTTTCCATAGACATGCTGATAGAGCCGTTCGGCTTGCTCGGGCGTCATGCCCGATTGCACCTCGTAAAAGAACCCGAGGCTTAAGTCTTCCGACGCCGGCCGCATGATTCGTCTGATGCCGTATCCGCCGGGATCGCTCATGATCGGCGCTTCCTTCTCAAGATCGAACAGGCACGGCTGGCAGGAAAACCCATAAGAGGAATTCAAGCGCGCATTCTCGACGATAAAGTTCATCGTTTCGAGGGCTTCTTCCTCCAGCTCAGTGGGGAAACCGACGATGATGTAACAGTGGATGGCGATGCCCAGATCCAGACAATCCTCAGTAATGCGACGGACGCTGTCCTGCTTGATGCCCTTTTTCATGAAATCCATAATCCGCTGATTGAAGGATTCCAATCCGAACACAATCTTCAAACAGCCTGCATCCCGCATTTGCGTGAGGAGTTCGCGGGAAAGATTCTTCTCAAACCGCATTTCGCATGTCCACTGCAGATTGAGCTGACGATCGAGCAATTGCTGGCATAAGCGTTTCGTCGGTGAAAGCGCCAGGCATTCATCGGTGAAGAAAAAGTACGGTGTATGATACTTTTCCGATAACATCTGCAAGTCGTCGACGGTTTTTCCAGGATCTTTCTGCCGGAAGTTCTGATGGTCTAATGTCAACGCACAGAAGGCGCAGTCCTTGTAATAGCAGCCCCGCGAAAATTGAACGGGCAGGACCGTTTCCGGCGCGAGGTAACGATCCAGTGGAAATCCATCGTAGTTCGGGGCAGGCAATTCATTGATGTTCTCGGAATAGAACGGCTGATTCACCATGATCTTGCCGTTCTGGCGATAGATCAGATTCGGCACTTTGCTCATATCGCGCTTGCCGCTCAGTTGATTTACCAGCTCCAACAGCGCCGTCTCTCCTTCGAACACAATAAAGTCGTCAGTCAGATCGAAGAGGCTAGGACAGCGGCGAAGATTATCGACTAATCTTGTGAAGATGCTTCCGCCGATGGTGAGATGCACGTCGGGATTGGCTTGCTTAATCAACCGGCAAAGTGTCAGGCCGGGAATAATTTGCGACGTGGCCGTGATTGAAACGCCGATGAGGTCGGGCCGATCGGCCAAAATCGACGCAAGAAAATGACTGCGAAAAAGATCGAGGTAAGGATTCTGCTGTTCGTCACTGATTGCCCTAACGAGATCCTTCGAAGAATAAATCGAATAGCTGCTGAATTGGTTATCGACCACGGTCATCCGCGTGGGAAAATAAATCGTTGAGACCAATTCCAGCCATTTATCGATCAAAAACAGACTGTCTTTATAACGCTCGACATCGTAAAACTCCTCACTCCGTAACGTGTCTTTGGCCACCTCGATACGGTCGATGAGATACGGAAATCGGTCGAGAGATTCGACAAGGCGCGTGTAATGTTCCTTGCTGTTCGGACCCGTCTCCCCCGTATGCGTTTTTTCAAGTTGGCGGGTCTTTTCGACCAGACGTGCATAGACGTCGTGGCCGTACGCGGTCGTCAAGATGGCATCCAGCGCTTCAATATTAAGGTCTCGTTGACGCACGTTGGTGATGCCGGCTTGGTTCAGAAACCCTGTCAACGAAGGAAGGCTGAGATAGGGCTGGGAGGGATGCCAACTTGGTGGAAACAAGAGGGAAATTTTCACAATAAACCTTCAGAATGAAGGAGAAATAAATTCCGCAGACTGTTCGTTATACACCGTCTGATCTTTTCATTGCAACCCGGCGACAGGCTCTTGCGCAGGTGAAATCTAATGCTTCTGCAACGCGTTTCGGCCGGTTCGAGAAAACAAAAAGCCCCGAGTCTTTCCAGCCATGTTGGCCGGCGACTCGGGGCTTTTCAAGCCTACGCTTGAAGAAAAATCAGGGCAGCTTCAAGGTAAACCAGGTAGAGATGCCCTTCATACCATTGCGCTCGACGTTGCTGCCATCCCACACGGCGAAGGCAACAGGGACCGTCACGCCCGGCTTGAACTGCACATCGTTAGGATCATTGGTCGCCAAGGTGCGCTTGACGACGATGCGCCAAGTCGGTCCTACGCAGCAACCACCCTTGATCGATCCTGCTGGTTCCCACAGACCGTTTCCAATCACATCTTGATGGGATTGGGTCGTCAACGTGCTGAAGCCGTTGGCATTCAGATCCTCGACGGCGCTGACGCGCAAGGTCGGGTCCGACATGATGTTGCCTGACCAAATGCCGGGATTGAACGGCCCAAGGCTGCGACCGATTCGATCCGGATAGGTCACGCCACCGGCCGGCTCTTCAAAGTAGTAATCCCAGAAAATGCCCGGATACTGATCGTCCACATCCCACAGACCCGCGCTGTCCTTTCCGATGTCCTTCTGCCACTCAGCATTCCAGCGCCAGATGTTCACGGTTCCGCCCGACTGGCCCATGCACTGGAACGGCGGCGCGCCCGAGGTATTCACCGGGAATTGAATCGCAGCCTGATCGCGGAAGTCCTGCGGACCGATGGTCGTATCGTTCTTAGTCTGATCGGACCAATCCAGCCGGAACCCAAGTTCCTTACCATTAGATACCGCCTTCACGAACACCGACTTCACGGCAATGTTCGGATGCATCGGCGTCGTAATCGTTTGTCCACTCAAGGGCACGACGACACCGGGCACGCCTTCCCACACGGGATTTGCGCCGTCCATCGGGATGGGTCCTTTAATCGCCTTCACCGGAATCGTCACCGGTTGGCTGACTGCAAGAGGCACCTGCCCAATCGTCAGCATGACGCCGACAATTAGCGCAGAGAGAAGAATGCCGAACACCATCTTTTTATTACGTGTCTGCACCACGCTCATAAAAATATGCCCTCCCCCTTAAAAGATTAAAACTGCTGACATTATGGCACGCAAACAAATTGCACTGAATCGATTACGTATTACGCGTTCCCTACGGGCCCTTTTTCTGAGTCGTCCTTGTCTTTGCGATCCAGGAAGGACTGAGCCCCTACTTCATCCAGCAACATGCTGAGCTCATTGCCTTGGTCCTGCGCGCCGCATTCGTACGTTTGACCTTCGGGCGCGTTGAACGTGGCAGGGCGGTAATCGGCTTCGGAATAAGGTTGCGGGTTGACACCCAGATAAGCGGCATCGAAGTCCATCCACTCGGAGGTAAAATTGGCAACCAAGTGGAAAAACCCTGAGTCGGCTTTTTTGACCAGCATCCTGGAAAACAGCGGTACCCAGCGACCGATATGATCCTTGACAAATTTCTTTTGCGCATCGACCACGATCTGAGTCTTATCAGCCCCGTCGTGACACCGCGCATAGGACTCTTTATAGGCGAGAAAATGCATGAACTCGAGTTCGACGCTCAAATGATCCATCCGTTCATGAATATCTCGCGACAGTTCGACTCCAAACGCCTTATAAAAGCCCGCGATATCGCCCATGACATGGGCTTGTCCGAAGACGTGGTCATTTCCAAAAAGCGTTTCGTAGGGAGGGCAATCGAGGGTGATGACATTACTAAAGACGCGGCGATGTTCGGATTGCAAGTCGGCTAACTGCCAATTCACACACTCAGAAGAAACCCACGTTTCAATCTGGTCGAAAAATTTCGACACGGCGACAAGCTTCTTCTTTGCGCGATCCCCGCCGATTCCATCGAGGGATTGCATGAGGCTCTCAATTGCAGAACGTCCGTCTTGGACGAATTCACCGCTCTGCAGGTAGTCGAGAAATTCATCATCTTCTGAGTACAGCATGCTCCATGAGATGAGTAGATAAAGCTTGCTGCGGCTTAACGCTCGTTCAACGGCGGGGGAGTCCTTGATAGCAGGCGGGGTCGGTACCAACCCAGTAGTTCCACGCTGACTTTCCATGGCGCCCATGTTTCCTCTCCTTACACTCGATGTTTGTCCACCGATCGTTTCATGCTCGATCAGCGCTCAAATATCGACCTGCGAGGGCAACGGCTCGCGTATCATAGGCAAAGCTCAAATCGATGTCAAGCATCAAGTCGGCGCAATTCATACCCATGATTTTCTATCCATTGCTTGTCTTAACCACTCGCATCTGAAGTGATATTTGTCGCGCTCACCCATCATCATTTCTCTACCGTGACACGATCCGTTCCGGTCGAACCTTGATCGCAAGCTGGTCGTTGACACTTTTACAGGTATATACGCAGATCCCACATCCGACACAGTCATTCGCCGACACGAGCACGCGTAGCGCATCGAAATCCATTGATAAGGCATGGGTCGGACATTGCGACACACATGCATTGCACCCCTGCTCTGCCGTGCAGGTCCTGTGTGAAACGACAGCCGTGCCCATATGCACCTGCTCGACCCCTTCGATCGGACTGAGCGCGTCGGTGCCGCATGCGGTAATGCAGGGAAAGTCCTCACAAAGATAACAGGGCGTTTGATTCGGGAAGAGAATAGGACTGCCGTTGGCAGGGTGCACAGCGATCGCCTGATAGGGACAGGCCTTAATGCAATCGCCGCAACGCGTACAGCGATCGAGAAAAATCGACTCTGATGCTGCGCCGGGAGGACGCAGCCAATCTTCGCGCACGGCGGGAGCCGGTTGTTCGGGCGGCGCATCGCGATGCTTGGCAAATTCGTGCGCCGTCTTGGCAATCGAGACGATTGAGTCTTTTAAAAAATGCCGTCGCCCGTATTCGGGATCAGTGGCCATGGAGACCCGCTCGAAGGTGAACGCCCATTATGCCTGCCGGCTTATTCACCGCTCCTCTCACGCCGTTAGGTGACACCTTCTGAACGCAGACGGTATACCTCGACACATCGATCGCACGCCCCATATTCGACATCCCATCCGGGATGGTTTTCACGGATAAAATCCAACACATGCTGCTCGACTTTGTTCCCCAGATCTTCCACCCATGAATAGGTCGGGAATCGGCACAAGGGACAGGGAAAGCCCGGCATCAAAATGACCTTGTTCAAGGTCTCGGGAACGTCGCCGCCTTCCACTTCAACCGCACGATCCATCACGCGTAGCGTATCGCTTGCCATTTCGATTAGTTCGGCATGCGTCAAGAAATCGGTTTGCCACAGACCCTCAAAGACGGACTTCATTTGGGTCGGCGGAATCTTCCGATACCAGGACCGAAACTCCTTAAATCGATCTTCACGACTCAACATCGGATCTTTGCCGGCGCGCACGAGACGGCTGTCGATATTCATGCACCATAAAATCCGATAGCGATGCAAAATCAGCGTTTCCTCACCTGGATTTTGACCCACTTTGGTATCCGGATCATAATCGAACGTGGAGTCGAGCATGTCGGCGATGTGAGTCAATTCATGGCGGCAATAGCGGCTTAACGCCGGATCGTAAAACCGGCGCGGAATGAGTTTAATGCCGACGCCCTTCAGTCCCTTCTCTTCAAACTGCCGGGCGAGATCCTGCTCGACAGATCCCCACTTTCTTAGCACATCCACGCCTTCCTGATCTTCCTTCAGCACGCCCTTGATCAAGACGATCCCGACTTTTTCTTTTAGCGCAGGAAACTCGTCGAAGGCATTGCGAATGATGTCCGAGAATCCCCAAATGCCGAAGAGATATTGATAGAGCTTTTTGAATTCCGGTTCGCGATCGTCCAGCGAATACTTTTCGTAGATCGGATCGGCGAGTTCGTGAAACTCCTTATAATAAGTGGGATCGCCCTCCCGTTCCGTCTTTTCAATAAACGAATCGATGACTTCTTGCAGCAGCGCCGGTTGAAAACGAATATCCATCGTATGTTGTTGTGTGGCCATGGACGGCGAACCCCCTCCAGACGTTCGGTTGCCTTGACTTGCCGGAGAGCCATCTCATAAGATGAGCTCAC
>AR_comb_assmDRAFT_10071063_pt1 | contig 33119 bp, 50 predicted proteins | sample ArasoioldDNA_FD_10543 | JGI IMG/M metagenome (IMG submission 10543) | reverse complement strand
AAGTGCGGCGACCCGTGGCATTCGATGACCAACGAGGTCGAGTTCGTGCACAATCCAGGCTGGAAGGTCGCAGTGCCGTCCAATGCGGAGGACGCGGTCGGGCTGCTGCGCGGGAGCTTGCGCGGTAACGACCCAGTGCTGTTCTTCGAACATCGCGCAATGCTCGACGACAGCTGGGCGCGGCGGCCGTGGCCGGGCGACGAATATGTGCTGCCGTTCGGGCGCGCGAAGAAGACACGCGAGGGCGATCAAATCACGATCGTCACCTGGGGCGCGATGGTCCCGCGCTGCGAGGCTGCGGCCGAAGGCTTCAGCGCCGACGTCATCGACCTCCGCACGCTGCAGCCGTGGGACAAGGACATGGTGCTCGGCAGCGTCAGGCGAACTCGTCGCTGCCTGATCGTGCATGAGGATTTACGGACGGGCGGCTTCGGTGCGGAGATCGCCGCGGTGGTCGCGGACGAGGCGTTCCTCGACCTCGACGCGCCGGTCGCCCGAGTGACGATGCCCGACATCCCGAGTCCGCATCATCCGAAGCTCATGGAATGGGCGCTCCCGAGTCCCGCGAGCATCCGCGCCGAGATCGAGCGGCTGGTGGGGTTCTGAGCTTGATCGAAGTCCGGGTTCCAGACGAGCAGGAAGGCACGAAGGCGGTCGTCCGCGCGTGGCTGAAGCGGATCGGCGACGCGGTGGCTGAGAACGATCCGTTGGTCGAGCTCGAGACCGACAAGGTTACACAGGAAGTGCCGGCCCCCGTTTCGGGCGTGCTGGCAGAGATATTGCTCGATACGGATGCTGAGGCGGTGCCGGGCGCATTGCTGGCGCGGATCGAGACTGAGAGTTCACTGGCGAAGGCCGGTGGCCAGAAGGAGAAGCTTTCCGAACCGGTCGAGCAGGCTGCTGCCGCTCCTGAACTGCGGCCTGTGCCGGGGAACAGGGAAGAGCGTCTCTCGCCCTCCGTTCGTCGCGCATGCCTCCAGCACGGTATCGACCCCGCGCGAATTTCAGGAACCGGCCGCAACGGGCGGGTAACTCGCGAGGATGTCGATCGAGCGGTTGAGTCCGCGACAGTGACCAGCGTGGGCGAGCCAACCACGGCCCAGCCGCGCCAATTCTCGCCGCACGACATTCCGCACGACCGCATGCGGCTCGCCATCGCCGAGAACATGTCCCGGGCGGTCGCCGAGCAGCCGCACGTTACTGCGGTATTCGAGGCGGACTTCACCGCGGTCGCCGCGCACAAGGCGGGACAAGCGGCCAAGGGCGTGAAGCTCAGCTACACCGCCTACATCGTCAAAGCCGCGGCTGAGGCGATGGCGGCCGCTCCGGCGATCAATGGTCGCTGGGAGGCGGACCGCATTGCCATTTCACCGACGATCGACATCGGCGTTGGCACCGCTCTTGGCGAGAAGGGCCTTATCGTCCCGGTCGTGAAGGATGCGGGCAAGCTCAGCCTCGAACAGATTGGCGCCAAGCTCGATGATCTCACGCGGCGGGCTCGCGACGGGATGCTGGAGCGGTCCGACGTGTCCGGGGGAAGCTTCACTATCTCCAATCATGGCGTATCGGGTTCGCTTCTCGCGGCGCCGATCATCCTGCACCAGGGGCAGGCCGCGATCCTCGGCGTCGGCAAGCTGGAGAAGCGGGTGGTCGTTCGGACGGTCAACGGGCGTGACGCGATGCTCATCCACCCGATGGCCTATGTGACGCTGACCATCGATCACCGCGTTGTCGACGGGCACCAGACCAATGCCTGGCTGTCGCGCTTCGTTGAAATCCTCGAAAGCTGGCCGGCGGCCTAGACCTCGATCACCGCATATTGCTTGCCGGTGAGGGGCTTGAGCACAAATTGAGCGACATTGAACACGGGCGTCCCGCCGGGAGTCCGGCCTTCATGGGTGCCGTGATGGGCGTGGCCGTGGACCACGGCTTTCACATGATCGAAACGGTCGATGGCGTCGGCCAAACGCTGCGACCCGAGATATTGGAAAATCTCGGTGGGCTCGCCGCCGAGGGTTTCGACGGTCGGGGAATAATGGAGAACGGCGACGCTGCGCTCGGTGCGCAACGAGCGGAGGCCGTTCTCAAGCTTGCGCGCCTCGTTCATCGCTTCATCGACGAACGCTTTGGCGATGGGCTCGCCGAACGGCGCGAGCTCGCCGCGCCCGTACCCGCCCATGAAGCCTTTGACGCCGGCAAAGCCGACGCCGTCGATCTCGACCGCCTGCTCGTCCAGGATCTTCATGCCCGCGCTAGTCAGGATCTCGCAAACCTTCTCGGGGCAGCCGCATTCGTAATCGTGATTGCCGAGCACCCCGAGGACAGGAAGTGAGCAGGACTTGATGTCGTCGGCCAGGATCTCGGCCTCAGTCGGCTTGCCGAAATTGGTGAGGTCACCGCACAGTACCAGCACGTCGGCGACGGTCGAGATTTCGTTGAACAGGTCGCGATAGGGCGCGGTGTCGCTCTCCTGCACGTGCAGGTCCCCGATCGCCGCGACGCGCATCTTAGTCGCCAATGACATATTGCTCTTCGAGATTGCCGACCGCCTCGGAGAAGCCCCATTTCTCGACGTCGATCGAATAATCGCGGGGGCTGAAGATGCGACCGCGACACACTTTCTTGCCGGGCGGCTTGACGATCATCTGGTCGTTGAGGCGGCCGAGCAGCTCTTCCATCAGCCAGCGCGGAACGCGGTGGCGTTCGCTTGGATAGACGAAGCGGAAGTGGAGGAGCCCCATCAGCAGCACTTCCCAATAAAGCTCCATGTGCGAGAGCAGAATCTTCCAGTCGACGCGGTCGTGGCACTTCAGGATCATGTGCGCGACGTCGGCGCCATCGTAGCGGTGGTGGTCGGCGACGAAGATCTTGGACCAGATGAATTGCGTCGGCGGGACCAAGCGGATCTTGGCTCCGAACAGCTCGGCTTCGGGCGCGTCGACGAACCAGTCGTCGGTGACATGGGTGGTCACGGTGGGCATGTTGGTGATGACGTCGACGAACAATTCGTCGCGCGTGATGCGGTTGAGCCAGCGCTCGTCGACGGTCTCGACGCTGAAGCCGTGGTCGCGAAAGTAGGAGAGTAGGCGAAGCGCATCGCCGGCCTTGGCGAATACATCGACGTCCTTCGTCGGGCGGTCGATGCCGGTGTAGCTAGCGAGGGCGTAGGTCCCCGAGACGAGGAACGGGATGCCCGATTGCGCCATCAGCTGGAGCACTTCGGAATAGAAGGCTTCCGCCTCCGGCGGGGGCTGGAGAAGGGTGCCGCGGTGGTTGATTGCGTGGGTCGCCATGCGGGCAGTTCAACGGGAGGCGGGAGCGCGCGGTTCCGTGCGCTTCGCTAAGCCTCTGCAATGACAGCATTTCACCTAAGGCGCGAATCCCGCTCGTGATATGATCGCGCCGGATAAAGGGGAGTGCTGACTATGGACAATACGTTCGGCAACTTGCGCAACGCGATCCTGGGAATCGGTCTCACGGTCGCCGTGGTAGGCGGAGCCCTGGCGGTCGCGTTCCTCTAAAGCAAAGAAATGCGGCGGCGCCTTTCGACGCCGCCGCTGAGGGGGTTTGGGCTTTAAGCGGCGAAGCTTAGAGCTTGTTCGAAACGTTATTGAAGGTTGTACCGAGCTTGGTGCCGACACCCTGCATCGCGGCGATCGCGGCAACGGCGATCAAGGCGGCGATGAGGCCGTATTCGATGGCAGTCGCGCCCTTGCTGTCGCGAATAGGCTTGTAAATGTTGCTCATGGTCTTTGCTCCCGTCCGGGCGTCTCCACTGACGCATCGGATCGGTCCGAGCATTACAGGACCGTAACTGCCAAAGACCTTCCAGAGAAGGTTAAAGCTTAATCAGGATTAAGAACTTCAGTCGTGCCATCTGCAATGAAGTGGCGCACCGGACATAAATATGATGGGCACTCAGATCACTGGGAAATCACTGTCAGCCTAAGGAACTGAGACCGCGCTCTAATGGCCGGTTTCGACCCATTGCAGCCGCTAGCCGGCTAGCTCAAAATGGAGTCATGAAGGCGGCATTCGACCTTGAAGGACTGGTTAGAGACCTTGAAGTCTTCCGCGACGGTGTGGCCTTTAGCCTGACGAATGAACCACCCGTTCCGCCCGATGTAGCCGAGCCGCTATGGAAAGCGCACGGCACTGTGGTCTCCGTGCTGGAGAGTCTGCGAGGACAGTGCGACCCTCCAGAGAGCGGGTGGACGATTTATGCCTCGGAAGGTTGGTAGCGTCCGCTTCGACCCATTGCCGACATTAGGTGCACTGCCTCTGGTGAGTTTCAGGCGTGGTGTGTGGCGCTCGATCTGTTAGAGCGATCCATCGCGCGAACAATGGAACCTAGGCTCTTGCGCGACTGAGAGACCAAATTGCGCTCCCGCTTACCGAAGGGAGCTGGAAATGAACGTCTCTGGGTACCGCAAAGATGAAGAAAGCCATACCATCCTTCTCGCGATGAACGAGGGGGAGATCGTCGCTAAATGCTTGGCCGCAAAGGTCGCGATCTCCGCAATTGAGCAACTTCCAGGTGGCGGTGTGCGCCTCGTTTGCAGGACTGCCGAGGGTGCCGCGCTTCTAGCTCGGAAGTTGCACCGGCACGTCATAAACTACGGGGCTGAACAGACTCCTCAGCGACCAACGCCTCGCGGATAAACCGTTGCCGAATTGCGCTTCCATACCCATTTGATCTGCAATCCAATTTTCGGAGTGGGAATGCGTGCGTATGTGCCACCGGATCGGGCTTTGATCGATTTGCGTGACAAGCGGACTGATCTAGCGATCAGGATCAGCTTGCTCAAAGACTCTGATCGCCCGGACCAAAGCATCGTGCTTGAGTTGCAAGGCGAGCTAGAGCTTCTTGATCGTCGTATTGCCGCTCATCGGAGCGACCCAAGCTAATAATCGCTGTCTTTGGGTTAGATCTTTGGCCCTTCAATTTGGAGTTCAGTCGCGCCGTGCCCTCTGGCCCACGCGATAGCGTCTGTCTCAGCTTCTTGGATGCTCGGGAAGTCGATCGGACTGATAGCCGTCACGCCCGTTCTACCTGCATCAAGAAGACCGCTCCACGAAATGCGCCCGGTGCTGAGCCGGGCTATGGAGATACGATCACCCTCTTCGGACGCTCGCTCGCCCGGCTTCAATTTTCTTATGAACATGTTGCTGACCCCCCGTTGTCGTCGGGGGTATAAGAGAATGGTTAACGATTTCACGCGGCTTACCAAACCGCCCGACCAAGGTTAGCCCGAGGTCAGACGGCCCGAGCGCTATATCCGCGCGAGGCGGGCACGCGGCGCGGCCGCCAAAGGCGTTCGGACCAAGACTAGCTAGTCGAGCCGCCTTCGGCTCTACGAATGACTTCGGCAGCTTTCATCTTCTCACTGTGCTCCGCGCGCTCAGCCATCACGATCCAAGCGGCTTCGGAGCGCAGGCATCGCTCACGCACGCGTTCGAGCGTTGCTGCTTCCGCCTCAGCCCGAGCCTGGCCGGCCCGGGTGAGGTAGAAGGCCAGATTACTGCCGCGATGTCCGGCGATCACCAATGGGTCACTCACCTTTGTCGATGGCTGCTTCCGGCGTTTCATCGGCAGCGGCAGCGGCAGGGTCGCTCGCGTCCTTTAGGTTCTCGGCGCTCATCTTGCCGCGGTTGTCTTGCTGCAGGTCATAGCTGACACGCTGATTCTCGCGGAGGGCTCGCATACCCGCACGTTCGACCGCGGTGATATGGACGAACGCGTCCTGTCCGCCGCCTTCGGGCGCGATGAAGCCGTAGCCCTTACTTTCGTTGAAAAATTTGACGGTGCCGATGGGCATGATTGCTTCCTTCCTTTGGTCACGGAGCCCGGAAATCGGAATCCGGATGCTAGGAGTTGCTGAAAGAAGGAATAAGGAGCCGCAAAGCGCCGAAAACCGTCAAATTGCGACTAGTAGCTACGCGCATATAGATCGGACACGAGGAAAATGTAAGCTGACTAAGCCTAATGCCCGCTTTCCACCGGAACCTGTCATTCACGGGGTGCAGCACGTGTTGCTGGACCGGTTTTACTCTTTCGTTCGGTGAAAGATCGCGTCGGCGCGTTCGTCGTATTTAACAGCCAGGCTGAGCATCGAAATCGAAGAGGCCATATCCGAGGTCCCTTTCGCTAGCCGTCGACACCGAACAGCCATTTCACGCAAATAGATGACCGTTTCGTCAGCCTGCATGTCAATCTCCGCGCTCACGCTGGCGAGCACGGGAATACTCTCGCTCCCTTGCCGCGCGCAGATTGCTTTCCCGCCGCATCGACCGGTGCGCTCTCTCGGACCACCAAACCTCAGGGAGCATCATCAAAACGAAGATACCCGCACCCAATCCGAACGTGATCTCAAGCGAAAGATGAAGACGCCACGCAACAAGCACCCAAAGGCAGAAAGCGCCAGCGGCCCACCTGGCCATGGTGATTGGTCTCTCGTCCATTAGCTTACCGAATGCCGGCTGAGTCGCGGTAAGCACACCCATCGTGCATGTTGAAATGGTAGGGTCACAATCTGCTCCACCGTAGGGGAGCAAGTGCGCTCTCAGCCGTCAGCATCTACGAAAGTCGGACCGCCGGTTTCAGCTGCATACGCTCCTTTCAGTGTCCCGTCGCCCGCTAATGTCAGCAATCGACCCATTCCTGCCGCTAGACGCGCGGGCGAGCATTTAAGACTTGGCGGCATATCTTTCTCGATGGGACACGCCTATGATTCGATTGCTACCAGCCGATATCGACGGTCTTTAGCGCGTTCGCGCTCTCTCCATCCTTAACGCCAGCTAGCCACGAGGCGCCCGATCCGGGGCATCTCGGCGAATAGGAATCTAACATGCATGGCGAAGGAAGAACTTCTCACCGTCGAAGGTGTTGTCGACGAGATACTGCCTGACGGAAGGTTCGGGGTCTTGCTCGATAATCAAGTCAGGATCATCGCCTACACCGCTGGCAAAATGCGCCGCTATCGCATCCGGTCCATCGTTGGCGACCGCGTTCATGTCGAGATGACGCCCTATGACCTATCCAAAGGGCGGATCATCTATCGCGAGAAGCTTGCCGGGCAATCATCCTCACCGAGAAGACGAAGTTTTCGTCGTTGAACCAGTTTAGGAACGTGCGCGTAGACGCCCAGCCAAACAGACAGCTGCCAGAATTTGCCGCCAAGTCACTTTTCTGGCTCGAGTTGAAAGCAGCAGTGAGTGATCATCTTGCAGAAGAGGCGAGTAACGGCCGGCCATCGGTCGGCGACGAACGGCTAAGGCGGAAAGCGGGCGTGATCCTGTTGTGGTTCGCCGCGTCCTACGCAGCTCTGCTTTTCACGACGACGCTATCAGGTGCTCTAATGGCAACCTTGTGTCTCGCTTTCGCAGCCTCGGCCCTCGGCTTTGGCGTCTTCCACGATGCCAATCACCGCACGCTCTTCAGGCGGCCGAAGTCAAACCTGCTTGCCGCGCGGTTATGCTCGATTCTTTTGGGACCCTCACGGCACTTCTGGCTGCATAAACACAACGGCCTGCATCACCGGCAACCCAATGTCCTGGGCTGGGATGACGATCTAGAGACACGCGGCGCTTTGCGCCTTTCACCGGCCGACGTTTGGGCGCCCCGCTTTCGCCATCAGGAGATCAAGGCGCCATTCTATTATGCGCTCAACACGGTCGAATGGCTCTTTTGGAAGGATTTTCGCTGCTTGGTTAGCGGTCGCCTAAACCATTTGCATCCGGTCGAGTTGGGCAATGGGGCGCGCACCGAGCTCCTCGTGTGCAAGGGGCTATATTTTGGGCTCTTTGTCCTGCCGCCATTCGTGGTCCTTCCGGTCTGGTGGGCAGTGGCAGCGTTCCTCCTCTTCCATGTTGTCCTGAGCTGGGCGTTGGCCCTTATATTTCAGGTTGCCCACCTCACACCGGCCATGGAGTTCGGCGGGGTTCGCGCAGGAGATGATTGGGCATTGCACCAGGTTCGGACGACGGCAGACTTCGCCGTTGGCTCACGGATTGTCACCTGGTTCACGGGTGGGCTAAATCACCAGATCGAGCATCACCTCTTTCCCAATGTTGCCCACTCCCATTATCCAGCGCTGAGGCCGATTGTCCGGGCCGTGGCCGAACGCCATGGCGTACATTGCCATGATATGGGCGGCGCGTTTTCTGCCGTTAGGCAGCATTTCATCCTCCTGAAGACGCTTGGAGCGGCGACCTGATGAAGCTTTGGACCATGCTGACCGCCACGCTCGGTGTGGCGAGTTACGCCATTTACCGACATCGCCGTTGCAAGGATTAGACGAGAACTAGGGTTAATCACCGCGTTCGAGCCGTCGCAAGTTTGCGTATTCACGTTCTTTTGCCAGATGGTCCTCGCGCGTCTGCTCGTTGCGCCGATAGGCTCTTTCCGAGGACCACATCGCTCCGAGCATCGCGGCGACGATCAGCGCACCCCCCACAATCAACAATATCGTCAAAGACAAGTTCATGACCAGGATGCCGAGTATGCCGGCGCACAATATGGTCATGGCTCCGGCTCGTCTCATCGGTGCTTGGTTCGTCCGGGCTTCGAGCCTCTCTTTGCCGCGGCGATCGCGTCCGGCGCGTTGCCGTAGCGCGAACCGCCCCACTCGTAGAGACTCTCGGAGACCATCGCGATGGCGTAGCGATCGAGCTCGGCCCGAAGGATTTGCGACCGCGCCGCGCCTTCCGGACTGGCGGGTCGTCGAGAACACCCGGCTGAGTCTGGAGCTATGTCTGCATCGTAAGAGTGGCTCATAGCTTGGTCTCCGTGCGACTGCTCGATTAGATACCTAGCCCTCGTCTTTTTGCCGGTCGTTCAATGTCGATAGCGATGGTGGGGGCGGTCAGTCCGAGGACCGAATGACGCCCCGCCGTCATGCATTATTGAGGTTCATCGCGCAGCGCTTGCCGCCACTGATGCCGAGCTCATAGCTGAGCCGCTGACCTTCGGTAGGCAGAATGCGCGAATTGAGGTACATTCCCATTCGTTCGAATTCCAGCAGTTCGCCGCCGCTATCAGCCTCGATGGTCCCGCGGCCGTTCGCCGCATCGAATGACCGAACTGTTCCGATATATTTCATGCCGAGCCTTCCCGTTGCGGCCACGATTGGCCAGAGGGCGGCTAAAAGGCGTAAGGATGGAGAGAAGCGCGCCGGAGCGCTTAAGACCGTCGATGACGACTGCTAGCAGATAGTCTGTAGACGTTCGATAGTGGTCGGGCAATGAGCGGCCGGACGGTAAGAGGATTTGCTCTCCAACAAGACGGAGCCTGTCGTGAGCGCGGAAAACTGGCACGAGGAACGGGACCGGTTGGTGCGCCTTCTCGACGCCATCGATACTGGCAAGATCACTCATATCGACGAAGAAGAAGAGCGCCAGCTCCAGGCCACGACACCGGAGAATATCGCGGCGCTGAGGAAGCGCCTCGAGGACTTGAATGCCCGTCTCGGCACCTAGAGGGCTTCGGCTGCGTGCACCGCCTGTTGGCGGAGCTCAGACGGAGCTTTCCAACTGCTCGCGAATGGTTGCGACGGCATCAGCCGCGCGTGTTCGTGTCGCGGGCGTTTCTGCCAGGCCCATATGCCGAGTTTCGATTGCGACGAGGTAATCGATGAGCACTTGGTCTGGCTCGCCCATCCGCAGGCGGTCGACTACGTACTGCATGTAACGGTCATATTCATCAGCCGCGTCGCTCCGCCGCCAGCCGCCCTCAGCGCCACTGAGCCCGATCGGGTCCCAGTGGTCCCAGCCGATATCGCGGAGCGCCGACAGTTTCATCGATGGTAATTGATACCGATTGAGCTGGTCTGGCTAGTGTCAGCCTTCCGATCAGCAGGTCTGGAAGAAAACATTGGCCATTCGGCGCCCTTGGGGTCCGATATCTTTCAGGCCCAGATGCGGTAAACCCCACCGGTTTGACCCGGCGGGGTTCCCCATACTTTGAGACCGAAGTCTCGAAGTACGCCGGTCACCATACGGCCGATCTCGGCCGAGTCCATAGGTCGACTCAAATATATTTCGACTTTCGGGTGAAGGGGCTGAACGATCCCGGACCCTCATTGACATAACGTTCGAGTAGACGACGCGATAACTTCTGCGCGTCTTTACTCAATCCGCCTGGTGTCGTCGTTCGACCATCTAAGGAATGGCTCCTTATTCCCGCGCATTCTCCTGGCATTTGTGCTAGTCCCATTCACATCATCGGCATTCAGCCAGCAGGCGCCGATGGCTGAGAGTTACGTCGTGCTCCCGCTTGCGCCGCAGGAGCCGACCTATGGACCGCCCCCACTCACTTGCCGATCCCATGCCTATTGAACTGAAGCTGGGCCAGCTTGCGGCTTCCTATAGCTCCCACGCTGCCGCGGGAGCGCCCGTGATTTGCGCCGAACTCGACCGATACGACATCGCGGTCGTCCTAAAAGCCACTTATGAATGGGGCGGCTATCGGTACGACAACGCCTCAGATGCGATTGCTGCCGCGAAGCGGGGGGGCAAATGAGCCGGGCCCTGAACCTCTCGATGACGGAGGCGGAAGTCATCCAGCATTGCACCGACAAGAACATCGGCATTTCCGCGCTTGAGAAACTTCCTGATGGTGGCGTTCGGTTGGTATGCATGAGTAGTTCCGGTGCGGCGCAGATCCGGTCGAAGCTCAAGGCACGGGTTATGGCAGACGATGTGCGACGCGAGCGATTTCGACCAATAAGCCCGCTCTGGTAGCCCCATGACGAACAATCAAATGTCGCGCGGCGAGGCCGCCGCCGGCCTGCGCGATCAGGCAGCATCCTGCCGCCGTCTCGCGCGCAAGGCCAGGACGCGAAAGGGCGCCGAGGCATTGTCGGGAGTGGCGGAGCAGTTCGACCGTGATGCCCGATCGATCGACCCAACAAGCGAGAAGCGCTGATCATGCCCAGTAGCAGGAGCCTCGAACATGGCGACCAGTAGTTCTGCCGACTATCGTGCTCGAGCAACTCAGGCGCGGCGGATTGCGAAGAACATGCACAATGACCAGGCGCGGATCGACCTCATTCACATGGCAGACGCGCTCGACGACGAAGCTGACCAACTTGAACGCAACGTGATGCCCAATCCCGATTAGCACGTAAGTCAGGCAGGACGGTCTACCTCGTTCGCGATCCTCTTTCGATCTCGCTCGTGGCAGCTCTCCATCCATACCTGCCGCTCGGCCGGTGCTGTTGTAACCTCGACCTTTACAACAGCAGGCGATTGCTACCGCCAAATCTCGTGTCACGTGAATCAACCCTCTTACGGAGGGTGCGATCGCAGTGCGAACTGTGGCTGGACGGCAGAGTTGTGAAAAGAAGTTCGAGCCTGTGAGAGGCTAAGTTGGACGTGACATGCTGATTCCCGGGCCGAACCGGGTCTGCGCTTCGCCATCAACCGTAAAGCTACACTTTTTTGTAGAATCCAAGCGCTGCCGGATTGGCGATCACTGTCACAAACAGACTCTTGCGTTGCGCCTCGCGGATCGCAGCCTCGACCAACGCCTTGCCGATGCCTTGCCCCACAACTCGGGCTCGACGAACAGTCCGTCCAGCTCGCCGCCGACAAACGCTGCGAAGCCGAGTGCATGCCCGTTCTCATCGGCGACGAACACTTCTCCGCGCTCGATCTGCACGGCGGGAAGCTCGATTGCGTCCGGATGGGCGGGCAGCGTTTCACGGTCGGCCTCGTTCGCTAGGCTCGCCCGCCACTGCAGCGCCTCAAGGGTCTGGCGTTCCGAGGTTCGCGCCATGCGAATCATCATCTCCAAGCTCCCCGGTTCATCTGGGTAGGGCCCCGTGGGCCGTGTCGCCCTCTTGGGTTGCCTCGGTCCGTGATACAATCGGTCTCGTTGAATCCGCGCGGGCTCCCGGTTGCTCAGTACAATCCGGCGCGCTGCCTCGAACCGGCGAACGCGCAAAACCGGTTCGATGATGAAGTTGCGTGATTGGGTCGCTCTATAGCTTTGTCGACTGCTGGGTCGCCGCCGGACACGCCGAGCGCAATAGCTTCGACCAAATGCCGCTTCATGTGGGTGCGGGTCACGTTCACAGCTGCCACTAGCGGTTCTCCAAAGAAGCGGATTTCTGGAATTCGCGCGCAAACGCGAATTGGTTACAGCCAGCTGGCAGAATGAAGGGATTGTTTATGGCGTCGGGCAGGACGAAATAGGGCGTTGCGGCAGGGCGTCATGAGCTCGGGTTTCGCTTCGGCGAGCCTGCTGATAGGCAGTGCCAGACGAACAACCTAAGTGCGGTACCCTTTGACGAAATCCGACGTGGGCTTGACTGACGATGAAGGTACCTTCCTTTCGCTCGTCGTTCGACTGGAGCCAGCAACTGCCTATCAGCTTTCCAAGGTTTACGCTGACTCGCCAGTAAGCAATTTTGGTACCAGCAAAGGCAAGATCTATCCGCTCATTCGTCGCCTGAGAGACCGCGGCCTGATCAAGTCATCGCAAGTCCAGGGCGACGGGCGTGGTAGCGAACAGCTCAGTTCAACCAACCTCGGACGTGATGCCGCTCGCCGCTGGGTGTCTGACATCCGCGAAAGCCACTTGCTTCTTGAAGATCCGCTCCGGACCAAGGTTCAGTCTTTCGGGCTGCTTAGCCGTGACCAGCAGTTGGCGTGGATTGCGAAGGTCAGATCGGAGTTACGCGCGAAGCTCGCTGAAGTTGATGCCTACGGCGCCGAGGTGAGCGTTCCTTACAAGGAACAGGTGCACGACAACGCGGTCAGTTCCCTAAACGCACGCCTTGCCTGGTTGGATCGCTTGGAAACCGCAATCTCGGCGTGAAATAGCGGCTCTCCAAATACCGCGAAAGCGATCCCGACGCGGGATTGTTGCGGTTCTGCCACAATCGCACACGAAAGTACTATTCGTACTAAAATCAATTTGCCTCCCACAAATGTCGCCGTATTTAGTGCTACACGTACTAAATGATCTGCACAGCAGTCGGAGATGTCAAATGAAGAGTCGCGCGGTCATAACCCTTTTGACCACCACCATTATCGCAGTTTCGGTGAACTCGCCGACATTTGCCCGGGGCCAAGCTGACGGGCAGGCGGTACCGGACGCAAGCGGTGGCGACGCTCCGATCGTGACGCAGCCCGAGGCCCCGGCAACGGTTCCGGTGGCCGCAACTCAGGGCACGCCCGCTCAGGCCGCTGGCGATATCGTCATCACAGGCACGCGTATTCCGCAGCCAAACCTGACCTCGGCCAGCCCGGTCACGGTATTGTCGAGTCAGGAAGTGAAGCTGTCGGGCACGACCCGCACCGAAGACCTTATCAACTCGCTGCCGCAGGCCTTCGCGTCGCAAGGTTCGAATATTTCGAACGGTTCGACGGGTACCGCCTCGGTGAATTTGAGAGGCATCGGATCGTCCCGCACCTTGGTGCTGGTCAACGGTCGGCGCCTTCAGCCTGGTGACCCACGAAACCCCGTCGCCGATATCAACTTCATTCCTGCGTCGATCATCAAGCGCGTCGACGTCCTGACCGGTGGTGCTTCGTCGGTGTACGGCGCCGATGCGGTCGCCGGCGTCGTCAACTTCATCCTGGACACGAACTTCACTGGGCTTCGTATCGACGCCCAGGCGTCGACCTTCACGCACTACAACAACACCAACAGCGGTATTCTCGCGGCGAACACCGGCGCGGACCGTGGAACGACGACCGACGCTGGCCCGCTCTCCGCGTTCAACTATCAGCCGCCGCACGGTCAGAGCACCAATGGCGGTGCGCAGGACATCTCGGCAGCCTTCGGTGCGTCATTTGACGAAAATCGCGGCCACGTCACCGCCTACGCAACGTATCGCAAACAAGACCCTGTTCTTCAGGCAAGTCGCGATTATTCCTTCTGCACACTCGGTGGGCTGGTTCAATTCGACCCGCGCCCCGCGCGCTTCCCGGGGGATCGCCCCTCGGTCGACCGGACCGGGCGCAATTTCAATTGCGGTGGTTCTGCAACCTCAGCAAACGGGACCATTTTCACCAATGTGGGCACGTTCCAGGTTGGCGGCGCCGGCGGCAACCAGTTCATTGCGGGATCGACGCCGTTCAACTTCGGCCCGTTCAACTATTACCAGCGGCCTGACGAACGTTACACATTCGGCAGCTTTGCCGACTACGAAATCTCGCCGGTTGCGCATCCCTACCTCGAAGCGATGTTCATGGATGACCGCTCGGTTGCGCAGATCGCTCCGTCAGGCGATTTCTTCAACACGAAGTCGATCAACTGCGACAATCCCCTGCTTTCGGCCCAGCAGCTTGCGGCGATCTGCGTCCCCGGCAATACGTTTGTCGATGCGCAGGGCGTGACCCGGGCGGTAGCCTATGTCGGCCGGCGCAACGTCGAAGGCGGCCCCCGTCAGGACAATACTGAGCATCTCGACTACCGGATCGTCGGCGGCGTCAAGGGCGAGGTGCAGCGCGGTATTTCGTACGACGCTTATTATCAGTTCGGGACAACGCGCTTCAACCAGTCGTTCGCGAACGATTTCTCGATCACTCGCCTGAACCGTGCTCTCGACGTGGTCGCCAATCCCGCGACGGGCGGTGTGGCGGGCGTCGCTGCCGGCACTCCGGTTTGCCGCTCCGCGCTTCCCGGAACCGGGCCGGGAGGCACCGCGCTTGACGCCTCCTGCGTTCCCTACAACATCTTCAGGACGGGCGGGGTGACGCCGCAGGCGCTCGGCTATCTCCAGGTGCCCCTGTTGTCGCGCGGTAATGTCAACGAGACAATCGCCGACGCCAACGTCACGATCGAAGGCAGCGAATATGGCATCCAGACGCCTTGGGCGGACCGCGGCGTCGGCCTCAACGTCGGCGCCGAGTATCGCAAGGAGGCGCTCAATTTCCAGGTGGATAGCGAGTTCCAGAGCGGCGATGGCGCTGGCCAGGGCGGGGCGACCCTTCCAGTCAGCGGCAGCTTCGACGTCCGCGAATTGTTTGCGGAATTCCAGGTCCCGATTGTCGAGCATTCCTTCATTGACGAGTTCACGCTGACGGGCGGCTACCGCTACTCCGATTACAAGGTCGCCGGGCGGCACTTCAGCACCGACACCTACAAGCTTGATGCGCGCCTTGCCCCGATCCCGGACATCCTGTTCCGCGGTAGCTACAACCGGGCAGTTCGGGCCCCCAATGTGGTCGAGCAATTCTCGCCGGGCAACGTCGCGCTTGGCGGCAGCGCCGATCCATGCGCGGGCGCCGCGGTCGGCGGCCTGGTGAACGGCTTCACGGCCGCACAATGCGCCAACTCGGGTGTATCTGCGGCCCAGTTCGGCAACATCAACCCGAACCCCGCCAACCAGTACAATGCCTTCTTCAGCGGCAATACGAACCTGAGTCCGGAGACGGCCGACACCTATACCGCGGGCGTACTCCTGAAGCCCCGGTTCATCCCCGGACTATCACTGTCGGCGGACTATTATGACATCAAGGTCAAGAACCTCGTCGGCGTCATTCCCTACCAGGCGATTCTCCAGAATTGCATCACGACCGCCAATCCGGTGACCTGCGGCGCGATCCATCGCGCTGCCGGGAGCGGGTCGCTGTGGCTCTCGCCAACGGGTTTCGTTGACCAGATCACGACGAACATCGGCGGGCTTCGGACCAAGGGCATCGACGTCAACGCGGCCTATTCCCGGAAGGTCTTCGGCCTGGGCACGCTGAACGTGAGCCTCGTCGGCACCTATTTGAAGAACCTCATCACCGATACGGGCCTGAGGCCGAACTCGACCTTTGCGGGCAGCGCGCTCGACGGCAAGTTCGATTGCGCGAACTTCTACGGCACGACTTGCGGAACTCCGAACTCCAAATGGCGCCACACGCTTCGTACCGGATTCACGCTCGCGAACGGCCTCGGGATTTCGGGCCGGTGGCGGTACTTCGGCAAGGTCAAGTTCGATGCACGGTCGTCGGATTGTGATCTTGGCACTAACGTTGCGGCCCATGCTCCACCGTTCGGAGGCACGGGTTCGCCGACGGCGGTACCGGCGCACTGCGGCATTGCGACGACTGACAACAACTTCATCCCGGGAGACAGCAAGATCAGTGCCCAGAGCTATTTCGACCTGGCGCTGAGTGCGCGGATTACCGACAAGTATAATTTCCGCCTGGGCGTGAATAATATCCTGGACAAAGAACCGCCCGTGGTCGGTAGCGAAGCGGCGAGCCCGCCGTTTGCCAACGGCAACACCTACCCGCAGGTTTATGACGCATTGGGCCGGTTCATGTTCGCCGGGGTGACGATCGACCTTTAGAACCGGAACGAAGAAGCTCCTGTCAGTCTGATAACGCAACCATCGAACCGCAGGTGAGATGTATCGGAACTGACCCCAAGTCTGGCTGGATCTTCCCATTCCCTGTGGGTTGGTCCCCGGCCTGGCTCGGGTAGCCAGGAGAGGAGAGAGCGTGGGACGCCGTGAGGTTAATTCCCCTTCACGCCATGCTCTCTCCGTCCTCCAGCAACCCGCTCTCATCGTGGGCGACGCCGATCGGGACTCAGGAAATCCGCTCTGCTGGTCGGACAACGCGAGATCGTCATGCCTGACCTCACCAACATCGTTTGCGGGGCTTGCAAGACCGAGCCGCAATTCATTCTGGATGCCGGCGTGGAAGTGGTGCTTTGCCTCAGCTGCGGGCGGCGTGACGAGGTCGGCAAGGTGCTTCGGACCGCTGGTGAGCAACTGATGGACTCCGCGCGCATGATGCAGGGCCGGATAATGGGCGCTGGCGGCGCAAGAAGTCTCGGAAGGGCCGGGCCCGAGCTTCCCGGCCGGACCTTCAGATGGCAATGCGCCGGCCACTGACCTATTCCGGCTGGACTGCTGTCGCGTGAGGTGGGATCGCCTCAATCCCCCCGAAGAAGAACCGCTGACGACGCGCTAAACACGCCCGACAATCCGGAGAACCTGTCGACTAGCTCCGCGAGCGCCTCAGCGTCCCCGACTTTGACGAGGGCATAACCGTCCACTGGGCCGGTCACTGAATAATAATTGACGATTTCCGGCCATCCTCGGAACTTCTTCACGACCGGATGGCAAGGCCGTTCGCTGAACACGAGCGACAATATCGCCCGGAGTCCATCTTCATCATCGCGCTCACGGATCACCGCGCGATAACCCAAAATGACGCCGTCGCGCTCAAGCCTTGCAATCCGTCCCTGAACCGCAGTGCGCGACAGCGACACGGCATGCGCTAAAGCGGTGAGCTTCATTCGCGCATTCTTCTCGAGCAGCGCAATAAGCCGCTCATCGATCGCGTCGCGCCGACTTTCGTTTTGCCTATTGTTCAACCGGATTTCAGCCGTTTTGAGTGCTGAATAGGCGCCTTGTTCATGGCTGCGGGCCCTTCCAGAAATTATAATCGGCACCGTGGCGAAACTGTCAAGGAGAGCGCCGGTGACCGTTGCCGCCGATGCATTGCTGGTCATCGACATGCAAATGGGATTCGATGAGCCCTCATGGGGATCGCGGAACAATCCGGGCGCCGAATTGAACGCGATCCGGCTGATGCGGCACTGGAGGGTGATGGGACGGCAGGTCGTCATCATCCGCCATGACTCATCCGATCCGGATTCGCCGCTTGCTCCAGGCCGGCCGGGCAACCGGTTGAAGCCGGGCTTCGCACCAGTCCCGGGCGACTGGGTCATTGGGAAGAGGGTGAATAGCGCATTCATCGGCACGGATCTCCAGCCGCGCCTGCGGGCCGCCGGCATCGGCCGGGTAACGGTGCTTGGCCTTACGACGGACCAGTGCGTGTCAACGACAGCGCGGATGGCGAGCAACCTCGGGTTTGAGACCAGGGTTGCCGGCGATGCCTGCGCTTGCTTTGAACAAACTTCGATCGACGGCTGCAAAGTCCCGGCGCAGGCCATGCACCTCGCGCACCTTACTACCCTGCACAACGAGTTCGCCCGCGTCGAGCAGGCGAATGACCTCCTGCAATCCTGACCTGTCGCGGCAGATGACCGAGCTTCGCCTCACCTTAGCCCTTGGCGCACTCGCCGTTTCGGCGGCCTCCCCCGGCTCCTGGCCGACGCCGGCCGCAAACTTCCCCTCGAAGCTTCGCCCGGGCGATGATTTCGATCGTTTTGCCAATGCGTCATGGATGGCGAGGGCCACCATTCCGGCCGGGGAGCAGAGCTTCGGCCCGACGGCGATGCTGAGGGCGCTGGCCGCGAAGCGGGTTCGGTCGCTGCTTGAGGAGGCCGCGGTCCCGTCGTCCAGAAGCCGTAGCCCGTCATCCAGCTCGCTGGAGCGCAAGGTCGGCGACTTCTACGCGAGTATCAGGGACTCTAGCGCGATGGGCGGGGAGGGGCTCGCGCCTCTCGGGGCCGAGCTTGCCCGAATTGCCGCGATCACAGACCGGGAGGCGCTGTCGGCCGCGCTCGGACGGACGCTGCGGCTCGATGACGGGAGCAACACCCAGACCGACGGGATCTTCGGGCTCTGGGTCCACCAGGGGTTCGACGACGCCGACCATTATTACCCCCATCTTGTCCAGGGCGGGCTCGGCCTTGATCGCGATGCCTATCTCGACCCGTCAAGACGTGCCGAACGCGCAAGATACAAGGCGCATGTCGCGCGCATTTTCGCGCTGTCAGGCGTCGCCAGGCCGGATTGGGCGACGCAAGTGCTGTCGCTCGAGACGGCCATCGCCGAAGCTCATGCGACGCGCGCCGATACTGATGATCCTCTGAAGGCTAACAATCGATGGAGCCAGGCCGACTTCGGCGCGCGCGCGCCGGGCTTGGACTGGACTGCATTCTTCAGGGCTGCGCATCTTACGAACCAGCGACAGTTCATCGTGTGGCAGCCGTCGGCCGTGAGGGGCGCCGCGGCGCTTGCGAGCGGCCGGCCTATCGAGGCCTGGAAAGCCTATCTGACCTTCCATCTCCTCGACCATTATTCGTCGGTGCTCCCAGATTCCTTCGCCAGGTTTGGCAAAGAGCGGGCGGCGGACCGGCGCTCGCTGGCGATCGCCGTCACCAGTGCTGCACTCGGCGAAGCGGTCGGGAGGCTTTATGTTCACCGCTACTTCCCGCGCCGGGCGAAGATTGCTGCTCAAGCGATGGCCGAGAATCTGCGGAGCGCTTTTCGCGAGCGGATCGGGCGACTCGAATGGATGTCGCCGGCAACCCGTTCAAAAGCGTTGGCCAAGCTTGAAGCCTTGAAGATAGGGGTCGGCTATCCCGATCGTTGGACGGATTATTCCGGGCTCGAGGTCGAGTGCGGCGACCCTGTTGGGAACCTGATTCGAACCGAGCGCTTCGCTTATGCGCAGGCGCTCGCCAAGCTTCACCGGCCCGTCGATCCGAGCGAATGGTCGAGCCTGGTCCCGCAAGTTCCTGGTGCGGTCATCAACTTCAGTCCCAATGCGATCCAGTTCTCGGCGGGCATTCTCCAGCCGCCATATTTCAATCCCGATGGAGATGCTGCTTCCAACTACGGATCCGCGGGCGCGGGCATGGCGCATGAAATAAGCCATAGCTTCGATCTTCTTGGCAATTTCTACGACTCGCGCGGCCGGATCGGGACCTGGTGGAGCTCCGGCGACCTCGTCAGCTACCGCACCGCGCTGGCGCCTCTTGCCCGTCAGTTCAGCCGGTACTGCCCTCATCCCGATTTGTGCCTCGACGGACAGCGGCTGCTTGGCGAAAATGTTGCGGACCTCGCGGGGCTGCGGGTTGCGCTCGACGCCTATCATCGCTCGCTTCACGGGCGCCGCGACCGGACCATCGGTGGGCTGAGCGGAGACCAGCGCTTCTTCCTCGCATTTGCACGCCGCTGGCAAAAGATCGAGACCGATGCGGCGCTTCGCCATGAAGTCGAAACCGACATCCATGCTCCGGGGAGATATCGAGGCAACACGGTCCGCAACGTCGACGATTGGTATTCTGCTTTCGGGGTTCGGCGCTCGGACGCGCTCTATCTCAAGCCGCTCGAGCGGGTTCGCATCTGGTGATGGACTTATGGCCCATGGAATCTGAATCCTGCTGCCGCCGGGTTGCCGTTGTCCCGCCTGACCTCCTGGCGCATGAGGCCTGTAAGCGCGACCAGTATGGTGCAAGCGGCCCCGGCAATTCTCGTCTCAACGAGAAGGCCCGGCCTGGCCGGCTGAAGCCGGGCTTGTATTAAGCATTTTCGGATGAGATCGGAAGAAGCGCGGTGCCGCCAACCTTCGAAGGCTATTCTTGCGCGCGCACCGGGAATGGGCAGTCTATGGGCCAATATGTTGCCGGTTGCTGACCTTAGATCGTTTTTTTCGGGGAGCTGGCAGGTTGAGCGGTCGTTACACGACCGGCGCCGGGCGGTCTCCGGTCGATTTCGGGGCCGGGCGCGATTCACCGCCGTCGGCGATTCTTTGTTCTATGAGGAACTCGGCATGCTCGACTTTGGCGCCCGAATTGGCCCTGCCGAGCAGCACTACCGGTACGATTTTGACGGCGGGACCGGGCGAGCATCGGTGCGCTTTCGGGATGGCCGAGCATTCCATGACCTAGACCTTTCTCACGGTCAGACGCTGGTTACTCACGCTTGCGAGCCCGACTTTTATCGAGGCGAGTTCATCGCTCTTGACGCGATTCATTGGCGGGCGTCCTGGGAAGTGACCGGTCCGCGGAAGGATCAGCAAATCTCTACGGTGTATATTCGACAGGCCCCCGGACGAGTGAGGTGACGCGGGCTCTGCGCGCTTGCCGGCTATGCAATCTTTCATGCCTCAATTAGTCGGCACGACAGCTCGCTATTTACGGAAAAGAGAAGAAATGTCTTCGACCTTTGCTCAGGTGAAGTCCCCGCTCCACCGACTTGCCGCTAACGCCGGCCTGTTTCAGGTAAAGCTTGCGGCCGTCGTGTTGGCCAACCTGCTTCTCTGGGCATCGGCAAAAGTGCAGGTGCCCTTCTGGCCGGTGCCCATGACAATGCAGACCTATGTCGTCCTGACGGCAAGCGCCCTGCTGGGCTGGCGGCTCGGCGCGCTCACGGTCGCGGCGTATCTCGCCGAAGGTGCGGTGGGGTTGCCGGTTTTCGCCGGCACTCCGGCAAACGGGCTGGGGCTTGCTTATCTTGCTGGGCCGACTGGCGGCTATCTCGTGGGCTACCTCGTGGCGGCTGTGCTGGTGGGCCTGATCCTGGAAAAACCTCGCAGACATTCGCTGCTTGGAACAACGGCCGCCCTGGTGCTTGGCGAAGCGGCTATCCTTGGCCTTGGCGGCTGCTGGCTTGCCGCGCACTTCGGCTGGGCCAAGGCGCTTGCCTTCGGCTTCGGCCCTTTCCTGGCCGGGGACGGCCTGAAGGTGGTCCTGGCGATTGGGACGTCGATTTATGCCCGGCGGCTCTGGGACGATCCCGCCTCTCCGGTAAACAGCAGATCGTCGTCGTGCATGCCGGGAAGTTGGAACATATGAAGTGCCGCTTGTCCGCTACCTGGCTCAGTCTCAACGATGTCCCTGCCAGCAGCGGGGGGAGCTCTTGGCGTGTCCGGGCGCCAAGATCACCGTCATGATCCCGGCTCCAATCAGGCATATTCCGCCGATCAATGTCGCGCCAATCGCTTCATGCAAGATGACTGCGGAAAAGAGCGCTCCAAGGCTCGGAGTTATAAGGAGGGCAGTGGAAATTGTCGTCGCCGAGAAATGGCGGCCAATCGCAACCATCGCCCAGTAAGCGAAGGCTGTCGCAACCGGGCCGGCATAAGCGAGAGTAAGCGCGGCGGTCCGGTCGATCGGCGGCGGCGCACCCGCCGTCAGATAGGCTAAGGGGCACAGCAGCGCTGTTGCGAACAACGTTTGCCAGGGCGCGAGCGCAAGCGGCGTTGCGATAAAGCGGTGCGTACGAACATACACGATCGAAATGGCCCAGAGTCCGGCCGCGCCGAGCAACATGAGATCGGCCATGATGAATGGAAATCGATCGGCGCGGAGCGATGGAGCGACGAGCAGGGCGATTCCGGCCAGCCCCAGCCCGAGGCCGAGAATTGCGCGCCGCGACAGCGGCTCGGCAAGGCGCCATGCGGCAAGCGGTGCGACCCACAAGGGCGTTGAATAAGCGAGGACCGCGGCCCGCCCGGGCGGCAGGATGGTGAGGGCAGCGCCGCTCAAGGCGGAAAAGCCCGCCATCTGGGTCGCTCCCGAGATGAGGATCAGCTGCCGGTCCTGCCGGGCAGGCCAAGCCAACTCGCCGCGGGCCGCTGCGATCGTCAGCAGCAGGACGCTCGCGACCAGGTAGCGCAGGGATCCGAACCACAGCGGCCCCACGCTTGCCACGCCAATCTTCATGACCGGCCAGCTTGCCGCCCAGGCGCAGACGAGGAGGATGAGTAACAGTAGCCGCCCGGGCTGGCCATTCGCTGCGGCGACCGGTACCGGCAGTGCAGGCCGTTCGTTCGCGGGTTTGGAGCCATGGCGGCGGCTGGTCCCAATCGAGCCGCCGCGCCGGGTCATTCGGCGGTCGCTTGCAGGCGCTCAAGGGCCGGGATCAGATCGCTCGGATCGGGCCGGCGAGTATAGTCGGGATTAACCTCGGCATAAGCGATCGTTCCGTCCCGGCCGATGATGAACCGGGCCGGCATCGGCAGGGTCCAGCTTGGTTCGCCATTGGCGACCGCGAGGTCATTTTGGAAACCGTCGCGATAGAGCGAAATAAGATAGTCGGGCAGCCGGAAGCGGAGCCCGAACGACGCTGCAATCTCATTTCCGAGGTCGGCTAAGATGGGGAAGGTGAGGTCCTTTTCCCGGGCGGCGCGCCGGCTGTTCGCAGCGGTCTGGGGTGAGATCGCGACGAGGTTGGCGTGTCTCTCCTCGATAGCGGGCAGTGCTTCTTGCAGGGCTTCGAGGTCGAGGTTGCAATAGGGACACCAGAAACCGCGATAGAAAGTGACCACCAGCGGGCCCAATTCGAGTAACTGGGCGGACGAGATCCGGTTGCCGTCGGCGTCGTCGAGCGCGAACGCCGGCGCTCTGTCGCCGGCCTTGAGCGCCTGGTCCGCCAGGCCCGACGCGATCAACTCCGTCGTGGCGCGGTGCATCGGTTCGTGGACCGCGGCCGAAGCATGGTACGGCGGACCGCCGGACTCGAAATTGGTCTTGAAAGCGTCAAGCTTGTCCTGGAGCGACATTGGAATCTCCCGTTTGGGGTGGTCATTCGTCGCTCTGACTTAATTATTTGGAATGCGAGCAGTAGCGGTCGGAATCCGCTATGTTATATTCAGTTCGCAAATGAGTGACCGTTTCCGCGCCTTGAGGGTCTTTACGCGGGCGGCCCGTCTCGGGAGCTTTTCCGGAGCAGGCCGCGAGCTTGGCTTGTCACAGCCGTCGGTGTCGCGAATTGTCGCTGGCCTGGAATCCGATGTGGGCACCGCGCTGATCACCCGGACAACCCGGGCAATCAGCCTGACAGATGCGGGCGCTGAATATCTGGCGCGCGTCGAACCATTGCTTGATGCCATGGACGAGGCCGATCATGCAGTCCGCGATAATGCCGAGTTGCGGGGCAGGCTGCGGATTGGCCTCTCGTCGAGCTTCGGGGTGCGCGAAGTCATTCCCGGCCTTTCCGCGTTCGCGGACCGTCATCCGGCGCTCCGCATCGACCTGGTCGTCGCCGACCAATATCAGAATCTTGTCGTCGAAGGCGTTGACGTTGCGCTTCGTTTCGGTGCGCTGGCGGACTCTACCGCAACAGCCCGGCTGCTCGACTCATCGCCGCGACTGTTGCTTGCCTCGCCCGATTATCTTCGGCGCGCGGGCCGGCCGCTCACCCCCGATGATCTTGCCGGCCATTGCGTGATCGGCGGGCCGGCACGCCACGCTCCGCCGGCCTGGACATTCGAGCGGGACGGGAAAAAGGCCTCCATCCGCGTCGATGGCCGGCTCACGGTTTCCTCAAACGAAGGTGCCGTCGCGGCCGCTGCAGCGGGTCTCGGGATCGTGTCGACGGTCTTCTGGGGATGCCGTGCCGAGCTTGAGGAGGGCGCCCTCGTCCAGCTGCTGCCCGAGTGGAAAACCGAATTGGTGGAGCTTCATGCGGTCTTTGCCGCCGGCCGCGCGGCCAAGCCGGCCGCGCGAGCCTTTGTTGATCATTTGGTTGCAATGCTCGCCGGACGGCGTCCGCGCGCGTCCGCCTCGGACGGTCCAGCCTCTGGTTGACGCTCAGTGCAAGCCCGGCGGTGACCCGCTTGGCCATTCGGGCGAATAGTCCTTTGCCAACTGCCGCTGGAGGAAGAAGAATGCGATGCCGGATCAGGCCGTCCCGCCCCGTGGACAGCAAGATGCTCGTGGAGGTTTGGCGTTCGTCGGTGGCGGCGACCCATTCATTCGTGTCACAGGCGGACCTCGCGGCCATCGATGAGGAAGTTCAGGCCTTGCTTCCCGGCCTGCCGCTGCACGTCGCCCTCGACCCTTCGGGCCGGCCGATCGGGTTCATCGGATTTTCGGAAGCGTCCATCGACAGTCTGTTCATCGACGGGAATTGGCAGAGGCTTGGCATTGGGCGCCAGTTGCTCGAGATCGCGATGGAAGGCCGCGAGAGCCTAGCGACAATCGTCAACGAGGATAATCGCCAGGCGGTCGGCTTTTATCGCTACATGGGGTTCGAGGTGACCGGGCGCTCGGCGAATGACGAGGAAGGGCGGCCTTACCCAATCCTCCACATGAAGTGGATCCGCGGCGGCCGGGGGCACGCCTTGCCTTAAAGGTGCAGCGCGGCCGGGCCGTTTTGGCCCGTCCGCGCTGGGAGCGTCGATGGGAGGCGGGAAAGCGCTCCACGAACCTATTCGTTTGCGGCGGCCCCTCCGGCTACACTTGGCCCTCGCCGCCACGGCGCTGCCGGACCTCTTCGACCAGCCCTTCGCCAAGCCAGCGGGCCAGCATTTCGCTCACGGCTTGGACCGCTTGGTCGGGGCCGACAATCGCGCGCAGCGCCTCGCAGGTCTCGCCGAAAGTTGCGCCCCCGTAAAGAGCTTCGAGCGCGCCATGCTCGGCCGGGATCGCAACCCGCAGGCGGGGCGCGAGTGCGGGGCGCCAGACGACATAGCCGTGCCCGCCGGGGACATGTTCGGCCGGCGGCGGGGCGGACCCCGCCTCAAGCGCGGTCCAGATTGTCGCAGCGTTGGTCGTTCCGCTCGCCAGCCGGAAAGACGGCACGAAGCCGAAGAGCGCCCCGTCCCAGTCGATCCCGTTCAGCGCCCGGGGAGCGACCGGATCGGCGTCACGGGCGACGAACGCTTCGGCGAGCGCCAGCTCTATCCAGGCGAGCTCGGCGATTTCCGGGTCGTCCGGAAACAGGCGGCGAAGAAGCGCCGGGAAGTCACGGCCATAATCGTCGAGTGTCCAGCTGTGTGGAGGGGACTTCATGATCTGTTCGTCGGCGGCGCGGTCGAATGCCGTCTCGCCGAGCCAGGCGGCAAGGTGGGGGTAGCTGGTTCTCAGCGCCGCCTTGAGCTGCCCGCGATAATTGTTGCGGTAGATTCGCATGCCCGCGCCGGTGGCCGGCAACCCGGCCTGCTCGGTTCCGGCCTGGACGTGAAGCACGAAACTCCGCTGCAGCTCGGCGAGCTTCATGGCCCGCAGACCGCTTCGAGGGCTGCGGTATCGCAGCTTCCGGCGATGGCTCGGGCCCGGTCGAGCTCGAGGCAGAGGGTCTCAAGCGGCGGGATATGGTCATCCCGTTCGATCATCACCGCGGCGTTGGGGAAGAGCCGTGCGGCATGCCGGAACAGTTCCCAGACCTCGTCGCTTACCGGGCGATCATGGGTGTCGATCCGGATCGACCCCGACCCGTCGTGGCCGGCGAGGTGCATTTGTCGAACGTCGCAGTCGGCGAGCGCCTCAAGGTATATAATCGGGTCGAAGCCGTGGTTCGCCGCGCTAACGGCGATATTGTTGACGTCGAGCAGCAGGCCGCAACCAGTGCCCGCGCACAATTCACGCAGGAACTGCCATTCGCTCATCGTCGAATGGTCAAACGTCACATAGCTTGAGGGGTTCTCGATGATTAACTGGCGGCCGATGCGGTCCTGCGCCATCTTTGTGTTGGCGGCCGCGACCTGGAGGGCTTCATCGGTGTAAGGAAGGGGCAGGAGGTCGTGCGAGTTGAAGCCGCTCCAGCCGGTCCAGCAAAGATGATCCGAGATTATCATCGGGTCGACGAGCCGGATTAACTCGGACAGCCGCTCCAGATAATCGCGGTCGAGCCCGGAAAACGATCCGATTGACATCGACACACCGTGAAGGGCGACGGGATAATGTTCGCGCACCCTAGTGATCGTCGCGAGCGGCCTGCCGCCTTCGACCATGAAATTCTCGGAAATGACTTCCACGAAGTCGACGGCGACCGAACGCTCGAGAAACTGCCGATAATGGGGCTTTCGCATCCCGAGGCCGAACAATCGCGGCTGGCGGCAGGTCATGGCCTTGCCCTCTTCGGTTACGGGGAAAGGCCCAGCCCACGGGGGCGAGGGCTGGGCCAAGCCGGTCAATGGGCCGGCTTGAGGCTTCCGCCGGCCTTGGCGCATTGGGCTTTCGTGAGATCCTTGAATCCCTGCCCCTTGCAATCGTTCTGACCCTTGCAGTCGTTCTTCGCGGACTTGCAGTCGGACTGGCCCTTGCAGTCATTGACCCCATAACAGGGGGCAACCTTGTCCGCGCCATGCGCGTAAACGGCGGCCGTCGGCGCCGCGGCGCTGAGGGCCAGGGCGGCGGCGGTGGCGGCGATGCTGAGGGTCGGCTTGAGATTGGCCATTGGCGTATCACTCCTGGAAAATTGCCTGTTGGTACCTTCCAGTTCGCCCCGGCCTGCCTGAAAGTCACAAGTCACCAATGAAACAGGCGCCGTCCCAGCGCTCGGCCGACGAGCGCGGCAATAGCGAAGGCAAGGCCGTACCACACGAGCGCAAAGACCGCAGTGTCGGTCGGGCAGTGGAGGCAATAGATGAGCCCCGCGATTGCACTTGCGCACAGGCCGGTGACTGCACCGGCGGCCTCCATCCGGGTCGGCGCGAACGAGCGGAACGCCCACCAGAGGCCGGCATAGATAGGAAGCGAGAGCAGAAGCACGAGCCAGGTGCACAATTGCCACCCATGCCCAAGCAACAGTGGGACCCAATCCGCGGCCGGGGTGCTGGCGAGTTCCCAGACGGCGGCCAATGCATAAAGTAGCCAGGGGACGGGAAGCAGTAAGGCGACGCTCTGCCTTGGCGCCGGTCGTGCCATCCGCGACGCGACCAGCAGGGAAAGCGCGGCGGTTGCGGCCATATAGCCGGCCTTGCCCCAGAAGCGCGGCGAGTGGACAATTTCCGCGAGGTCGGGACGCGCGCCGATGACGAGCACCAGGAGAAGAGTAGAAATCATTGCGCCGCCCGCGATTCCGGCGCCGAGGCGGCGTGCGATCGCGGCCCTCGGCACGGGCCGAAGCCCGGCGGCGAGCCGGTCAACGAGGAGGTCGGTCGCTTGGCGGGATGCGATCATCTTGGCTTCCCCTGGACTCGCGCGGACAGGAGCTTCAGCCCTCGGTAGACCGACATCTTGGCGTCCGATTCCGAAATGCCCGCGGCACGCGCTACCTCGGCGAGCGAGCGGCCCTCGATCTTCGTTGCACGAATGGCCATTTGCTGTTTGGCGGGCAGTCCCCCTAGCAATCGTTCGACGTCGATGAGCGCAAGCGCGGCAGACTCGAAGTCGCCGCCGACAATCTCTTCGTCGAGCTCGTCCAACGGCCGCGAGTAACCCGAGCGCCGGAAGTGGTCGGCGAGTTTGTACCTGGCAATGGCGTAGAGCCACGCGGCGAAGGGCCGCGAGCGGTCGTACGTCGATCGCTTCGAGTGCACCGCAATCAAGGTGTCTTGCACAAGATCCTCCGCAATATCCTCGCTTGGCACCCGTCTGCGGAAGAACGCTCGAAGCCGCGGGACGAGGAGCCGAAGCAACGCATGGTAGGCGGTCGCGTCGCCGTCGAGCGCGCGAGCCATGGCAATATCCAACTCGTTTTCCCGCGCCGTCACGTCATTTCCCGATAGCTAAGTTCGCCGCCGGGACGGTTTGGGTCACAGCAGCGCGAATTTTTTTGTGACCGCGGTCGCCGCCGGCACGAATTCGGGGAAGGTCGCCGTGGCGGCCAACCATCTGGCGCGGGCGCTCCAGCCCGGCCTTCCAGCGCCGATCGAGGAGATTTGCGAAATGCGCTTGTTCTATTCATTGGCCGCAGTTGCGGCGATCGTCGCGGTACCGGCCCATGCCGGAAAGATCCGCAAGTTCGACCGGACGGCCTTCCAGTCGCTCCAGGCGCGGCAGTCCCCAACCATAATCTTCGTCCATGCAAGCTGGTGCCCGATCTGCCGAGCCCAGGAGAAGACGATCAGCAAGCTGATTGAGACGCCGGAATATCGCAACCTCACCGTGCTCACAATTGATTACGACACGCAGAAAAGCTTGTGGTTGAGCTTCGGCGCCCAGAAACAATCGACCCTGATCGGCTTCCACGGCCGGCGGGAGACGGCGCGCCTTGCTTACGATGCCGATCCGGGTCGGGTGAAGGCGGTCCTCGCCTCGACTCTTCGCTGATCGCCGATGTCGGGCCAGATCCTGAACCCGCTGCTGGCATTCGGCGCCGGCGCGCTGACGATCCTTTCGCCATGCGTCCTGCCGCTGGTCCCGGTCGTCCTCGGAGCAGCCGCGCAGCGACACCGCTTTGGCGCCATCGCGCTAGCGTCGGGCCTGGTCGCGACCTTTACGGCAGTCGGCTTCGTCCTTGCCGTCTTCGGGTCGCGCCTTGGCGTCGATTCCGAGCAGGTCCGGCTGGTCGGAGCCTTGATCCTCGGGGGCGCAGGAATTTTCCTAATCGTCCCCAAGCTTCAGGACTGGATTGCGACGGCGGCGGCGCCGCTGGTAGGCTGGGCCGGCGAACGGCAGCAGCGTTTCGACGAGCGGGGATTATGGGCGCAAGGCGCCATTGGGGCGTTGCTCGGCCTCGTCTGGAGTCCTTGCGTCGGCCCGACGCTTGGCGCGGCCGTGGCCCTCGGAGCGCAAGGCCGGGACTTGTCGCAGGTTGCCCTGACAATGGCGGCCTTCGCTCTTGGCATTGCCGCGGTGCTAGTCGCCATTGCCGCGGCCGGCCGGACCCTCTTTTCACGAGTTCGGGGCAGAATCGCGTCCAAGGCGAAAGTCGCGAAACTCGGCCTCGGAATTATCCTCGTCTTGGTTAGCCTACTGGTACTAAGCGGGCTCGACCGCGTCATCGAGGCCGCCTTCGTCCTCGCCGCTCCCGACTGGCTGATCAACCTCAGCACGGCGATCTGAGATGGCCCCGAGCTCCTCTGAAGGTCAGCTTCGCTGCAGCTTGTTCGATGGGCGACGGAGTGAGCTCCTGCCGTTGTTCAGGCTCGCTGATGATTCGTTATCAGTCATCGCCGGCTATATCGATCTAGGCGACATTTTCGTCGCGACGAGGTCCGGAGTCCCGCTCGGCCATGCTCAGCTCGTCGCCGGCGATAGTCCTGGGGAGATAGAGCTCAAAAACCTTGCGGTTGGCGAGACCTTCCAGCGAACCGGGATCGGGACTGCGCTGATGGCTGCCGCCGTCCGCCACAGCCGCAAGCTCGGCGCAGTGCGGCTCACCGTCTCGACGTCGATCGCGGCATCCGACGCAATCGCCTTTTATCTCAGGAGAGGGTTCAGAATCTGCGGATATGCCCGCGATGTGTTCACGCCCGAGGCGGGCTATCCACTGACCGAAGGCGACACCGGCCTACCGCTCAATGACGCCGTCCTATTCGAATTAATCCTTGCTCCCTGAGGAGGACGCTAAGGGTTCTTGCTCTTAGGCCGGAGCCAAGCGCCTCAGGCTTTCGCTAGGAGGACAACTCCCTCCATCCCAGCGGACACGGACCCGGAAGGACCGAGAGCCTCTTCGGCGGGCAAGCTGGCCCGGTTGACCCAAGTGGCTCGATAGCCAAAGCGGCGCGCTCCGACGGCATCCCACTGGGCGGAAGCCGCGAAGCCGATCTCGCCCGGATGACTGCCGAAGGCGCGGATGCCAAGTGAATAGGCCTCCGGTGCGGGCTTAAACCGACGGGCTCGGTCGGTGCTTAGAACGAACTGAAAGTAATGGTCGATCCGGTTCCTGCGTAGATTGTGCCAGAGCGCATCTTCGGAAAGATTCGACAGTATGGCGAGCCTGATCTCTCCGCGGCGCAGCCGGTCGAGCGCTCCACCGACGTCGGGCCAGACATCGAGCGCCGAATACCCGTCGACCATGTACTTAAGGCTTGCTTCATTCACGTCTGTTTTGTGCATCCGTGCGGCATACCGGAAGGCGCCCAGTGCAAGCAGGTCGAAGCCGGGATACGAGCCTTCGCTCGTATGGAACCAGCTGTAGGCGAACAGCCTTGTGGTCGCGGCAGCTACAAGCGCGCCGGCGTCCTCGCCAGCAATTTCACGTGCCCGCTCGAGGATCCCGGCCGGATCGAATAGAACGAAGGCGTCGAATGCCACGGCGCGGACAGCGGCGAGGCCGCGGCCGGCGACGGAAGCCGCGCCGGCGCACGCGGCAAATGTTGCTAAGAGTTCGCGGCGCGACGGTGACGGGACTTGAACCACCTTATTGTCGGGCTTTCGTCACGAGCTAAGCCGCACCGGCCTCTTGGCAGCGCTCCAGCGGTGCGTTGCGCCCGGCTTCCCTACCGAGTTTCAGCCGCATGAGATGGTCGCAATGGCTGGGTGGCCGGCCGGGGATCACGGCCAGAGATTCGAAGCCGAGCTTTTCATAGAACCCCGGAGCCTGGAACGAGTAGGTCGCAAGGTCGACGTGACTGCAGCCGCGGCGCCGCGCCTCCTCGATCGCCTTCTGCATCAGCGCCCGGCCGTGACCTTGGCCGCGGAATGCTTCATCGACCCATACTTGCCTAAGTTCGCAAAAGCCGGCCCAGGTGAAACCGACGACGGCTCCCGCGACCTCGCCGCCGGCTTCGAGCAGGATTGCTAGCTGGCGAGCGTCGGACTTGCCGGTCCGCTCGGAATTGAACAGGGTGATGCGCTCCTCGAGGGCGTCGACCGCGGCCGGGTAGAGGTTCTCCCGAACGGTCATTCTTGGGCTGTGGCCGGTCATTCTGTTCCTCGTTGGTGAATCTAATTCGGGCTTGCCTGGCCTTTCGGCTACAGGTCGCTTTGGTAAAACTCACGGCCGGCGAGGGCGTGAATTCCGCCGGTCACCGGTGCCGGGCCAGGCCTCCGCCAGTGAGACCTTCAGGGTCGGCGAAGTCCGCCGCCGCGGCCCATCCGCCGTAACCTTCCTGGACCACGAACGCGATCCGGTTAGGGCCCTTCTGCAAGGGCAGGGCGATGGAGTCCTTGAACCCAACAGTCCCGAGAAACTGAAGATCACGGGAGAGAAACTCGGCATCGCCGCTAAACACGGGCGAGCCGTTCACGAAGATCTCGACCTTGTCGCTATACCCGAAGCGCATGAACCTCGGTCCCTTGCGGTCGGCGTCGATGTCGAACTGGGCGACGACGCTGTCCTTTTTGCCGGCCTTGCCAGCGACGCGCGCGAGGTTCGCGATGCCATTTTTCTCCGCTTTGAGCCCAGTGAACGTTGCGGAGCCCGCCTCCCGGCCGAGCGCCAGGGAACGTGCCGTCGAAAGCTCGACCGGCTGCGAGACCCGCCATTGCCGCACTAGTCCTCGGGAAGCGTTCAAGGCCGGTTGGGGCATGTCCTCCGGCCGGGGCAGGTCTTTGAGGCCGTACCGAAAGTTTGCGTAATAGACCTGGTTGAACGGGAAGCGCGGGCCGAAGGATGACGAAAGGGCAAGGAATCCGCCGTGTTCGCTCGTCTTCAGGTCGGATATCCTGAGGCTGCGCCGGCCGTTGACGTAGATGTCCGCCGAATCCCGGTAGATCCGAGCTTCGACGTGGTTCCAATCGCCGCGTTTGAAGCCCTCCTCACTGGAAAACTCCGGGCCGGAATAGATTTGCCAGCCTTGGTCGCCGTTGAACACTGGCGTGTACTGCGTCGAATCCTTCATCCCGCTGCGTTCGGCGCGAAGATAGAAATATTCGTAATTGCTCCTGTCGCGGCCATGGAAGCGAAGGCCCGTGTACATCGGGGCCTCGGATGCAAGAAGGACGTCGAACTGGACGATTCCGGTCTCGAAGTTGGCGATCTTGAGAGTCGCCACTCCGTCCTGCAGCCGGAGTGCTTTCTGGTCGAGCGCTTCCGAAGGCCGGACGTCCGGCCCGCTGAAGATCCAATGCTGCTCGTCGAACGGGGCATCGATGAACTTTTCTTCGGCCCCAGCCGGCAACGGCCGCAAAAGCAGCGAGGCGAAAGACAGTAGGAGCGCGCTGAGTCGATTGGTCAAGTCCGGCATCTAAAGCTCCGAATAGAGATAGAGTCGCAAGCCGATTGGCTCGCGGATCACGAAGCTCCTGTGTCCCCAAGGCTGGTCCTGCAACGGCGCTTCGACTGGCACGCCGTTGTCCTTCAGCCGGGAGTGGCAGGCATCGATGTCGTCGACTTCGATCACCATGAATGCGCCCTGCGGCGATCGCTGGTCGAAGAAATGCTCTGAAGCTGCCGAGTCCAGCGGCTGGTGAAGGACTTCTATTCTTCCAGAGGCGGCGCCGAAGACCGAGCCTTTGTCGTCGGCTGTGCGGTCCCAGGAATCCAGCACTGGTAGGCCTAGGCGATCTGCGTAGAACGAGAGGGTCTCATCGTAGCGCGGTGTAAAATAAGCGAACCGGAACTGTTTCCCGTTTGTCATGGCCTTTTCCATCGGATGCTATTCGCAAAACCCGGGCATGTGGTTACGGCTGCAGCGACGTCTAGCATCGCCGCCATACCGGACCGGCGTCCTTTATCTGGACCGGTTGCGATAATGGCTTTCGAACATGCGCAGCTCTTGCGGCGGAATGTCGGAGACCGCCGCGAAGGTGAGCCCGCCGTCGCCAGGTGACTGTCGAAGCTGACAAGGTTCAGATCCGAGGCTCGCGGAGGGCCCTGGAGCGTGCCGTGATAGCTTCCGCAGGAAACGGCGGGGCGAAGGTGCCCAGTTTTGCACGGGAGTGGCGCACCCGACAGGATTCGAACCTGTGGCCT
>AR_comb_assmDRAFT_10169309_pt1 | contig 33352 bp, 54 predicted proteins | sample ArasoioldDNA_FD_10543 | JGI IMG/M metagenome (IMG submission 10543) | reverse complement strand
GAGCCGCTGACTGTCGAGCAGCTTGAGTACGTCAAGAGCTATGAGGAGGCCCGCAAGACGCCCCGCAAGCGCATTCTCGACAAGGTTGACGAGATGATCGAAGCGCTCTCGGAAGCTGAGGAGGAGGAGACCAAGCCCGCCCTCAAGGCCACGGTCGGCAAGAAGGCGTCAACGAAGGCTACGGGAAAGTCGGCTGCCAAGGTCGTCGAGGACAACGGCCTTGTCATTGAGCTGACTCGGGAGCAGATCCTTCAGGCGCTCGATTCCGGCTCGGTCACCATCGAGGTCGGGTGATGGCGGCGAAGGCGCCAGCTCTGCGTAAGAAGGACACGCTTGATGACAACGATCTCAAGCGACTTGTCCCCAGCGGGCTGGCGTCTTCGTTCGTCAGGAGCAAGCTGCATGACAAAGCGTTGGCGGTAGCAGGGCTCGGTGAACCAAGTGATTGGGACGGCGCCATGCCTGATCTTCCCAATGACATTGCTGCCGAGGATCACGACACGCTGACCGATCTGCTTGCTCAGTTCACCAACGCCTATAGCACCTGCATCTGGTTTGCCAGCAAGAGCTACGTCGAGGCCGATGCCTATGAGGAGATCGCCGACTACCTAGCTGATATCGCTCTACTTGACAGCAACGAGAGCAACGAGAGCAAGCGCAAGGCCGATGCCAATACCAATGAGAATGTGGTTGCGGCGCGGTCAATGTACAAGGATCGTTACCGAGATTACGTGCGCTTCCGCGATCTTGCCAGTACGCTTGACAAGCGTGCCAAGGCCGTTAGCAGGATTGGCGGTTTCATCGGTGACGAGGCCGAGGTCGAGGAGCACAGGGCAGTCAAGTCATCGACACGAGGCAAGGCCCTGGGGCGCTCCAAGGGCTCATCCAGGGGCTCAGCCAAACGCATAGCGAGACGTTGATGGGCTCGATTGACAAGGGAACGGAGAAGAAGCACAGGATGATTCCGCTTCACGATTTCCTTGGCAATTTCGTTACGTACCTCATCGTTCTGACCGTGCCCATAGGAATCGGATTGTGCTTATGGGCACTTGAGTTTGGTGCGATCGTTCGCTTGTTCAGCGAAGCCTTCAAGTTGGGTTACAACCTCTTTGGGTTCTAACCATGCTAGACTTCGCGCATGTGCCTATGGAGCAGTCCATGTTGGGTCATCATCGTGATGCTGCTTCTGTTTGCTTCTGAATCCTCTGGATCGGGCGATAGCTCTGGTGGGTATCCATCGCTCGGGCCAACGCTCGCTTACGGGGCGTCCATCAATGGTTGCCGACTCTTCACATGGGTTGTCAAGCCCTCATTGCAGAACGATGCCGTGTATCAGCCGTTTGAAGTATGTAATTTGTTTGTGAGAAAGTCAATTTGAAAACAGCAGGTATTGATATTGCCAGTGCCGGCAAGGCTGCCCTCGCCCTTGCTACCGATGAAAGGCCACGACGCGCCTTCATCTGGCAGCCAGAGCATCATCGCGACTCAGAGGCAGTCAGGTTGAAGGAATTTCATGACTGGCTAGAGGCTAAGCTGATCATCTACCGTCCTCAGGTGGTGGCAGTCGAGCAGCTAGCCGTGTTCTTGAACAAGAAGGTGATCAGAGCCCTGTCGCATTTCGAGGGTGTCGCCTTGCTTACCGGCAAGCAATGCGGCGCAATCGTTGTCAATCCGACAATCGGCTCGTCACGAAATATCGCACTCGGACTCCCGGCCAATACCAACAAGGAGACAGCCTGGAAGGCAATGCGGGAGCTGTATCCCGCGTTTCCTTTCGGTAGGCTCGATCAGGGTGGTATGGACAAAGCCGATGCGATGGTTCATGCGCTTTCAGCGACGACACATCTTGAGCGTGGGAAGGGCATGAGAAAGCAATAGAATTGCATTGGGACAACAAGGCAGGCAGAAGCCGATTGCTAACCGTGAGGCCGCGACAATGCGGTACTCACCGAAGAATGTAGGAAGAGCACTTCAAGCTCGTAGAGTGTCGCTTGGATTGACAAAGGCTGAACTCGCTGTCAGCCTCGGGCTCAGTCCAGAGACGATCGCCAATTGGGAGCGCGGCAAGGCTCCGCTGGCAGCTTGCCGGATCTTTAGCTGGTTGTTCGATGACAGCAGGGGAGATAAGGTCAATTCCCAAGAACTTTGGAGAGAACGAACTTTCTTGGCAGAGGCCGCGCTGAGGGACATAGACACGGCCCTAACAGGTTACCGAGGCCATAGCACTACTAATGGTGCTTACGAAGAAGCGCATAGGCCGGCAGCGTGATCGCTATGATCGCGGGCGATGGCTTCTCAGGAACTCGCTCCCCTGGAAGGTGACAACGAGCTAGGGCTCACCTCTCAGCAGGTAATCGCGTTGGAAAAGCTCGCTGAGCTTGGCGCGGAGCCTGCTCGTATCGGAGCCAACGGCAAGCCAATCTACAGCCAGGACTCGAAGATCCGGGCCTATCAGCTCCTGTTTGAAGGCAAGTGGGGTGGCGCCAACCGGGGCCAGGGCCGACCGCGCAAGCAACGTGCAGCCGAGGTGCTTGCGGATCACATCCGCTCCAACCTCACGAATAAGCTGAAGAACGCGCTCACTCGTGCGCTCAATGCAGACGAGGGTAGCAAGACCAACTTGGAAGCAGTCAAGTTGTCAATGGAAATCGAGCGTGGCGAGCGAAAGCTTCAGCTTGAGGAAGAGGAGCACGATGGCAATATCGGTGACACGAGGGAACAGCTCCTCACAACGCTCTTTGAAATCGTCGGGGAACCAGCCACAGCAGCGGCCATCGAAGGGTACGCAGAAGACATCACAGACGCAGAAGTCATCGGCGCGGGCAGGTTCGATATCGAAAGCCCGGTTGAAGCGGAAGAAGCAGCAAAGCGAGCCGCCGCAGCAGGAACTCCCAGGAGTGAATCAGATTCCACCCGTTCTGACACGAATGGGGATCACGAAGGACGATCTGGCCAAAATGGACGAGGCCGAGCTTCGGGAGATCGTCAAGCGCGTTCAAACGCTAAGCCAAAGGCTTCGATACGCAGGGCCGCAGAACGACGACGAGCTGCACGAATGGGTGAAGCAGAACCTCGGGGCTGATATCCCCCGTGTCAGTGTCTGTCCAGACCACCAAGCTCCGTTTGAATTCCTCGCTGATCTCTACTTTGAGCGCACGTCGGCGGCGTTGGCGCTGGCGAATCGTGGTGGGTCTAAGACCTTCATTGTCGCCTGTCTTCACTTCGCCAACTCAACCTACAAGCCTGGTTGTCAGAGTCTGAGCTTCGGTGCCACGGAAGGACAGGGCCGGCGCTGCTACGGGCACATCGAAGACTGGTGCTATGAGAAGGACCCTGACACCGGTCGCCGTACTGATGTTGTCAAGCCGTTCATTCGTGACAAGCCACTGAAGGCTCACACGCACTGGAAGGTTGGCAGTGTCGTAGAGGTTGTCGCAGGTTCTGAGAATGCTGTCTCTGGCCCACACCCGGCCAAGGCACATGCCGATGAGATTGACCTGATGGAGAAGGGTGTCTGGAACCAGTCGCGTGGCTTGGCGGTCACGAACAACGCGACAGGTCCGTTGCCGGTGTTCATGAATCGTTTCGGCGGCACGATCCCACCACAGGACATTGCCACCTCGACGCGCAACACGACCAAGGGGCTCATGCAAGAGCTGCTTGACGAGATTGACGAAGATCTCAAGAACGGCGACATTCCTCAGTTTGATCTCTATTCATGGTGCATCTGGGAAACCATCAAGGAGATTCCCACATGCCGAAACGCCCCCGCTGATATGCGTGAAGCCAGGCTCAAGGAGCTTGGCATACCTACCGATTCGATCTGTCAATGTCATCGCGTGTCCAAGGGCCGCCACAGTGATGGCACCAAGCGGACGCTACAGGATGCCTGTGGCACGATCGGCAAGTGCATGCCTGGTCATGAGTACAAGGGCTTCAGAGGCCGTGGATGGAAGCCGTACATCGACGCCGTACGGACGTTCAAGCGCAACACTCCTGGTACGTGGCTGTTGCAGCACGAGTGCCGCCATGGTCGTGACGAGAAGGTTTACATCGAGGACTGGTCGCTGTCGTTGTACGGCATCCGCGACTATCAACCCCATCCTCTCTACGGGCCGATCTACCAGGGCGTGGACTGGGGTGCCACCAACCCGGCGTGCGTGCTCTGGTTCCAGTACCTGACGTGCGAGGTGCCGGCAATCGACTTCAACTATCAGCCGATCTGGTTGGCAGCCGGGACCTACGTTCTCTTCAAGGAAATTTACACAGCCAACATCGACGCCGGTACGCTTGGTCGTCGCGTCGTGTCCATCGAGAACGGCTATCGCGCTCAGTTCGGTCCAGGATGGACGGTCAAGGGACGCTTCACCGATCCACAGGGCAAGGGTGACCGCATCACCTGGGCCAACATGGGCTTGCGATCGAGCTGGCCGGTGAAGACGCGCCGCAAGGATCTGATGATCTCAAACGTGCAGAACATCGTCTCTGACGATCGCTTCGGCGTTGACGTTGATCAAGCTCCGGTCTTCTGTGAGGAAGTCGAGATCTGGCAGCGCAGGGATGATGGCAAGGAACTTGACAAGTATAACCACGCGATGTCGGCCTGGCGCTACGGGATCTCCAACGCCGAGATCGTTGAAGGCCATACCCGTGCCCAGCAGGGCCAGGGTGGCAATGGCAGAGAACGCGCTGCACCACCGGCCAAGCAGGCAATCTCGGTAAAGACGCTGCATGCCATTGATACTCATCAAGTTCATTACGGCTCAATCGCAGCATCAGGCGGCTCTGCAATAAAGTTGGACCCGAACTTTGTGCTATCTGATTCACTACGAAATTAGAGTGACATATGTCCGATCAAGCCAATGCCAAGATTCCTGTCCAGACGGATGTAGATCCCAAGGAACTTGACAGGCTCACCAAGTCTGTTCTCGGCGTCGAGCAGGCACCGACAACCGGGGCGCAGACACAGGGCGATACGCTCTGGCAGCAGCAACGCGACACACTTGGCCCTCCGTTTGACTCTGAGCGCGTCACGTTGCGGCAGATGCGTCAACTGCGCAAGGACTCGATGATCGCCTTTGCCCTGCACTACCGCAAGGTTCCGATCGCACGAGCCGAGTGGTATATCGAGGCGCGTGACAAGAAGGGTCTCAATGCAGAAGTTGCCGCCTTCGTTGACGCCTGCATCCGCAAGATCTACGCCCGCTACGTCTTCCAGCGGATGCTATGCCTCGACTTCGGCTTCCAGGCCATTGCCAAGCGCTGGCAGCTTGCCAATCCCGGCGGCGTGTTCGAGGATCAGTCAAAGCTTGACAAGAATGGCAATCCCACTGTCAAGCCTGTGTGGGATCAGGGAACGATCCTGCCCAAGATCTGGCGCGCTCCGGTAGCGCTGCGCCCCGAGCTTGTCCAGCCGATGTTCGATGAGAAGACCGAGGAGTTCAAGGGGATTCTCTACACGAACCCGACAACCTCAGCGGCAGCGACGATGAAGCGCAAGGGCACGAAGAAGAAGCAGGCCGCTCAGCTTGAGATTGACATCTACCACGCGCTGTGGGCGACCAACGGGAAGGATCAGGAGCATGGCTCAATCTATGGTTACCCTCTCACTGGTCTGGCCCGTGGCTACTGGTGGACGTACGAGTTCCTGTTCGGACTTTCAAATCGTGGTTACGAGCGTCTCGCCATCCCGCCGGTACTTGCCTACCACCCAGAAGGCAGCACCCTGGTTGACTCGATAACGGGCATAACACGCCCCAATTGGGAGATCGCGCTTGAGATGGCCGAGCGCTTGCGTTCCAATGCTGTCGCCGCCGTGCCCTCCACGATGGCAGAGGCCGGCATCGGTGACACGTCGAACACGCAGCGCGCCTGGGACTTCAAGTTCCTTGAGACTCCGTTTGAGGCATTGACCGTCTTCGATGCGCGTTTCAACTACCTGAATGTCATGAAGCTGCGTTCATGCTGGGTGCCCGAGCTTGCCTTCACCGGCGGCGAGGTCGGCCGTACTGGTGGCAATGTGGCTGCACAGATGGCCGAGATCTTCACACAGAGCCAGCAGCTCTTCATGGACGAGATCATGGAGGAAGTCAACCTGTACATGATCCCGCAGCTCCTGATGCTCAATCAGCCTGAGTTCCTGACTGCTGGCGGCAGCGCGGTGATGAAGAGCAGGGGCTTCCGTCAGGAGGACATGGATCTCAACAAGCAGATCATCCAGCTCTTCGGTCAGAACGATCCCACCACTCTGGATCAGATTGACATCACCGAGCTGTTGCGCCGCATTGGCACGCCACTGCGCGATCCCAATGCCCTGGCAGCCGAACGCAAGAGGATTGCCGATCAGCAAGCGGCGCTGGGAAACACCGGCGTGCCCAATGTTCCCGGTGTCACAGGCCGAGTCACGAATCCGACTGTCAATCCTGGGTTCACCGCTGGCGGCAGCGTTCCCAACGCCAATAACACTCCGGTGGCCGCTGGCTTTGAGGATCTTGAGGACAGCTTCATTTACATCCAGCCGCGTGAGGAGATCGTGATCGATGTTGAGCTGTCTGATGTCGATGACTTCCTCGCCGGCCTGCCTGCGACCAAGCACTATGAGGACAAGACGATCCGGGCGCTCTCGGTACAGCTAAGGCGTGTCTGGTCGGCACACTTCCGGCGTCTGTATCCGGAGATGGCTAACTACATTGACAAGATTGACACGTTTGAGTTTGAGGACAGCGATGTCAAGTTCATGTATGGCGCCGAGGGGCTGATGTTTGCTGACAAGCGCAAGCTCGTGCCGGTGACCAAGCGCCAGGCCGAGAAGGCAGCGCGTGTCATTGCCACCGGGTTCAGCCTCAGTTCGTCGGTGCTCAAGGATCTGACCAACAAGTCGCAGGCCATCATGCGCAAGATCCTCAAGCGCGCCTCCATCCTTGAGAACCAGGCGCTGGGCACTGACGTGAAGCCTGATGAAGATGCGGTGACAAATTACATTGATGAGCAGGTTGGGCGCTTGATCAAGCTTACCGATCAGAGCTTCAAGGATGAGCTGAGGAACCATCTTGTCAACGAGATCCGCGATGGCAAGACTCCCGGTGAGATCGCAGATGGATTGACAGCTCGCTTTGAGAGCATGCCCCGCACGCGCGCCGATCGCATCGCTCGCTCCGAGACACGCGATGTCGTCAACGCGGCGACACTGCTCTCGGGTGCGGCTTCGGGGATCAAGTATGTCAAGGCCCATGACGCACAGCTCGGGCCGACAGATGCCGTGTGCGAGGAGCGCGATGGCAAGCTGCTGACGATTCGCGAGGCGTGGAGAGAGCTGCGCAAGACACATCCCAATGACACGCTGGGCTACGAGCTTGTGCCGCGTGCCAACTTCTCCATCGAGCACGTCATGCAGATGCCAGAGGAGTATGCCGATCACTTTGCCTACTTCGATGACGACTCAAGCACAGTGTACATCCTCAACGGAATTGACGATACCGTGGTTGACGAATATCTCTCGGCTGTGGTTGACAAGCTAACTACCAAGTCTCGCAACGGGTACGCACAGGTGGGTTAGGAATGAAGGATCTGCGAAATCTAACCATCTTTGTCCTCACTGGTCTCCTTGCGTGGTCGATGGTCCATCACGAACGCGCCGTGACACGATGGAGGTCTGCTAATGGCTGACGATGAACAAGTTGTCGAGCTGACCGAAGACGAGAACGGCTGGCCGATCCTGCTCGCTACACGGGCTCCGGGCCAGGTGGCGGCGCAGAGAACCTCAGGCGCTGTCGTACTGCGAGGAGCGGCTTCAGGCAATCCCAACGTCGATCCGGCCAGCGGGCGTTTCGCCGGCAAGGCATCGGGGCGCTCTGTTCAGCAACAGGGTGGTGATGTGGTTGTCGTACAGCAGACAAGGACATTGCCTCAGGGCGTGACACAGGCGCAATGGGAGAAGCGCCAGGATATCGTTCGCGCCGCAGCACGAACCTTGCGTGACATCGATCCGGCCAAGGCAAAGGCGTATCTCGACGCACATCCAGATGTCAACTCATCTCAGGTCAACATCGACATGTTCGTTTCCGATGTCAAGGCAGCGAAGCTCGATGATCTCGTTGACTTGCTTGATCAGAACGTCAATGCAACTGCTGTCAAGGTGGCTGGTTCCAAGACCTACGTCAAGAGCGCATTGCGAGGGCTAGATGAGGCCAGCATTGTCAATGTAGTGACGAGGCTTCAGGGCCGTGGCTGGGATGCTGCTGATGTCTCCAAGTTCGTTGTCAGCAAGATCAACAACGCTGCGGTCAAGACACGGCTTGAGCAGAGCTTCGGTGAGGCAAAGCCCAAGAGCGGCAAGACGAACCTTGAGGACCCGCTTGTCGTGGCCGAGACAGGCGTTTGGGAAGAGGACCCGGATGAGGGCGTGGCGCTGGCTGATGCGCTTGGGCGTGTGGCCTCCCAGATGCCGCAGCCAGTCATCAATGTACATGTCGATAACACGAAGCCTACCCGCAAGGTTGTCACTCGTGATCCCGAGTCAAAGCTGATCACGAGCGTGGATGAGGTGCCTGTCGATGGCTAACGTTAGTCTTGACTATCAAGTTGATTTCGGTGAGATCGAGGTTGGTGAAGGGCCGTCTGATCCGATCATGATCACCGGTCAGAACATCAGTGGCGGCGAGATCCGTGTCGTGCGAGTGGCGCTCGCTGGCGATGCGGCGACCATGGTTCAACTTGCAGAGGATGTCAATGGGCTGCCGGATACATGGCAGAACCCAGGAACATCAATCCTTGTGGCCGACAGTCTTATGGCTGACGAGCAGTTCACATTCTGGGCACGAGTTCAAACGCCCGCAACCGACGAGGAGCTAGGCCCTATGCAATTTGAATACGTCGTCAGCAGCAAGCGGTTTGTCTGATGGCTAACAACTTCAATCTTACCCTAGACACCACTGCACCTGCTGGTGTAACCCTCGATATCAACTCGGGTGCTACATACGCAACTACGCAGGCAGTGACAGCACAGCCGTTCACGTCTGATGGTGTGACAACCAGCTATCAGATGAAGATCTACGGCGATGTCGATCCTGCTGACAACGCCAATATCCAGACGACTGAAGGCGCTTCGTCCTGGATTGCCTACAGCACTTCTCAAGCAGTCAAGCTGTCAACAGGCGATGCGCTGAAGACGCTGCATGTCAAGATCCGTGATGATGTAGGAAACGTCTCCACTGAGGCGACGGATACGATCACGCTCGATACGACCATCCCGGTCGCGACAATCAGCGTGGCAGCCTCCCCGACGAAGATCTCGAAGGTCGCGTCCTTCGATACGACAACTTTCCAGTTCCAGGCAGACGTTGCCATTCAGGCATGGAAGGTCAAGGTCGTTCCCGCCACGGGCTCGGTGGAGAGCGCCGGCACGACCATCCCCGTCACAGCAGGATCAGCGAATACGACTGGCACCTCGCTTGCCGCGACGACAAACCAGTCAGTGACAATCAAGGGTACGGATCTGGAGACTGCATCTGCTGGTGACGGAACCAAGATCGTGAAGGTCTTCGTGCAGGATCTCTCGGGACTGTGGAGCGCGTAAGCAATGACTGTCCTTCTGGGACAGAGCGATACTGGCGCCAATAGCGCCAACTCGAATGTTGCAAACACTGCGTTCGCTCAGCGTTTGCAAGCGCTGGCCACGGGCACGGTTGAGAAGATCTGGATCAGAACAGGCGCGGTCGGCTCTGGCCTGACTGCGGTCCATTGCGCTGTGTATGCCGACAATGCTGGTGCGATCTCTGGTGCAACCAGACTGTCGGAGGACAATACCTCTGGTGTCTATACGGCCAACGCTTGGAATGGGTACACGTTAGCTACTCCTGTTGCGGTTACCTCGGGGACCTTCTACTGGATTGAGTTCCTGAGTATTGGCGGTACCTTCAATTACACTGATAATGCTACGACCGGAGGAACCGAGCGCGATACAAGCCCGAATACGACGTGTCCAAACCCGCACGCTACACAGAGCTTCAGCAATTCAAATGTCGCTAATGTGTACGGTGAGAGCTTGGCTGTTCCTCAGAAGTTTCAGCCAGATGCAGACAATGACGCTGCATCATGGGCGTCAACTCCATTGTGGTCGAAGGTCAATGATGCATCAGATGCGACCTTCATCACACATACGCTAGCGTAATGGCTGTCGCTCACGATACTGCTACGCGCTTCCCGGCCAACGCCGACGCAACCGTTGTTGATACGACATCGGGAAACAGGACATTCTCACATGCAGGAGCAGCGGGTGCTGACGGTGCTGTAGTCATTGTGCTTGGCGATCTCGCTACGCCGGTGGTATCAGGCGTGCTCTATGGCGGCACCGCGATGACGAAGGTTGCCGAAGCCACGGACACGAGCGAGGGCGGCAATGTTCAGATCTACTTCCTCAATCTCGGTGGCACTGCGCTCGGAGGTACGCAGACAGTCACATTGCAGGGGTGTACCACTGACAACAAGGTAGCTTACGCACACACCTGCACATCAACGACGGGTCACACCGCGCTCGACGGGATCGTCCAGAAGAACACGACGACGGCGGCTGATCCTACTGCAAACCTAACTGTCGTAGCCAACGCGATGGTCTATGGCGGGCTCATGGGCGGTGCTGCTGCTCCATCGAGCTATGTGCCTGGCACGGGCGAGGAAGTGTTCTCGGGCGGCACAGGTGCAGGGATTGGCATTGATGCCGGCGCGAACTCAGGGCATGTAGCACGCAGCACAGCCGCCACCAGCGCTGGCACATACACCATCAATTGGAGTTTCGCAACATCAGATGACTACTGCATTGCTGCGGCTAGCATCAAGGAAGCTCCTGCTCCGACGACAACAACGACAGCTAAGTTGTCGCTGGCTTCTGGTGGCGAGCCGACCACACGCACGCTCCACACAATCAAGATTCGGGCCAAGAAGGCATCAGGTAGCGGTACGGTAACGATCACGGCGGCCTTGTATGAGGGTGCCAACAATCGCTCAGGTGATCTCACCACTGGTGGTCTGACAACCTCGGCGGCAGATTACACGCTGACCATTCCTGATGCCAGTGCGGCGAACATCACCAGCTACTCGAATCTTGAGCTTCAGATCCATGCTGATTCACCGACTGGTGACACTATCGTTGTCACCATCTATGAGGCGTATCTGGAGGCTCCTGCTGCCAGTGGTGCTGCGCTGACACAGACGATCGGTGATTCGATTGCCATCACTGACAGCCCGGTTTCTGAGCATGGCTGGGGTCAGACGATTGCTGATTCGCCTGCGATCACTGATGCCGAGACCTTTGTCGCCACGTACGAGAGGACGATTGCCGATCCAATAGCGTTGACGGATGCGCGGGCGTTCGAGCCGGGGCTTTCTCTTGCCGATTCACCTGCCATCACCGATGCAAGATCGCTCCAGCCAGAGCTATCGCTTGCCGATTCAATTGCCATCACGGATGCGAGGTCGCTTGAACCTCAGCTATCCCTTGCTGATGCTCTTGGGATCACGGATGCAAGGGCATTTGAGCCTGGCAAGTCGATTGCAGATGCACTTGGAATCACTGACGCGAACACACCGGCGGCTGAGTTCTTCCCCTCAACCATCGCAGATGCAATTGCACTGACGGATGCCCAATCATTCATCGAAGAGTTTGCCAACACAATTGCTGACAATCCAGCGATCACGGATGCACTCTCAGAGAAGGGCATAGGACTTGCCGTTGCGGACGCTCTAGGGCTCACAGACGCCAATGTGAGCGCAGCAGAGTACTTCTCTGCACTGGCCGACGCACTCGGAATCACCGATGCCAACGCCACGCTGGCTGAGTTCGCTAACGCTGTTGCTGATGCACTGGGAATCACTGACAATGTAACTACAGAATCCGCTTCGGGCGACACTACGCCGCCGGTAACCGTCTATGTGTCTGAGACGGCAACCAGAGTCAGTTTGGTTGCAGGGCATACCACAACGGATGTCACCTGGAATGTAGATGAAGCTTGTCAAGCATGGGAGATCCGTGATCTTACCGGTGCCGGGGGAGCTACGCATACGGATGGGACGCTCGTGGCCAGTGGAGGCGCAGTCCCGGCCAGTGATGATCAGGTGACAACCATCGATGCAACAAGCTTGCCGGCTGGTGATGGCGAGCATTCGCTGAAGATCTTCGCTCAGGATCTTGCTGGGAACTGGACGACATGAGCCCTGGTGTTCTAGCCCTCTTCAGCTACCGTGGCGTCGATCGCGTTTGGTTCGATGGCAGACGCAAGTGCTTCAACCCGCACCGCTGCCGGCCCAAGTGTGGGCGTGAGATGGGTTGGAGCTGCGGCTGGGTGTACTTCATGGAGCGTCCGCTATGAGCGACTTTCCATGGTTTGAGATTGACTTCGACGCTGATTGGTCTGGTGTCGGCGAGACATCCTGGTTCACACTGGATTTCGAGGCCGATTGGGAGGGTGATGAGCAGCTTGATCGCTTCCCTGGCAGCTTCACGCTCACCTTCTCACCGCAGATCGATCGCTTCCCCGGTTCATTCACGCTTACGCATGCGGTGGCGCCCGCGCCGGAACCTACTCCTGCGCCGACGATTGCTGGTCCGTTCGAGCCCGCGATTGTTGCTCAACAGGATCGATTCCCCGGTCGCTTCACACTGGTTGCCGTCAGCCGCGATCACTTCCGTGGAACGTTCGGACTTGTCAAGTCAGGTGTCTTCTTTGCACAGGCCGGGTTTGCACTCGTGGCCAGCTATGAGGAACGTAACGTTAGTACGCTACTTCTCTCAGGCGCTATGATGCATGCCAGACGCGAAGATGAAGAGCTGATGCTCCTACTGTAAGGCACGCCTATGCTACGCCTCACGCCCAAGATCATAATCATCGACACCGCTGGGTTCCAGCTACAGCTCTGGCGGTTGAGGCTCAATACCTACACAGTCGAACTGGCGCGTCAGATCACGCTCGGTCAACTTGGGCACGAGACTCCAACTGGGCTCTACTTCATTGAGAGCAAGACGCGCAAACCAGATTGGAAGGCACCAAATGCTGATTGGGTGCCCGAAGAGATGCGCGGACAGATCCTGAAGTTCGATGATCCCAAGAACCCTTTCGCCGGTGGGTTCATGTCGATCGCCAACACCGACGGGGTGGGTATTCACGGCACCAAGTTCGACCCGCAGCTCGGCACGCTCTCATCGCATGGCTGCATTCGCATGAATGTCAACGACTTTGTTGATCTCTACAAGAAGGCAGGGCTGGGAATCCCTGTCTTCATCTACTAAGGCGACATCGTGACTAAGACAGAGATCAAGCATTTGCAGCATGCAATGAACTTGTTCGTCAAGCGCTACCTGTACGGGCTCGGTGCGATCCTTGAGGACGGCAGGCTCGGGCCGCATACGAATGGGCGGATTCGTACGTGCAAGTACTACCTAGGCTATCTCAAGCCGATCAACGCGACAATCAACATGGACTTCAGGCAGCGGATCTGGCATCCGAAGTCCGTACGCTACTCAAGTCCCCATCGCCTGTATCGCGCAGGCCGGCGCCGTGTCAAGCAGCGCAAGCTGGCTCATGCCAACGACAATCATGCCAACCACACGACAGGTGTGGGCCGCTATGACGGGCTGCCGGTGGCCAATGCCGCCATCCGTTACCTTGAGTATGCTCGTAAGAATGGCTGGAAGGGGCGGCTCGTCTCGGGCTGGCGCAGCGCTGCTTACAGCGAGTCCCTGTGCTACCGGATGTGCGGTCGCCCTAGTTGTCAGGGCATGTGTGCCGGGAGGAACACCAATCACACCGGCACATCTGTCAACAGGTTTGCGCTCGATGTGAGCGACTACTACCGCTTCGGGCAGATCATGCGGGGCTGCCCATACTCCCCGAAGATCTGGAACCGGTTGCCACGCGACCGCGTTCATTACAGCCCGAGCGGGAACTGAGAATCATGAACAATCTTGTTGAGCCCGAGCGTGTGGACTACGGGCCACCCGTCGGTGTCGTATGGGAGGCCAAGTTCAAGGTCGGCGACATCGAGCACAATATCTCGTCGCCAGACAAGGAGGTTGCTGAACACCTTATCCAACGCTTGCTTGCCGGGGATTCTCCCGGCGGTGTCTAACGAGGAGCAAATGAAATATGCCTGACAAGCCCGTGCCAACTCTGTTCGGAGTGGCACTCAACCGCCTTGTCGCATTCCTGGGGCCGTACATCGCAACGCTGTCCGGAATCGTAGCCACCTGGTTGACGGTCCACGTCCACCTGCTGGCCACCTTCCACGTCGGCACCGATGACACGGCCAAGGCGATCGCACAGATCGTCGTCTTCGCCATCACTACCGCCGTTGTCTATGCCGGCCAGTTGGCATGGCTCGATGGCTTCCAGAAGTGGGCGTACGGCATCGAGCAGAAGATCGAGCACACCGAGCTGCCGGCATCCTATGGCAAGTCCAAGACCCTCACGGGCTCGCGCGCAGAAGCCGCGCAGGGCTTCGCTGCCGGTGAGCCCCCTGCCTCTGGATAACAACTAGAATGTTCACAAGCTACCCGAGTTATCAGCGCTATCGAACCCTGTTGTTGACGACGCCAATGATGTCTGGAGAAGACGTGTATGCGCTCCAGACGGCGTTGAAGGCCATTGGGGTTGATCCCATGGGGTTCGATGGCGTCCTCGGTCCAAACACAGCCAAGGCCATCAAGCTTGCCCAGGGTGCGATGTGGATTCTGTCCGATGGCTTGGCTGGGCCAACAACTCAAATCAGATTGTGTGACAAGATTGCGGTGAGAGAGACGAACATGCAGCGGCTCCCACAAGGGCTGCTGATGGGTCATCTCTCTCATGAATCTAGCTGTCGTCTCGGCAACTACTCACCGCTACGTGATGACAATACGTATGATGCCGGCGTCGCACAGCGCAACACTGCACACACCGAGCCCAAGGATGGATTCAACGTCCCGGTCAGCATCAGTGCGCTGGCCTCAAACGAACGCAAGTACTTTGACAAATTCGTTGGCCTAGAGAACATGCGTCGGCGCTGGGAACTGGCAGCAGGTGCCTGGAACGCGCCGGCTTACGCATCCTACATCGCGAGAGAGGAGGGCGCTACACAAGTCAAGGTATCTGAAACAGCCAAGCCAGGGCCAACAGCTCGTGCGGCGCTGGAACTGTACATGGACTCTGTTACATCATTTATGTCATGAGCTACCTACGGGGATTTGAAGATCTAAAGCCGAAGGCTGTGGCTTCCATAGACCCGACCAGAGGAGTTGTAAACTGCATTGGCGTTGACGGTGGAACGTCAGAGATGCAGATGTTCATCACACCGCAAGGGAGCATCGCCGTTCGGCCCGTCGAGTACGCGCCGATCGATCAACTAGGGGCTGCCAAGCCAACAGAGAATCGTCATGTTGGAGTGGATCAGCTTCAGAGATGAGGCAGCAATGGGCACGACAATCTCTCGACCGGAGCATCATGGACTAGCGGTTGCCAACGTAGAGAACATGTACAAGCGAGTTTTTGTCGAGGTTGACATAGCTCTGACTCGCGGAGACTACACACGCGCCGTCTCGATGATCAGGCGCGCAGCAGATGGCCATCCGAAGGTCATTCACAGCGAAGAGGAGCTGACTACGCAAGCATGACTCAGCTACGTCCGCAGTTAGATCGCTTGCCTCCAAGCGATTGGAAACATGTTGACAAGTATCCGCTCGGCGCTCATATGCTGGCGGTGATGCCACCTACCCCAGTTGTCATCGGGATCAACTGGTATTCAGATTTCGATGAGCCTGTCTACAGGAACAATGCCTACTGGATAGGGCTTGACCCCAACAATCTAGGTGAACTGGAGGGTGGGCATTGCGTTGCACTCAAGCATCGTTATGCAACTGATCTGACGAGCTGGTGGGACTACTACGACCAGGGCAACGAGGGTCGCTGTGTGCAATTCGGTTGCTCAAGGATCATGTCGCTGATGAACCGCAAGCAGTACGAGATCCGCGCGGATGACCCTGAAGGGCGCTGGCTGTACTACGAAGCACAGCGTATAGATGAATGGCCGGGAGGAGAGTATCCTGGGGCTCAGCCGCAGTATGAGGGCACGAGCGTGCGAGCCGGCTTGAGTGTGCTCAAGAACAAGGGCATCATCCCCAAGTACGCAAGCAAGCCCGTGCTGGCGGAAGGGATCTCAGCCTATCGCTGGATCGGCTCGATGAGCGATCTGTCTGCTGTTCTGGGTTACACCGGGATTCCATACGTCGATCTGATCAACTCATGGGGACGCGGCTATCCGCATTTGGTACGGATGCCACTTGAAACGATGAATCGCCTGTGGAAAGAAGACGGCGAGATCGGCGTTCCAACAGATAGATAGGAGAAACTAAATTGGCAGAACTCAGGATCATCAAGAATAGTAGACAAGTTCAATGCAAAGGCTGCGGTGGTGTACATGAATACATCTCGCGCCCTAGCGACCATGCGACCTGTGACACGCCGCTTGCAATGCCAGCTCCGCAAGCAAGGGAGCTTGCTAGCGAGGTTGCGGGAGGCAGGGATGACGTGGTGCGCATCCCTACGGACACGACGATCGTCATTGAGGATGACAACCGCATCCTGCCCAAGCTCCCGCCGCCAGATCTGGCTCATTACATGTCAAGAGAGCGACTTGCGTGAAGCGCGACAGTGGCTTCATTTTCCTGGTCTGCATGGTCTGCATTGCTACCGCATTGTTGCTGATCATGATCGTGTCGATGGTTCCGCATGACTGAAGATGAATGCAGATTGGCAGCACAGATAGCACGCGAGGCGATGATGCACGAGTTGACACACCCCGGCAAACGCAACTACGAACAGATGTCCAAGCTCGTTGAACAGACGGTGTTTGACAAGCTGATGACAGCAAAGGAAGGACGTTGACATGGGCGTCGTGGTGTTCTGCGCTGCCTGTGCAGCACAGAAGGATTGGTCAAGGCCATCAATCAGAGTTACGAGCGATCCGTGCGATTTCTGTGGCGGATGGGATGCATATCGCACGCGCAAGACCAATCATGTTACAGGCAAGTCCGAGATCAAGGTGACAAAGCTCAAGAATTTTGAGCACGACGAGCGTTTCCTACCTGGTACGGCGGCAGAAACCAGGTTGCAAGAGCCACTAACTTAGGGAAGAAGAATGAAAAACAACGAAGTTACACTGAACGTGACGGGCGAGGCGGCAGCAATCAATAGCGTTGCAGAAGTGATCGGTGAGTGGGCGGATCGCAAGGGCTTCCGTGAGGATTGGGATGACGCTGATTGGCTCGATCGCTTGGCTGACACCCTGATGCAGATGGCTGTCAAGCAGGAAGGCGATGTCTCAACGCGACTGCATGAGATTGCTGAGAAGCATCGCCGGCTGGCCAACGTGCAGAAGCTCATGCTGATGGTCTCTGAGGCATCTGAAGCGCTCGGTGATCTACGCAATGGTTTCAGCGCTCACAGCAGGACATACGGGGAAGAGCTGGCTGACCTGATCATCCGTGTCATGGAGAATGCACAGAAGAACCGCATTCCGATTGGTGATGCCATCATCGCCAAGATGGATATCAACGAGGGCCGCGCTCACAAACACGGAAAGAACTTCTAATGAGATGGTCAACATCAGTGAACTAAGAAAAACAGATGTGTTCAAATGTCGTAACTGCGGAACTGTCTACCGCGCTCGTAAAGCTGGTTGCCCGCGAGGAGACAAGACTTGCACGGGTGCTAAGCAGGTGCGCACAGCGAGGCATCCAGGTGAGTAGCGAACACGACCTTGAGCGCATCAAGAAGGGTGCTGAGGCATTTTATGCGATGCTCGATGATCACGATCGGCGTGATGACAACGTGGAAGACCTCACGCTCGATCAGTTCATGATCATTGGCATCGTGTCGTCACGAGTGAACAACGATGATGAGATCGAAGCACCGTTCCTATGGTGCTCATCGCAGCGCATCTATGTGCAGATCGGCATCCTTGAGACGATGCTGATCCGCATGAAAGCCAAGATTGGTGACGGAGATTATGAAATTGAAGAGGACTAGTAACGAGATTGGTAGCGATGCTGAGCGGCGCGTGGCCGAGATCACTGGCGGCAGGCTAGTCCCTGGCTCAGGTTCAATGAAGTTCATCAAGCTCGATGCTGGTGACAAGGGCCATTTCGTCTACTCGGTCAAGGCCAGCGAGTCGATTGCGTCAACCTCAATGCGAGCAATTTCATTGTTGTGGAGAGAGACGATTCGCGGTACCCGTGGCTACTCAGGCCATGGCGATGGAGCCAAGCCAGCGATGGTCTTTGAGGTTGACGGAGAGCTTCTCATACTGGCTCGCCTGGCAGACCATGCACAACTAGCGACAGGGGAGGTGGAGCCCTACATCCAGACTGACAAGGCGCAAGCTCGCCGTGCTCACAGCAGAAGATCACTATTGTAAAGGTAATTGCTTATGAAACGCCTCGCACTAGCTGTAATCCTAGTTCTAGGATTCCCAGCCACGGCAGGCGCAGAAAGCAAGTTTGGGTCGATGTTTCCGAGCTTGCCTGGTTTTACGGCCCCGACCAATCAGCAGCTCGCAGATCTTGCGCAGACGCAGCGTGATCCGGGCCTTGACAGCGAGAATAACGGAAGCTTCCCAAATGAGACCGGTTCAGGTTTCACGTACTTCGGGCAGTTCATAGATCACGACTTGACGCTGGACACGAGTCCTCAGCCGTCAGCGCCAGTCGATCCAAGCACACTCACAAACGGAAGGACATTCAGGTTTGATCTCGATAGCGTCTATGGCGGCGGACCGGCAGCCAGTCCTCAGCTCTACGAGGCTGATGGAGTGCATTTCAAGCTACCTGCTGCGACATCACTGCCGGAACTGACAGACAGCTTTCAAGATCTACCACGCAATCCAGATGGCTCAGCAATTCTGATTGAGGGTCGTAACGACGAGAATCAGATTATCGGGCAGATTCATGCTGCGTTCCTGAGAGCGCACAACCGCCTGATTGACGAGGGCCATTCGTTTACTGAAGCTCAACGCATCCTGCAATGGCATTATCAGTGGGCGGTGGTACATGACTTCCTGCCGCACATCGTTGGTCAGAACGTCGTTGACTCGATCCTGAGTTCTAACGGAACAGTAAGGACTCGCTTCTACAACCCGAGTTCGGCGTCTGATCCCATGACGCCGGTCGAGTTCTCGGTCGCTGCCTATCGTTTCGGGCACTCTCAGGTGCGAGCTGCGTACTTCCTCAACGATTTCCTCGGTGTCAAGGTGCCTGTCTTCAGCCTTGATCCAAGCGTTGACCAGTTGTCAGGAGGTCATCCGTTAGGCAACCATGGAATCGAGTGGAAGTACTTCTTCCCCGAGCTGCAAGATCCGGCCGATGAGGAAGACGTTGCCAATGCGAACATCAGTCGCAAGATTGACACGCTGATCTCTGCGCCATTGTTCGAGCTGCCGATCCCCGGGGCTGAGGCAAGTGGCAGCAATGTGCTTGCATTCAGGAACCTGATGCGAGCCAAGTTCTACGGGCTGCCCAGTGGACAGGTTGTCGCCGCGCGGATGGGCATCAGGCCGATTCCAGCACCGTCGTTCAATCTCGGTCCTGGATTCCAGACAGGGACGCCGCTGTGGTACTACATCCTCGCTGAGTCGCAGCGTGTCAATGGAGGGCGCGTGCTCGGCCCAGTGGGCGCGAGAATCGTCGCAGAGGTGTTCCTCAAGCTGCTGGCGCTCGATCCGAACAGCTATCTCAACCGTTCGTTCACACCCAGCGAATCGATGGCTGGAGATGATGGCGAAATGAGCTTGTCTGATCTGCTCGTGTTTGCCGGCGTGACAAGTAGACCGGAGGAGTAATGGCAAGGCGTAGGCGCAAGGGTGGCATCAAGATCAAAAAGGCCAATCGTGGCAAGCTGCGTAAGGCAGCCAAGGTCAAGAAGGGCAAGAAGATTCCGGTAAGCAAATTGCGAGCACTGAAGAAGTCGAAGAATCCGAAGACTCGCAAGCGTGCCACCTTTGCGCTCAACGCCAGGAAGTGGAAGAAGAAGTGAAATGACGATATTGCTATGGCCACGCAGTGACGCTGATGGTAAATCAGGATGGCTGGCAGTTTGGTGGGATTCCAATCGTTCAGCACCCTACGATTGCAAGTGGGGTCGCACTCAACAGGAGGCGGTGAGTAAATTGTCATGAGCGAGACCGGCGACATCCTGGCTGCCGAAACTCAGGCCCATCAAGTACTTCTGGAGGGGCATCGTGCCTATCCAGATAACGAATCTATCTATAAAGATTGGCAGAAGGCAAAGGCTGCCATGGAGATTGCATGGATGGAACACAACAAGACGACAGAAATGTAAATGTCTCTCCCGTCGATGCATGGAAGCAGGAGATTCTTGATATCCGCTGTGGATGGGAGTGGGCCTTTGCAAATGGTGCTCGTCGCGATGATAGGAGCAGCGATCCTGCTCTCCAGGCTGTACTCGAACGTGAAGCGGAGTTACACGAACTGATCAGAACCTACGACATCAATGATCAACGAAACTGACAGAGAGATAATCAGATTACGAGCTATTGAGGTTGCCTTGAACTCGCGGATTCGAGAGCTGGAAGAGATGGTTGTGCGAGCAAAGATCGTCAGTGAGCGCGTAGCCGGGTCTCGACCAATCACGTTGCGAGATATCTATCAACCTTACAACGACGCTCCAGGAATTAGAGACAATTGAGTTACGCCCGCCTTTTGGTTCAATGGAGAGCCCCGCCGGTTTGCATCGTGCGGACAGGGTTCGAGTCCCTGGGCGGGCACTATGGCTAAGAGAAGAAGTAGAAAAAGCAAGATGCCGAAGGGTTTCGTCAGCAAGGCGCAATGGCGTTTCTTCTTTTTCAAGGGAAAGAGGAATCCGAAGTTCAGGGCGCTTGCTCACAAGGAGGCCCACAAGACGCCAGGAGGCAAGAAGGTCCGCTATCGCAGGTTGCCGGCGAGGAAAGGCGCGAGAAGAAGGCGCTAGCCATGGTGACGCTGATTGACATCGAGCTTGCAATACCGTGCTGCGATCAGCGTATCATCGAGAAGGACGGTCAACACGGCATTCACTATGACTGCGGCAAGCCGATGCGCTACAACGCCATCCAAGAAATATGGTTGTGCCTTGCCTGTGGCTGTAGTCGTTCTGCCAGTCAAATAGCTTTCCGCTCATCAACCAGGAGAAACCAAATTGGCTAACCGTGTGAAGGGAAAGCGCAAAGCTGCTGCGGCCAAGAAGGGTCATCGCAATGCCGGCAAACGCAAGTCTCACGCCGGTGTCGTGCTCGCAGCTCGCAAGCGCTGGAAGAAAGGCCCGATCAAGCGTAAGAAGTGATCGTGTATGGTATGCGCATACAAAGTTTGATCACTAAGGAGGTAGCGTGACAGTTAGGAAGAAGCAGGAACTTCATCCGGCGCTCAAGGCCAACGTCGAGCGCATGAAGAACCACGGCAAGAGCAAGACTCAGGTTCCCGCCAAGAAGAAGCTACGAAAGAGGAGCAAGTAGAATGCCATCAGCAAACGCAGTATGGAAGAGCGCTCTGGCGCGAGGCCGTGGCCCTGCCAGCCGTCGCCCCAAGACGCGCAAGATCACCAACAACAATCAGGCTTCACAGCGTCTCGGTGGCGATACCAATGGGGTTTCGTCGGCCGTGATCGCCAACAGCACCTCGTCCGGGCGCGCAGTGCGTGGGGGCGACGTTCTGTGAGCAAGAAGCAGACTGACAAGAAGGCTGCCAAAGAGGCGATGAAGAAGCAGCAGGAGAAGCAGCGCGAGACCGCTCGTTCCGGCCCTACGCCTTCTGGCCCCGGTTCTGGTGGCGCTTCGTCGGAAGAGCGCGCCGATGCCTCCGGTGGCCTGGGAGGGGGCTCAACGGGCCAGGGAGGGGGCGCTAGCCAGGGTGGTGGTACTGGCAACCCATAGCTGATAGTCTGTGTATCGCCTGAGAGCGGCTGGCGAGTTACATAACGCAAGCAGAAGTATTAGCTGTGAGCATGACCCACTCACAGCTTCAAAGCTCAAAAGCCGTCCTCGGGCGACAGAAATGAGGTAGACAGATGGCACTAGGCACTGGCACCAAGGTCATTGACGGAACCACCGTCAAGGTTGGCCAGGCCCGTCGATCAGTTCTCGGCGCCCCCGGCCTAGTTGCACAAGGGCTTACAGTCGTACTGCGTAGCCCTGGTGGGTATCGAAGCAACACGAAGACTGTCCCTGCTCACCCGAGCCGTGTTCGTACGGACACCATCGTCCGGCGTCCCGTGCTCAAGGTCCAACGTCAGAACCCTGTCAAGCGAGCTGGCAGCAGTGCAAGTTCATTGCGCCTCAAGCCGCGAGGGATCATTCCTGCCGCTGGATCGTTGCGCCCCCAGTCAGTTACACCCCCGGCGCAGCAGCATCGCGGTATCCACGACAATCTGGGAGTCGCAGACTCGACCACCAGAGAGTCGGCGTAGGTGACAATCAGTATCAATAAGGAGAGTTTTCGTGAATAAGGGCGAAGCAGAAGCTGCGTATGCCGCAGGGCGCGCACTTGTCAATGTGGAATGGCCTGAAGATGTTTCGGGCGACCACAAGAAGCTCGGCATGCACCACTGCCCGTTCGCAAAGGGCACTCCCGAGTACAGCGAATACGCTCGCGGCCTTCAGGACGCGATCGAAGAGAACACCCCGGCCGATCTCCCTGGACTCAAGAAGGAGATCGCAGATGCCGTCACGATGGGAGAAAGCAATGCCTGAGCTTCAAGAGAGCGTCCGTAGTGAGCTGCGTGAGCGCAAGCTCGGAGGGCCGCAGGAGAACTGCACCCTGACAGGCGAGATGACAGCAGTGCTGCGTGGGCCTGATGGCAAGGTCAAGGCACGTCGTCACGTCAAGAACCTCGTTGTCACCACTGGTGTCACGGCAATCATCGAGCGCCTCGACTCCTCCCCCGCAACCGCTCAGCCGTCGCACATGGCAGTCGGTACCAGCACGGTCGCAGCTTCGGCCGGGCAGACCGACCTGACAAGCATTTTGTCACCACGTGTCGTGCTCACATCGAGCGTTGCGTCGGGTGCCGTGCTGACGATGATCGGCAACTGGGCCGCTGGCGCGAGCACGGGCACGATCACCGAGGCCGGCGTGTTCAACGCTCTGACCACGGGAACGATGTACTCCCGAGCCACGTTCACCGCCATCCCCAAGGGTGCCAGCGACACGCTTCAGATCACCTGGACGTACACGTTGACAGCCTCGTAGCACAGGGAGGAATCCCTGATGCCGTACTTCACGGCTGGCGACAACTTGATGTTGGATGCGCTCGGCGCTGCGATCACGCATGCCAGTTTGCTTACCAAGCTAGCTGACAGGCCGATCACCGGCGTTGCATCGACTGACATCCTGACATCGGCCACCCACGCTTATGCGAACGGCGATATCGTTGTCGTCGCAACCAAGGTGGGTGGCACTGGCCTGATCGTCGGCAAGCCCTACTTCGTCGTCAACCAGACAACCAATACATTCCAGTTGGCAGAAACTCCTGGGGGGACTCCTGTCAATTTCACCACCAACATCGCTTCAGGAACTGTCAACAAGTATCAAGAGATGTCGGGTGGCACCCCAGCGTACGCGCGCAAGTCGATTGCGTTCGGTGCTGCTGCCGCAAACGGAGTGATCGATGATACCTCTAACGGTGTCCAGTTCGACGTTCCTGCCCAAAATGTCGATGCTGCTGGATACCACACTGCATCATCAGGCGGGACGATCTTGGCATTGTCATTGCTAGCTCATACGGTTTTCGGCAATCAAGGTTTGTACATGCTCGATGATGCCAAACTAGACCTAGACCGGAGCTGAACACTGTGGGCTACGCATTTACCGAGGGGCAAGGCAGGACACACGCAGCAGATCTTGTTGGCAATGAGGATGTCTCGCGCTTCAAGGTCACCTTTGGCCCTGTCGATGCAGCTACTCTCGTTGACACGCCTACGCCGCTGCCTGTCGTGTTGCCGACGATCAGTGTCTCGGCGCCGTTGCCAACCAGAGATCCTGCTAACGGCGATCCGCTTGTCGTCGGCGCGCTCGCGACTGCACCAACCACTACACAGCAAATCGCGGCGCAGAACCTCAATCGCAAGGTTCTGGAGATCAGCAACGCCAATACCAGCGGTGTGTGGATACGCTTCGGTGCTGGTAGCGCTGTGGCCGGCCAGGGCACCTACCTGCCGTCCAAGGCGACGGGATACTGGCCTACTACCGCCCGGGCAGCTTGTATCGTTGAAGCTGGTGGCACGGTTGCCGGTAACCTCATTGGCTACACGGAGTGGTGATCGTGAAAAGACGGGGCTTTCTTATCGCACTGGCTGGTGCGGCCGTCGCGCCTGCAACGGCTGGTGCAAAGTTCCATCAAAGCGCCATCCCACATAGCCCTAAGCTGCCGAAGAACTACGGGCCATACGACGCCAATCCCTACTACCATCCCAGCGTTCTCAAGAAGTCCCAGGTTGATGAGCTGATCTGGCCTGCCGTCAAGCGGATAAATGAATCTGATTGGGTGTGGACGCTGGAATCCTGTCAGGGAAATCATGCCTGGTCGAAGTACCCGCTGATTCGGCTTGTCGTTCACAACGGCAACGTCTCGCAGATGCTGGGACTGTTGCATCGCAGTGCACCATACACTCGCTTTACAGAGAAGCCAGGTCCCAATCACATTGAAGTATACCGCCATGTTCAGCCACCGCTACCTGGTTGGTTTGAAGCTCGCGTGCTTGTGAAGGGAATAGATCCGATAGCGGTTTGGGATCGATTTGCTGAGGCCGTCAATACCGGTCGCGTGCAAGGGAGAAGCAAGTGAGCGAAGCAATCAAGCGGTTCTTTGTAGTGCTGATTGGCTTGCTACGTAGCGAGCGCGGCGTTGCAAGGGCTCGCATTCTCGTGGCTGGCACAATCGCTGCCAGTGCCATCGCTATCGCAGTTGGTACGACGGTTGTCACGCCACCACCTCCCGGTACCTGCGACTCCACGATCAGCTCGGGCAGCGTGTCAACCGCGCTCGCCAGCGTGCCGGCAGGAGGGGTTCTCTGCCTGAACAATGGCACGTACAGCTACAACGCAGCGGTCAGCAAGGCATCGCTGACGACTGTCAAGCCGGTTCCAGGCGCCAGTGTTACGTACTCGTCGCTGTCGATGAGCACGTCGAACAACATCCGCATCGAGGGGCCGGGGACGATTCCTGGCTTTGCCATCGGCACCAACACATCATCTGGCACGAACCTACAGATCTCGAACTTCACCTCAAACAGCAACGCCTGCATCCAAGCTCCGCAGAACGTCGCTAACAACATCCTTATTGACAAGATCGTCTTCAACAACATTGGTCAAAGCTGCACGGAGGGCCGCCTAGGCATCCACGGTCTCAACACGTCAAAGTCGGTCAACCAGAACATCCAGGTCAAGAACAGCACCTTCACGGGTTCTGGACCGTCGGATGGCATCCAGGGCACTGGTGAGCCCAGAGGAATCATCATCGGGCCGGGCAACACCTTCCAGAACATTCTGGAGGGCGGCTGCGGAGTGGTTCACTGCGATTCGATCCAGTGCTACGGGTGCAGCGACGTCAGGGTCAGAGGCAACTACTTCTACAACAACTCAACACTCGCGGTTGATTTCGACTGTAACTCAGGTTACACAGAGATGACCGACAATGTGTTTTATCAGGAGCCTGCAAGCGCTGCAAACGCCGTTGTGATTACCGGCTCGCCGAGCCCTCTCATTGCACACAACACGTTCGGTCCGAACACGAACCTCCAGATCTATGGAGGCAACCCTGGTAACTGTACAACGACCAACGCGAACATCTCCAACAACATCAGTCAAGGTGGTTTCAACATTGGCAACTGCACTGGCTGCACGCAGACGAACAACATATCTAATCCGATTTACGTTGGTGGCAGCACGCCGACGACATGGGCTGGCTGGGCGCTAGCGTCTAACAGTCCCGGTAAGGGCACAGCAACAGACGGTGGCGACGTTGGTGCAAGACAGGCTTGCGCGCCAGGGAGTTGTTAGATGGCATTCGCATTCAAAGCCACATCGACAGTCACCGGCACAGCGCTGAACGCGACTGGTACCGAGCCCACTGGAACCGCGCAGAATGACATCATGGTTGCCTTCATCATCTGCGGGCAACTTGGTGTCCTCGGCGCTCCGGTGGGCTGGACAGTCCTCAGATCCGGGCAGACCGGCACATCGGAGAATGACGATCATCAGTACATGATCGCCTACATCGTTCGTGGTGCTTCTGCTCCGTCATTGGTATTCACAACGGGCACATCGCAGCCGCGCGAGCTTTACATCTGCACGTTCAGCGGAGAGAACACCTCAACGCCGATCGATGCAGAGGGCACCCCTGCGGTCACGCCGGCCACGCCTACGCCTGCTACGAACCCTGATCCGCCCTCTGTCACGCCGGTTGACGCGGCAGCTCTGGCCATCTGCGTAGGGTCAAGCTGGTTTGGCTCGGCAGCGGGCGGCTGGGGCACACCTACCGGCTACACGATCCGGTCCAGGAATGTTGCCGGCGACTCTGGCGTCATGGCCAGCAAGCAGTTGTCCGGCACGGCTCCTGACAACCCCTCCGCATTTACCAACGGAGCGGGAGCGTCAAGCAACTTTGCACATACCTTCACGCTGAAGAGCAGCGCTGGCACTCAGCAGACGCTGCGTCCGGATGCCGATCTCGCGACAACCGGATGGACAACAACCCCATTGTTCTCGAAGGTCAACGACTCCTCCGACGCCACAGTGGTGACGAGCACGCTCGCATGAGAACGATCGTTGCCATTCCATACGATGGTGTAGTTGCGTTGAACGTTTGCCCTGCGCATCTTGCCCTTCGTATGGAAGGCATCGATCACGAGCAGTACCTCTGTATCGGAGACCTAGATTACGGCGATATCATCGCTGCAATCTGGCGAAGTGGCCATGGCTTCATTCTCATTGAACACGATGTAGTTCCATGGCCTGGTGCCCTCGCAACACTAGAAGCATGTCAGTATGATTGGTGCTGTCACTTGTATCCGTATCATTCTGATCAACCTGCTGGCACGCGCGATCGGCTCGGTGGCTCGATCGGGTGCGTAAAGTTCTCAACAAGATTGGTGAAAGCTCATCCCGATCTGTGTGATGCATGGGAAGGCGTTCCATGGCGCGCAGTCGATGGCCACATGATCCAGGCGATTGGCCCTGCGCTGGGGCAGGACCGGGGCGAGGAGTGCGCTTTCTGGCATGAACATCTCCCGCCTGTCGCTCATGCAAGGCGATATGAGACTGAGGTCGCAGCCTAATGTCAATCACCCCCGTTGCTCGTGTATCACTCGGTTTCGGTGGGCCGCCAGTTACCCGTACCGCCCACTCCATCGTCGTTCGCGCTCGCAAGGTCTCAGGCACCGGCACCGTTACCCTGCGTTCAGCGCTCTATGAGGGCGTCACCAATCGTTCGGGTGATCTTGAATCAACAGCATTGACAACTTCGCTGGCGACGTACACGCTGGCCATCCCGGATGGCAACGCAGCAACCATCTCAAGCTACTCCGATCTTGAGCTGCGTTTCTGGGGCTTCTCATCGACCAATGATCTTGTCAATGTAGAAGTAGCTGACATCAATCTTGTTACGCCTGTCCCGGCCTGGGTGCAGACTATTCCTGATGCCCTGGGGATCACGGATTCTAACTCCTCCATCCATGGCATAGCACGCACGCAGACGATAGCTGACAGCCTGGCAGTCACAGACGCACGGACAACGCTCAGGGATGGGCGAGCGACGATCCCAGACAATCTGGGTATCGTAGATGTCAATGTGCCTGTCTTGACAGCCGGCATTCCGGTTCCTGACAACCCGAGTTTTGACGTTGATCTAACGTCATGGACATTGCAGCCTACATCTGGCACGATGTCCCGTGTCACGACTAACGTTGATACGGCGCCTGGTGCGCTGCGCTGGACCCCCGGCACCGATTCGACAGCCATCGACACGAACTACCTTGAGGAAACCTTCTCGGGTATCTTCCGCGCTGGTATTGAGTACACGCTATCAGTCAGAGTGACAGGTACCGGTCTACAAGCCTTTGCAAGGTTCAGATTCGGTGACAATGTACTTGCGGATATAACTGATACCGGGCAGATTGTCGTCGGTTCCACGTTGTCGTACAGCACGGTAACGATGTCATGGACACCGACTGCCGATAGCTCGCAAGTTACATTGCGAATCGGCGGTCTGTCAGGCAGCGGATCATTTCAATTTGACTCACTGATCTTGACGGCTGGCAGCTCGCCGAACATCGAGCGCACGCTGCCGCTTGAAGCGCTGGGCGTGACCGATGTCGTAGCACGCACGGCAGCCTGGGTCAGGACGCTCAACGAATCTCTAGCGCTCACCGATAGCGAAGTAGGCTCGACGCTGCCAGGCGGCACTACAGCCACGCCGGTAGCGCGCCTCTCGCTTGAGTCCGGTGGTGCGCCCACGGCTAGGGCAAACCACGAGATTCACATCAGAGCGCGCAAGACGAGCGGCACAGGCACAGTCGCGATCCGGGCAGCGCTGTACGAAGGACCTCTCAATCGCTCGGGGGATCTTGAAACAAGTGCATTGACGACATCTCTGGCTGACTATGTGCTGGCGATTGCCGATGCCGATGCCGCGCTCATCACCAATTACCTTGATCTTGAGCTGCGAGTGTGGGGAGTCTCAACCACTGGCGATACGGTCAGTGTTGAGGTTGCCGACGTTTCGCTTGTCACGCCGGCTGCTGGGCCTACGAGCTACACCAAGGCGCTGTCTGACTCGCTTGCCGTAGCGGATGTGGTGGCCAGCACGGGCGGCCTGCTGAAGTCTCTGTCCGACTCGCTGTCAATCACAGAGACCGTGAACGGCGTCCCGACCGGTGCGGTGATCCACAGCTTCCGCACAGAGATGGGTGGCTTTGCCCCTGTCTTCATGCTCAAGCCTGGTGCTCGCGTCAGCGGTAAGGGCACAGTCACCGCCTCGGGCCATGAAGTCATTACCGGCGGCACAGCGTTCAATCAGGGTATCAGCGACAATCTTGGTGTCACAGACGCACGAGCATTCCAGCCCGGACATTTCCAGGTTGTCCCTGACACGCTGGCAATGACCGATGCGGCGATCACCACCGGTACGCAGTTGCTGGTCATTCCCGAATCGCTTGCCCTCACTGATACGCAGAGTCCGGCATCGGCTGCTGCCATTCTGATTCCGGAAAGCTTGTTCGCCGCCGATGGGCTCAATGTTCTCTTTGCCCCCGGCGGTGTAGTTCTCAACCAGAGCGTGGCAGAAGCGCTGGCAATCACGGATACGCTGTTCATTCCGGTCTCGCAGCACTTCCTGCCAATCAGCGAATTCATAGCGTTGCAGGACGCTCGCATCTTCGCGCGGGCGTTCCACATCCCAGACATTTTCATTGTTGGAGATCATTGGATATTCCAAGGCACTGCCTTCGTCTCCATCGTTGATTTCGTCTACCCGCTAAGCGTAATTGTCGAGGCTGTCCCGTCTCTCCTGACAACAGTTCAAGCCGCCACTTCCTTGCTGGCCATGCAGGATGTTCAGTACAAGTTCGTTGACACGGACGATCAGTTCAATGAGATGTCCGTGAATGACGTTGATAAGAAGCTCGTCACGATCGAAGACTACGCACGAGGATAGGAGAAGTAATGCCTACTGTTCAACAGAGCCCTTCACGAACCAGCAAGCGAGGTGATACTTGGGAGCCCGTGACCGGCGTCCTGTTCGATCAGAACGGCCCTGCTGATCTCTCGGGCTGGACAATGCGGTTCCTGGCCAAGGCCACCGTCAATGGCGTTGTGTGGGTGATCGACAGCGATACGCCAAACCACGGTACCTGCGTAAATGTGTTTGACAACGATGGCGCGGGGGCAAACGTCCAGGTCGAATGGCCGATCGGCTCGGGCACGTACATCACGGTGCCGGCGAACAAGGGCCGTTACCGCTTTGAGCCTGCCACACAGGGCGTGGCGCAGACTGGCTTGTTCGAGATCGAGATCGAATGCAAGCGGACTGTCTTCGGCGTTCCGAAGACGATGACGTTCCCGAGCAGCAAGGAAAACAACCCTGTCTGGCAGATTGACGACGATATCCGATGACCGAGCGGCTGGTAGGAACGGGTGAACCAGAAGAGCTGAAGCGCCGACTGGTTGGCACTGACCCGGCTCCTCGTCGCTTGCGTGTTGGTCCTGCGCCAGCGCGCCCGGTTGCTCTGCCATCGCCCGAAGAGGTGCGCACAAGAGTGGGGGAAGCGGCACCTCCACTCACGTTGCCGGCAGAAGCAAGTACATTGGTAAGTGGCGGTTTGAAGATCTCAACGGCGCGTCAAGGCAGCGTGCTGGATCGCCCAAATCCAGTTGTCGGCATGCGTGTCCAGATGCAAGTTCATTTCTACGACATCATCACCAAGGAAGCAGCTACTCCGGGAGATGTCGTTGTCAACCTCACTGATCCGGACGGTGAAGCGATCCCCGTGACCATGACGGAGGACCCTGAAGATAGCGGTCACTTCTACGGGAGCTTCCTCCCCGACGTGCATGGCGAATGGATCTGCGAGCTTGTCTATGACGTTGCAGAAGAGGTTGTCGATCGCACCCATGTTTGGGTGGCTTGACTTACGGTGATAGATTGAATGCTGACAGTGTGCGCCTCACCCCTCGCACGCTGTCAAGGAGCCCCGCTTCCAAGGTCCCGACCCCCCTACAAGACCTTGGATTGCGGGGCTCCTCCCCTGTTCCAGGTTAGGACGAGGCCACTTCAGCCCCGGCCCAACCTGGACGATGGTATAGCACTCAGCCCGTGAAGTGGGGAGTGCGCTTGACCGGCTTCTTGTGCTTCTTCTTGTGCACGTGCTTCTTGGGCTTGTGCGGCTTGGGCTTGGGCTTCGCCTTGGGCCGAGGTGTCACCACCGGCGGCTGCTGAACGGCAACCGGAGCTGGCGGTGTGACGACCGGCGGCGGTGCAGTGACAACCGGAGGCGGGGTGACAACCGGGGGAGGCGTCACCACGGGCGGCGGCGTCACAACCGGGGGCGGTTGCTCGGGCGGCGGCGGGGGCTTGTGCTCGCACGGAGGCGGAGGCGGCGGGGGCGGACAGTTGTAATCCGCAGACGCTGGTGCCGCTACTACCATGCAAAACGCGAGCGCAAGGCCCGCGATTGACTTCCTCATACGTCACCTTCCTTGTTGTGGTGTAAATAAGTTGTCAGAACTCGTAGTCCGTTACCTGTATCTCGATTGACTCGTTGGGATCAAGAGTAATGAGATTGGACTGGCCTGCGAGACGTATGCCAACGTGCTTGCCGTCGGCACTAACCATCGTGAACACGACCTCCCGCGCGGTCCCACCTCTAACAACCATGTTGCCTTTGGCGAGATTGCGCGCGGGAATTGTCGCTGTCCTCATCGAGCGCGGATGATGCGCTTCTTGCCGGCACTCGGCTTGACGCTGGCGCTGCGGCCGATCTTGTGCGTCGCCGTCTTGGTGGCTGACCGCTTGGTGGCAGCGGCGGGCTTGCGTCCTGCCTTGCCGGTGGCCAGGCCATCGCTGGTGCGCTTGCCTTCCTCGATGTCGGAGATGATCTTGTAGACGTGCTGGCGGGAGACATCGGCTGCCTCCACGAGCATGTTGACCGGGATCTCTTCGCTGAGCCCAGTGACGATCAGCTCATTGACAGTCGCAACGTCTTCCTTCCAGGCATCGTGATTCCTGTTGCGGCTCTTGGCTGCCTTGCTCAGCGGGGTGAGAACCTTGTTGAGCTGAGCCTGAGACAGGTCGGTCTTGGGCGAGCGGTTGATGCTGGCCGTCCGCTTGGTGCTGGTTGTCTCCTTGGCCGTGCTCCTGCGAGCGGGCTTGGTGCTGGTCGAGGGCTTGGCCTTGGCTGTCCCTCTGGTCTTGATGATTGCCATCGAATCCTCCTTTGGTGGTGGTGATTGTCAGTTTAGCGGAAGTCAAGCAACTGTGTCAATCCTGCTGTCCGGGTCGGTCCTGCGGTCGCTGGCCTCCATCCTGCGCGCTGCCGAGCGGACGAGCGGCAGCCACCGGATCAGAGTGTTCAGCCCGCCCCAGCCGAGGGTCAGGACAAGCTCTCTGTCATTGCCGGTGATCCGGTAGAACTCGGCGTGCGGTCCAAGACTGCGGGAATAGCGCGGTACGACCTCACAGTAGGGGTCGCTCGTGCCCCTGTAGGAGATGACGATCTTGCAGTCTTGTGTGAGTCGGTCACCCCTGACGAATGTCAACTAGTTTTCCCCTTCCTTGTCTTGAGCGCTGCTAGCGAGCGCTTGGGCTGGAACTGGCGCTTGCGCTCAGCTTTCTCCTGCATATCGCGCTGAACGCGCTTCTGTGCAGCGGTAAGGATACCCTGTTCCTTCAGATACCTAGCAAATCGTGCGTTCAGGTTGGTGCAGACTTCGAGCTGGCCGCCGAGCCCCAGTGCGGCAGGTTCCTTGAAGTAGCCTTTGTGGTCAGGGAGCGGGTACATCCATGAGCCGGCCTGATTTGACATCCTGTATGTCTTGATCCCGGTTGTCACATCGACCGTGCCAAGCGGTGAATCGCCACGAAATTCTATTACTCGGGGATTGTGGTACAGAACTCCATTGACAGTGAAGTCGTCGGGACTGCGTTTGCGTTCCTTGATCCGGGCTAGTGCTGGACCGGCCTGCTTGCGCGCCTTCAGTGCCGCCAGTGACGGTCTTACCGGCTCGCTCGTGTTCTTCCGTATCTTGGCCTTGGCCAGTGCGCCCAACGGTTGCTTCTTCGTCTTCGTCCTCGCTCGGCGCAGATCAGCCATGTCCAGTTCATTCCTCGTCAACTTGGTTTAGAGTCATACCGGCGTTACGTCACCCATCGAGAGCCTCCTTCGCGATATCGCTTGCGCTACCGACGCCGACCCAGTAGTCGGGGCTCGCCTCGTACCCTGGGTCGGCATCGTCTGCGTCCAGCTTCGCGATCTCTTCCAGCGCCTGCCGCAGCCGCTCGGCCTCGGCCCGGTCGCGCTCCCACCCGTGCGCATACTCAAGCGCGCGCGCCTTCTCAGCCTCGTAGTTGATCCGCAGCCGCTTGACCTCGGCCTGAAGGCTCTCCACGATCTTGACCGCCTCAGGATGCACGCCCGAACAGGAGAGCATCCAGCCAAGCTCCGTGGGCTCGCCGGGTGGCAGGTTGTCAGAACTCGGCTCGATAGCCATTACGACTCCTTCGTGATCTTGTCAATCTTCTTGGGCTTGTTGATCGGACGCCAGCCGCCATAGCCGTCAGAAACGTAGCCG
>AR_comb_assmDRAFT_10848789_pt1 | contig 33427 bp, 46 predicted proteins | sample ArasoioldDNA_FD_10543 | JGI IMG/M metagenome (IMG submission 10543) | reverse complement strand
ACGTGGCGGGGGTCGCTGACCTTGCCTGTCTGGCCACAGCCGCCGGCCTGCTCCGCCTTGGCCACGGCGATGTCCACGAGTGCCTGCGCGACGAGCAGATCCAGGGCCGGCACACCCAGTGGCCCTTCGAGTCGGACGGCGACGCGGGCGGACATCCGGACTCCGCCTCGGACGATTTGACTGAGGTGCTTCTCGGAGATGCCGGCCTTGCGCGCCACGTACTTCTGGCACATCCACCGGGGGCCGTCGGCGATGGCCTGGCGGATGATCTCGCCCGGCCCCCGGAAGGTCTCACTGGTCACTTGGCGCGCCAGCCTTCTGATGGCGACGGGTGGAGCGTCGCTGGCGGGCTTGCGCCAGTTCGCACACCAGCTGGTGCGCGTACCGGGCGCGGAGCCAGAATTCGGCGTCGATGCCGAGGGCCTCTTCGAGGTCGATCGCGGTGTCGGCCGTGATGGACTTCTTGCCTGTGACGATCAACGAGATCGCCTGGTACGGCCGCCCCATGGCCTTGGCGAGGTCCTGCTGCAACATGCCCCGGCTGTCCAGCTCGCCGCGGAGGATCTGCCCCGGGTGCACCGGGGCGTGGTTCTGTCGTGGTTCTGTCATGTTGGAGGAAGCTCCCGCTCCTGTCGCCTCCGTCGGGCTTGGGCGAGGTCGTACATCGCTTGGGCCCGGACCCAGAAGCCGGCATCGAGGCCCAGCGCCTTCTCCAGGTCGATGGCGGTGTCCGGGGTGATGGACTTCTTACCCGTGACGATCTCGGAGACCATTTGCGGCGGCCGCCCCATGGTCAGGGCTAGCTCCAGCTGGCTCATGCCCCGGCCGCTGAGCTCGGTGCGCAGGATCAGCCCTGGGGGAGCGGGATCTGTCATCGTTCACCGCGCCGGTAGCGGTTGTTGGCTACGTCGATGGTGATCTGTGCGACGAGCAGGTCCACGGCGGACACGCCCAGCTCGTCTTCGAGCCGCACCGCGACATGCCGGCTCAGGCGGGATTTGCCGGTGACGACCTCGCTGAGATGCTTCCCGGTGATCCCGATCCGCTCCGCGACGGTCTTTTGGTTGAGCCCAGCGGCGGCGATCGCCTGCCGGATCAGCTCACCCGGTGTCTGTTCAGGGTTAGTCATGTTTTGTGCTCCTTGAGGGCGCGCGCGGCGGCGGCATCGGCCAGGGCTTGAGCGATCAGCAGAACCTCGGCGGGGACGCCGAGCACTTCATCGAGCTTGACCGCGATACCGGGGCCGAGGCGGGCGTGGCCCTGGATGACCTGACTGAGGTGCTTGGCTGACATGCCGGCGCAGTCGGCGATGGCGGCTTGCGAGCGCTGCTCCGGGTCGGCCGCGATCGCGTCGAGGAGCAGCCGCCTCACCGTCGGCGGGGTCTGATTCATTCCGCCTTCCCTGCGGCGCCGGTGAAGTTCTCTGCCGCAGCGCAGCCCCTGCACATGTCCCACTTTTGTCCACTCGCGTCCTCGAACAGCTGATCCAGCGTGAACCACTCAAGGCAGATCGCGCACATCTTGGACTTCCCGTCCGGGGAGGTCGTTAGATCGACCCAGGGGCTACACATCAGAGCTCTTCAGGCCCCCCAGGATCGTGCGCCACCGCTCGCCAGTGTCGATCGGATCTTCGGCGAGGTCCCGCCATGCGTTGGCCTGCTGCTCCGGCAACCCGAACCAGAACGAGGCGTACGTGCTGTCGAACGTGTCGTCGGCATCGCGCAGATAGGTGGATGTCCGTCGCAGCAGCTCGATTACGGTGGCGTAGCGCGCGCGGTTGCCGCCGCCGACGCGGGTGTAGACGTGAACCACGATGCCGGAGGCAGCCCAGGGAGCTTTCTCTAACCAGGCGTCACGAAGTCGGAAGGCGGGGCCGGCGTCCGGGTTGATGCCGATCAGCGGCAGCAGCGCTGCCGCGCGCTCGAAGCCATGGGGCACGAGCGCGTTGTAGAGCCCACCGCGGTTCTCGTTGTCGCCCACGCGGATGGTCACGATCTCAGGTGTGTCGGTCATGAGGGGTCTCCCGGTTTGGTCGGGTTACGGGTGGATGATCAGGTGCAGGGCGAGGGCCAGTGCGCGGGCCAGCTCGCCGGGGTCCTTCTCCTTCAGCCTGGTGGCCATCTCGTTCACGGCGGCGTTGGTGCCGATCCGATCTTCGGCCTCCTTGAGGTGCTCCCAGAGTTTGAGTACGTACAGCTGATCCGCCAGGCGGGCCTCGTCGAGGGTCCTGCATCGGCTGGCTGCGATGGCGGCGGCCAGAAGCTTCACGTTCTCGGCGGCGGGTTGCCGGCTCAGGTGCTTTTCCAGAGCTTCGCGGGCCCGGTCGGCGCCGTACGTGCGTTCGCCTGCCGCGTAGAGCATCCCCAGCTCAACCAACGGTTCGAATGCGGGGGGTTGAGATGACATTCCTGCTCCTGGTTGCCCTGTTCCTTGTTCCCGTTGCGCTGTCGGATCTGCGCCGCGGCTACCGACCCTTCGACCGCATCCCCGCCGAAAGGAACACCCGTAGTGGCTCTCGTGAAGTTCCAGGCTCGCGTTGACGCTCTCGATCTCGCAGCCGAGGGCCGGCTCTTCGTGGAGGTGGGTACTTCCGACTTCGTGGTGAAGGCGGGGGACGAGCTGCAGGACGCCGACCCGGATCTTTCCGATGCTGCCGACGATCTGCGGGACAACCTCGACCTGGAGGATGGCGACGAGGGTTCCGGGCCGGAGGGCCTGACGCCGGTTGTGATCACGCCGCAGGGTGCCGCGCTGCTGGAGCAGTGGATGCGCTAGAGCTGCGTGGAGCGCCCGCCTCATTCTTCGGGTGCCACCACGCTCCACACGCTGTCAGGTGCGGGGACGTACACCACCGGCCAGTTGGCGATCTCCTCATCGGACAGCATCTCCATGGCGCCGTAGAGATCGACGCATTCCCAGGAAGGAGCGTCGTCGCGCTGCTGGCACAGCACGGCGTGCGCAAACCCACCTCGGGTGCGCCGAATCGTTCCGTACGGAAGGCCGTTCGGGTGCACGGGCAAGTCAGCTTGCGCTTCGGTCACCTCAGCACCGCGCGGGTTCAGCGACGGCGTGGACGTGGCATAGCGCCTCCGGCTCGACGCCGGGGATCGGTTCGCCCCATTCGTCGGCGGCCGCGTAGGGCCGGACCCGGCCGGCGCACGAACCTTCAGTCTTGCGGGCGCACTCCAGCCCGGCCTCGTTGCTCTCGGGATTCATAACCGCGCAGCGTACCGATGTTCGGTTGCGTCGCTACAGGAACCGCTGCATCGCCACCCGTCCGGGAGATTTCCGTTTACCCGCCATCGGAGATATCGCGAGGGGGGTGACCAATGCTTCAGGTTGTTCTCAACATCTGCCTCACGCTCAGTGTTCTCCGCTGAGCGGGCCCCGTATTTCCCGCCGGTGGCCGTTCGCTCGATTGTGGATCGGCCACCGGCCGGGCACCCCTCCCATTTCACGGTCCGTAGCAGACCGGCTCTTTTACACCCAGAAGGGGGACGCATGGATCTGCTGCGTACCTGCATCGGCTGCGGCCAGTCCGACACCGACCCCCGCCACGTCATCGCCCTGCCCGGCGACGTCGAGGTCACCTGGCATCTCGACTGCCACAAGATCGCCGGCTGCGCGTCGTGCGCGGACCAGCTGGGCGACACCGAAGGCCTCACCGGGGGCGATCTCCGGGCCCATCTCCAGAAAGGCGCCTGATGTCCAATCTCGTTGAGGCCGAGGCGAACCGGCTCCTCGACGGCTCGCTCGGAACCACCACCTACGCCGACCCCACCGGGCCCATGAAGCTCGCGCTCGTCACCGCGAACGGCTCCGCGACGGCCGCGGGCACCGAGGTGACCGGCGGCGGCTACGCGCGGCAGACGGTCGCCTTCTCCGCAGCGTCGGCTGGCGCCGCGTCCAACACCGGCATCGTCAGCTTCACCAACATGCCCGCCGCGACCGTCGTGGGCGCGGAGATCTACGACAGCGCCGGCACGCCCCGGCGGGGCTGGTTCGGTGGGCTGGCGACCTCGAAGACCACCGGCGCGGGCGACACCCTCTCCTTCGCCGTGGGTGCACTGACGGTGAGCCTGAGCTAATGGCCGACAACATCACGCTCCCCGCCTCTGGCGCCGTCGTCTCGACCGACGACCTCGGTGGCGGCGTCCAGGTGCAGAACGTGAAGAACACGTTCGGCCCCGACGGCGTGATGACGACCGTCACCACCACCAGCGGGCTCCCCACCACCCACACCGACAACACCAACACCGCGAACGTCCTCAAGGGATCGGACGGCACCGCGGCCGGCCAGAACGCCGCTCTGACCGCCGGCAGCTACCTCTCCGTGCCGTTCAACTCCACCGGCGCGGGCAACTACGCCACCACCGACGCGGGAAACTACCGCTGGGTCACCGTCCAGGCTGCGACGATCACCTCCGGCTCCGTGTACTTCCAGGGCAGCAACGACGGGACGAACTGGGTCTACCTCTGCCTGTACAGCACCACGGATGTCCAGAACAGCGGAAGCGGACCGGTCTACTACACGTCGTATATCGGGGCCTGGCACGGACCATTGCCCGTCCGGTACTTCCGGATCAGCACCATCGGCGTGTCGACCGGCACGATCCTGTTCCACGCGAACCCGGCGCCGATCAGCCCGAACGGGGTCTGGCTCACCACCTCGCCGACGGTGACGATCTCCGGGTATTCCGCCGGCACCACCGACGCCGCCGGAGGCATGGGTGGCCGACCGCTCGTGTCCAACATCCAGATGGCCTACAGCGGGGTCACCTCCGACAGCGTGGACCGCTGGCGTAACAACCTCTCCGCCGCGCTCGTGGCGGCCGGCACCACCACGACGCAGACGAACAAAACGATCACGACCTACAACGCGCGCAGCCTCACCATCGTGCTGAACGTCTCCGCGGTCTCCGGCGGGTCGGTCACCCTCGCCATCAACGGGACCACCGTCAGCAGCTACGCCTACTCGCTGATCTCCGCGACCGCCGTCACCGCCACCGGCGTCACCGTGTACCGGATCTCCCCGCACCTCACCGCCGTCAGCGGCCTCACCGCCGCCGAGGCAGTGCCGCGGACCGTTCTCGTCACGGCCACCGTCTCCGGGTCCATCACCTACGGCATCGACCACATCCTGTCCGTTTAGGAGGACGCCATGGCCGACAACGTCACCCTCCCCGCGGCGGGAACCTCCGTTGCCGCGGACGAGATCGGCGGGGTGCTGTATCAGCGGGTCAAGAACACCTTCGGCGCGGACGGCACCGCCACCGACGTCTCCGCCAACACTCCGATGCCGGTCACCATTGACTCAGGCGCGCTCCTCGCCGTTCTTGAGGAACTCGCCGAAGTGATCGGGATGCTCCGTACCGGTGCGGGTAGCCAGCTGCCCGACGGATACGGACGAACCCGGGTCAGTGTCGACAATATCGGAAGCACGGTAACTATTCCGACGGTTACTACCGTCTCCGCCGTTAGCAGGGTAAGTGCCATTGGTAACTCGGGCATGGCAGCGACGGGGGAATTTCTAGCGGTTCCCATTGCTAACGGGCCACCGTCTGACCTATATCGAAACATCAGCGTTCAGTAAGCGGAGGTTCACCAAATGGCAACGACCGTGAATCTTCGTCCTATGCTTCACCGGAAGCAGTGGGAGCTGGATGCCTACGTCTATAACAGCACGGTCGATCTCACCGGCGCCGCGTCGACGCAGTCCGACGGCCTGTATCTGTGGATGTCTTCGGCGGCGGCGTCCGCGAGCATTTACGACCCTAAGCAGCAAGGCTACGTCGGTACGGCCCAGAACACGTTGCCAACGTGGTCCTTGGGGAACTGCGCAATTGCCTACCATCCCAACGGTCCAACCGGAACCGCTAGTGCCGGCACGAGCAACACGATTACTACGACCTCGACCATTGTTCAGGGGCTCGTCGGGTACACGATTCGTATCACCGCGGGCACTGGGGCCGGGCAAGAGCGAACGATCCTCCGGAACACGTTCGGCGGGAACTCCGTAATTACAGTGTCTGCCGCGTGGAGTACTACCCCGGACAACACGAGCACGTACCTCATCCTTTCCGGTCGCTGGTGGTGCATCAACGTCTCGACTTCTCAAGGATTTCGTTACTACGATCTCGCGTCCAACTCGTGGTCCGGCGCTCTATCCGTCTCAGGCATGGGGCTCACAACGTCACCTGGGATGATCTCAACCCCGGCGTTCGGGAACGCGGTGTCGTCCGGAACGGCGACGTCGGCCACCTCGACCACGCTCACCGATTCGACGAAATCGTGGAGCGCGTCCCAATTCGTTAACTCGCAAGTTCGGATCGTCAGCGGCACTGGGGCAGGCCAGGTTCGGACAATCACCGCAAGTTCTGCGACCGCCGTTACGGTGGCAGCTTGGTCAACTACACCTGACACGACAAGCACCTACGTCGTCGAGCCCAACGATGACTACATCTATCTCGGCGGAGGCAGCTCCGTCACGTTGTACCGGTACAGTATTTCTGCGAATACTTGGACGACCCTCAGTCCGGTTGTGGCCAGGACAACCGCCTTGTCCGCGCCCTCCCACCTGTCATTCATCGGCATCACCTCCGATACGGGACCAGGGTCATGGGCCGACGAGACCAATATCAAGAACTGCCGTTACATCTACAGCTTTGCAGGCAATGGCGGAAGCAATGTAATTGCAGCATACGATATTGCGGCGAACTCGTGGAACAACATCGGCAGCAACTACGGCCGGTACGCCACCAACAACCCTATTATTGGCTTGGGCTATACCTTCACGGCGGACCGCGAGTACATATATGTCATGTCGAACCCGTCGAGCACGGTCAACACGACGTACCGATTTAACTGTGTCACAAACATATTTGAACCCCACAGCGCCTCCTTGGCGCTGAATTCTGGGTTTACGCCATCGGGCACGGGGCGCACATTTGTGGCAAGTTACACAGACGGAGCGACGGTGATTCGCTGGCTGTACTACCTCAGCTACTCGACGCCATCCGCGATGTATCGAATGCTCCTCATCTAGAGCCATGACGCTAACCCTGCTCCTCAACGGAGCGCAGCAGAAGTACGCGATCGCGAACTTGAGCGGCTCCGGCGCGTTCCCCCTAACCGCCACGCGGAGCCTGCCTGGCGCGCTGGAGCTGGCTGCCACCAGCTCGCTGACGGCGGCGGCGCTTCCTGCGCGTACGGCGTCGGCCACATTCGCCGGGGTCGGCGGGTTCACCGCATCCGGCACGCTGACTGTGGCAGCGTCGGCCAGCTTCACCGGCACGGCCAACCTGGACTCCTCCACCGGCCGAGAAGGCTTCCTTGCCTGCCAGCTGGCCGCCGTTGCCGGGTTCGGCACGACGGGCACCGTCACCGCCCGCGCGGTGCTCCAGCTGGCCGCCGAAACCACGGTTGACGTCGCCGCGCTTGCGATACACCTGGCAGCCGGAGACTTCTCCGGCGCGAGCTCGGTTACGGCAGCCGCGGTTCGCGCAGCTCCTGCCGGTGCTGCGTTCGCCGGCCAGGCGGCGTTCGGTTCGTCGCCGACCACCACCAGCTACCCGGTGCTCGGGCTCGTCGGGGTGTCCGTACTCGAAGGCCACGCTTTCCGCGAGACCACGATCACCGCCGACCTCCTGGCCGCAGCGGAGCTTCACGCACCCGCGAACGTCACCTACTTCGTCGCGGCGACCTTCACCGCCGAAGGCGTGTGGGAATCGGTTGCGGTCCGGGCCGTGCTCGCCGAGCTCGGCCTCACCGCCACCAGCACGTGGCAGGCGACCGGCCGAGCCTTCACCACAGCGACCATGGTCGCCGGTTCCGTTGCTGCGCAGTGGTTCGCCGGAGTCAACCGCCACAACTGGAGCGTCGGGAGCGTGAAGCGATGACGGACGTTTCAGTGTCCCACCTCTCCCTCGAAGACCTGGTCCTTCCCCTCACCGCCCTGCACGGCGGGGACGTGCTGGATCCATCCCAATGGCCGGTGGAGATCGCCATCACGCCAACCGGGACCGATCCGGCCGACGAGGATTGGCACCCCGCCGAGTGGGAGTCCGCCGGCACCGCCCGCCGCACCGCTCGCGTCCTGTTCGTTGTGGGACCCGGCTCTCCGTCCGGTTCACAGGATCCCGGGGTCTACCGGGTGTGGGTGCGCGTCACCGCCGAGGAACTCACTCCGGTTCTTCGGGCGGACAACGAATTGATCGTGTACTAGCAGCGGCAATCGCTGCTCAACGAAAGGCACCGCAATGGGCCAGCGAGGACCAGTTCCCAAGCGCAGCGAAGAAACCATGGGCCACCGGTCGAAAGCCGAGCTCGCCGACCGTCAAACCGGAGTCGGCAGCGTCGACCGCGTCCCCATTCCCGACCCAGATCCGGATTGGCACCCGATTGCCCGGGACTGGTTCATCAGCCTCGGGGAGTCGGGGCAGCACGCGTTCTTCCAGCCCAGCGACTGGGCCACCGCCCGGTTCGTCGCCGAGGCGATGTCCCGCTGCGTGGCCCGCGACTACATGAGCGCGAACATGTTCGGCCAAATCATGTCCGCGGCCTCCGAACTGCTCTCCACCGAGGGCGCGCGCCGCCGGCTCCGCATGGAGCTCCAGCGCCGCGACACCGACCCCGGCGTCAACGCCGGCGTCACCGCCATCAACGACTACAAGAAGCGGATCACTGGATGATCGGGCCCATCCCCACTATCGGACGGATCGTCCGCTACACCCTCAGCGCCACCGACGCCGAGAACATCAACCGACGACGCTCAGGCGCTCGGACCCTCAACGCCGCCGGCGTCACCCTCGCCAGCCAGAACCTCGGTGCTCAGATCCACGTCGGGAACATCGCCGTCGAAGGCGACGTCTACCCGATGATCATCACCCGGGTCTGGGGCGACCGGCCCGAAGCCGCGGTCAACGGATCGGTGTTCCTCGACGGAAACGACCTGCTCTGGGTCAGTTCCGTGCAGTGTGGCGACGGCCCGCGCACCTGGGCCTGGCCGGTGATGGCGTGAAGCTCTTCCACCTCGTCCGACACGAGGACGTCACCGGCGTCAGCGGTACCGGCGTGGTCGCCGAAGGCGTCCAGTGGTCCAACGGCCAGGTTTCCCTGCGCTGGTTCGGCGAGCACTCCAGCATCGCCATCTGGTCCTCCCTGGAGGACGCGATGTTCATCCACGGCCACGACGGCGCCACCGAAGCTGTCTTTCTCGGATGACTGCGGACGAATAGCAGGGGGGTCTCATGACCTCCCTTGCCGAGCCCGTCTACAAGCCGGTCACTATCGGGCCGAGCTGGCAACGTGACGACGACGGCAAATTCGTTCTCCCCGTCCTCACTCTCGGCTGGCAGGTTCTCGGCTGGACCGCTGACTGGCTTCAGCACGGCGACGGCCGGCCGTGGCGCTACACCGACGAGCAAGCCAGGCTGACCCTCTGGTGGTACGCCATCGACGAGACGGGCCGCTTCCTCTACCGGGAAGGGGTTATTCAGCGTCTGAAGGGGTGGGGGAAGGACCCGCTCGTCGCGACCTGGTGCGCGGTCGAGTTCGTCGGCCCCTGTCGGTTCTCCCATTTCGACTCCGACGGGGACCCGGTGGCGAAGCCGCACCCGGAGGCGTGGGTCCAGGTGGCTGCGGTGTCAAAAGATCAGACCCGGAATACTTTTACCCTTTTTCCGCAGATCTTCAGCAAGCGCGCCATCAAGCAGTATCGTATCGACCTCGGGAAAGAAATCATCTACGCCGACCACGGCGCCCAGCGTATCGAGGCGGTGACGTCCTCGCCTCGTGCACTCGAAGGTGGTCGCCCGACGTTCGTGGTGAAGAACGAAACCCACCACTGGCTTCAAAATAATGAAGGCCATGAAATGGATGCGGTTATTGACCGCAACTCCACCAAGTCCGCGGATGGCGCCGCCCGGATCATCGGCATCACCAACGCCTACGAGCCGGCGGAGGATTCCACCGCCCAGCGCACCCGGGAAGCGTGGGAGGAAGCCGAAGCCGTCGGTGTCGGCAGCGGCATTATGTACGACTCGCTGGAAGCCCCGCCGGAAGCTCCGCTCACCCTCGACGCCGCGCCCGCGGTCATCGAGGCTGTCCGCGGAGACTCCTACTGGCTTGATATTCCCCGCATTGTCGCGTCCATTGCGGACCGCAGGAACCCGCCCAGCCGAAGCCGTCGATTCTGGTACAACCAGGTCGTCGCGGCCGAGGATTCCTGGATCGACCCGCGCGACTTCGACCTCTGCCAAGCGCCACCGGACGTTGCGCCTCTCGGTCCGAAGGATGAGGTCGTCCTCTTCGCCGACATGAGCAAGAGCGACGACGCCACCGGCGTTGTTGCCTGCCGGCTCTCCGACGGGCTCGTGTCGGTGCTCGGGATGTGGCAACGCCCGCCAGGGCTACGAGGCGCCGACTGGATCACACCTCGTCACGCCGTGGACGCCGTGGTGGATTCCGCGTTCGACACGTACAAGGTCGTGGCCTTTTGGGGTGACCCGAGCCACGTACTGGATGACGAAACCCAGGAACGCTACTGGGATGGCCTCTTCGACGACTGGCATCGTCGATTCGGCCACAAACTTGAGCTGTGGGCAGAAGGCGGTACCCACCGCGGCCACTCGATCATGTGGGACATGAGCAGCCCGCAGCGGACAGCTCAGTTCACGGGTGCGGCCGAGCGCTGCGCCCTGGAGATCGGCGAACACACCCTCCTGCACGACGGAGATGGCCGGCTCCGCGCTCACGCCCGCAACGCGAAGCGCTACCCCAACCGGTACGGGGTGAGTTTATGGAAGGGCCACCGCGAATCCAAACGCAAGATCGACCTTGCCGTGTGCATGGTCGGCGCACGGATGGTTCGCCGTCTCGTACTGAACAACCCCGACAAGAAACGTCTTCGCTCCGGGAAGGTCTGGTAGCCAACCCGATCACGTCGGCCTCATCAGATCGCTAAACCCAGTAGCAAAGGATTCGAGCGCGTGCTGTTCTTCTACGACACCGAGTTCATCGAGGATGGCAAGACGGTTGAGCTGATCTCCATTGGCATCGTCGCCGAGGACGGACGCGAGTACTACGCCGTCGACCGCGGTGCACCGTGGAAGCGGATCGCGGACCATCAGTGGCTGCGTGAGAACGTCGCCCGCTACCTGCCACGTATCCACGGCGATCGCCGACTCCAGGTCAGCTACCGGAAGAACCCGCTGGCGCTGGACTTCGACTCTCCGCTAATGAAGACCCGCGCGCAGATCGCAAGCGACGTCCTCCAATTCATCCAGCCTCAGCATGGTAAGAACACCGAGCTGTGGGCCTACTTCGGCGCCTACGACCACGTCGTGCTCTGCCAGCTGTTCGGCACGATGATGGACCTCCCCGAGGGCATGCCGATGTTCACCCACGACCTCATGCAGCTATGGGAGACCGCCGGGCGCCCGGAGAAGCCGGAACAGAGCGAGTGCGCGCACAACGCGCTGCACGACGCCCGCTGGAACGCCGCGCTCTACAAGGCCTGCGTATAGGCGGACGCTCGGCTCGCTCATCAACGCAACCGCTTCGTCTTTGGTCATGGCCGGGACACCACACCACGACAAGCTCGGAGGACGTGCGACATGATGCAACCCCGGGCCGTGGTGGACCTGGTGTTCGACAGCCTTTACCCCAAGTGGCAGGCGGAAAAGGACCGGCTCGACCGCATCGACAACTGGTACCGCTGGCAGGCCGAGGACATCAAGCTCCCGCGGCGGGCCACGCCTGAGCTCCGGCGGCTCGCCGAGATGTCCAAAGTGCCATGGCTGGGGCTGGTGGTGTCCTCCGCTTCCCAGTGCATGTACGTGGACGGCTACCGCTCCCCGCTGGACCAGGCCGACACCGACATGTCCCCGCCGTGGCGGACATGGCACGCCAACGGCATGGACCAGCGGCAGACTCCCGTTCACCGGGCTGCGCTGGCCTACGGCTACTCCTACGTCAAGGTCCTGCCGGGCCAGGACTTCGAGGGCAAGCGGTCCGTCCTACGTGGAGTGTCACCGCGGCGCGCGTTCGCCGTCTACGGGGATCCCGCTGAGGACGAGTGGCCGATGTACGCCATCCAGGTCGAGAAGGCCCCGAACTCCGGCATCCTCGTGAAGTTCTACGACGAAACCGACGTGCACTACGTCGGGCTCAACGGGATCGGCGCGAAGCCCGAGTGGATCTCGTACGAAACCCACGGCGCCGGCGTCTGCCCCTGGGTCCGCTTCGCGAACATGCTGGACCTCGACGGTCGGTGCGACGGCGAGGTGGAGCCGTTCATCAGCGCCGCCTCGCGGATCAACAAGACCGCGTTCGACCGGTTGCTGACGCAGCACTTCTCGTCGTGGAAGATCCGCACCGTCTCGGGCATGGCCCAGCCCGACGACGAAGAGGCCGCCAACCGGAAGAAGTTGGAACTCCGCCAAGATGACCTTCTCGTCGCTGAGGACCCGGATACGAAATTCGGGACCCTGGATGAGACGCCGCTGACGGGATTCATCGAATCCTGGCGCTCGGACATTGAAGCGCTCGCCGCGGTCACCCAGACTCCCACCCACGCGTTGACGGGGCAGCTGGTCAACCTCTCGGCCGAGGCGCTGGCCGCCGCGCGCGCCGGCTTGACGCAGAAGATCACCGAACGTCAGAAGTCGTTCGGTCGCTCACACGTCCAGGTGCTGCGGCTCGCCACCCAGCTGGAAGGGCACCACGACTACGCCGACGACGTGTTCGGACGAGTCACCTGGCAGGACATGGAAATCCGCTCCATCGCCCAAGCCGTCGACGCCCTCGGCAAGGCCGCCACGATGCTCCAGATCCCGCCGAAGGCCCTCTGGGGTCGCATCCCCGGCGTGGAGAAGAGCGACGTCGACGAGTGGGAGCAGATGGCCGAGGAAGCCGACCCGGTGGCCGCGATGGCAGCCACCCTGATGGCGAAGGCCAAGCCCACCCCACCGCCCACGGCCCCGGCAAAACTGTAGTGGCCGCCACCCTCGCCGGAACCCAGCTCACCGAGGCCCACCGTACCCACCAGCTCGCCATGCAGGCCCTGTTCCTGGATGAGCTCCGGCGGTACTGGCCACTGCTGGACCCCTACCGGCTCGACGTCACCGCAGCCGGCTGGATCGACGCCCTCATCAGCCTCATCGTCGGCTACCGCACCCAATCCGCGGTGATCTCCCTGGACTACTACCAGCGGTTCCGTGCAGCCGAGATCGGCGCCCGCGCGCTCGATCGGCCGGCGATCCTGCACAGCATCCCGGCGAACGAGGACGCCATCCGCGCCTCCCTCATCGCCACCGGCCCGGCGAAGATCAAGCACGACACCCGCGCGGGCCGAACCCCCGAGCAGGCCATCGGCGCCGCCTTCCCCGCGGTCGCCGGTGCCGCCACCCGGCACATCCAGAACGGCGGCCGGGACGCCCTGGTGGCCGCCGGCGACACCGAACCGCGCCGTGTCCGGTGGTTCCGGGTCACGGCCGCCGAGCCCTGCGCATTCTGCGCGATGCTCGCCTCCCGGGGGCCGGTCTACCTGTCCCGGGCATCCGCGCTCTACGCCACCGAGTCCGCGCCGAGTCGCCAGCCCGGCGAGAAGTATCACGACAACTGCCACTGCACCGTGGAACCCCGACTGTCACCCACCGCCGAATGGCCCGGCCGCGGACGCGAGTTCGAGCGGCTCTGGAAAACGGTCAAGAACCAGCCGGACGCGTTCAACGCGTTCCGTCGCGCCTACGAGGGAAGCCTGCGCACCGGCATCCCCTTCCAGGCGCGCTGATCCCCAACCGACACGCCGCCGTCCGCAATGGACGAGCGGCTATCCCGCAATGGGAAGGAAACCCATGGCCGACGACGACAAGCCCGACGAGAAGCCGGAAGAGAAGCCCGACGCGAAGCCCGACGGTGACACACCCGAGGATGCGCCGGACGACGAAACCGGCGACGTCAACAAGCTTGGCGACGCGGGTAAGAAGGCCCTCGAAGTCATGAAGCGGGAGCGCAACGCCGCCCGCAAGGAAATGAACGACCTGAAGGCGAAGCTCAAGGAATTCGAGGACAAGGACAAGACCGAGGCTCAGCGGCTTCAGGAAGCCACTGAGGAAGCGAAGTCTCGCGCCGCAAAGGCCGAAGGCAACGCCCGCCGGCTCCAGACCGCCATGGACCGCGCGCCGGAAGGCGCCACCTTGGTCCAGATCAAGGCCGTCGCGAAGCGCCTCCACGGCGACACCGACGAGGAGCTCGAAGCCGACGCCGACGAACTGTTCGCCCTCCTCGCACCATCCACTCAGGACACAAAGAAGACCCTGCCGGGCAAGCCGAAAGAGGCTCTGTCCGGCGGCGGCGACCCGGGCGACGAGCCCGAGGAAAAGGATCCGCGCAAGCTCGCGGACCTCATCGGCCGCCACTGACATCTCCACCGCACGGCTAGCCGCGAAGGCCGCTGGCGGTCCTCTCGACCTTTCTAAGGAGGTCTCTCGTGGCCAATTCCTACCTCAAGGCGAACAAGATCGCCGCCGCCGCGCTCGGTCTGCTGGAGCGCGAAATCATCCTGCCGGCCCTGGTGTGGCGGGATGCCGGTGGTGATTTCGCCGGAGCCGGCGGCGACACCATTTCGATCCGTGTTCCGGCCCGCACTCAGGCGCGGACCCGGCCCCTCCGCGGCGCGCGTACCAGCGCCTCCGAAGGTAACGGCATCATCACCATGGATGAGCTGACCGAACACAAGGTTGACGTGACCCTGGACGAGGCGATTTACAACGCCGTTCCCATCACCGATGAGGAACTCGCGCTGGACATCTCCAACTTCGGCCAGCAAATCCTCGCGCCGCAGGTCCGCGCGGTCGCGGAGGGCCTGGAAAACAAGCTCGCCGACGAAATGGTGAACGCGACCTACGCCACCACCCTCGACGTCGACACCACCGACCCGTACAAGACCCTCGTCGACGCCCGCGTGGCGCTCAACAAGGCGAATGTCCCGATGGCGGAACGAACCTGCGTCGTCGGCGCCGACCTCGAAGGGGTGTTCCTCAAGAGTGAGCACCTGAGCATGGCGGACAAGTCCGGGTCGGATTCCGCGCTCCGCGACGCCGCGATCGGCCGTGTGGCGGGCTTCGGTCCGATCTACGTTTCCAACGCCCTTCCGCCGGACGTCGGTTTCTGCTTCCACAAGACCGCGTACGTCCTCTCGATGAAGGCCCCGCTGGTGCCCGATGGTGCCTCTTACGGCTCGTCGCAGAGCTACGCGGGACTCGCCATGCGCTGGATCCGCGACTACGACTTCCGGAATGTCCAGGACCGGAGCCTGATCGACGTCTACGCGGGCACAAATCACGTCGCCGACGGCGCGACGAACGAAGTGCAGACCGTCAGCATCACCGGTTCTCCGACCGGTGGAACGTTCACGTTGACCTACTCGGGTCAGACCACTTCCGGAATTGCGTACAACGCGTCGGCGACCGCGGTTCAGAGCGCGCTGACCGCGCTCTCGAACATCGGCAGCGGAAACGTCGCGGTCACCGGTTCCGCCGGCGGGCCGTACACGGTGACGTTCAAGAACGACCTCTCCGGCATCGACGCCGCGGCGCTCACCGCCAGCGGCGCCAGCCTCACCGGCGGCACCTCCCCGTCCGTGGCCGTCGCGAACGTCACCACCGGGGATGCGCTCGGTCAGTTCGTCCGCGCGATCAAGTTCACCCTGTAATAGGGAGAGTCCGATGTTGCCTGCGCTCGCAACGCTGAACGACCTTGAAGCGCGTCTGGGCCTGGAGCCGGGCGAGCTGTTCGGCGCTGAACGCGTCCGGGCGCAGGCAGCGTTGGATGACGCCTCCGCCCTCGTCCGGGAGGAGACCCGCCGGGACTGGGTCGGCGTCGCCGGAGAGATCACCGCCCCGCCGTCGCTGATCCGGATCACCCTCGGCGCCGCGCAACGCACCTACCGCAACCCCGATGGTGAGATCAGCCAGACCACCGGGCCGTTCTCCCGCACCATCAAGGCCGCCGACGTCGGGGTGTACCTGACCCCGGCCGAGGTGGAGATCTGTCGGCGCTACCGGCAGGAATCCACCGGCCTGTGGACGTTGCGCACCACTCGCGGGGATGACGACGACTCGACCCTGTACATGGATGATCAGTACGGCTTGGAACCGTTCCCCGTCGGCTACGACAAAGATCGGCCCTGGCTGTGAACCCGCAAACGGTGACGGTCAGCCGGTACCGTCTCGACAAGTACGGCGACCGTCACCTCATCGCGAAATTCATCGTGGGCGAATGCATGTTCGCCCCCCGCGACACCACCGAAGTGGACAACCGCTCCACCGCCGTGAACGCGGACGCGGACCTGTACGCACCGCCGTGGATCGGCGTCGAACCGCAGGACGTCGTCAAGCTGGCCGACGGGACCGAATGGGAGGTCACCGGGCTGCCTGCCCGCTGGGACTCCCCATACCCCGGCTCCTGGAACGCCGGCGTGCTGGTCCACCTCAACCGGGCTCGGGGGTGACTCATGGGTCGCTACAAGCCGAACAAGGCAGGCTTCACCCGTCTCGCCACCGGACGCACGGTCCGGCAGCACATGCTGGAGATCGGCGAGTACTGGGCGGCCGAGCTGCGGGCCTCCGCACCCCACGTCCACGGCAACTACGCCAACAGCATCACGGTGCAGGCCGTCATCGTCGAGGTCAAGAAGCTTCCCCGGGTCGGCGCCCAGATCACCGCCGGGGTCGACTACGCCTCGGTGCTGGAACACGGCAGCGCCCACGTGCGCAACCCGCCGCGGCCGATGACGAAGCTGCTTGACCGCATCCGTGCCGCAGACCCGAAGCACCAAGTGAGGTGATGCGGTGGAGCTGCTGGACGCGTTCCCGGACATCGAAGATTTCGCCATGGAGCTGCTGGAGCCCGCGGGGCCCACAGTTCTCGCCACACCCGAAGTGATCACACCTCCGCTCATCGTGATCCGCCGCATCGGTGGATTCGACGACGTGATCACCGACTCCCCGCGCATCCAGGTGGACGTATTCGGTGCTACCCGCCGGCAAGCGGCGGACCTGGCTGAGCAGTGCAGGCAACTGATTCTCGCCTCTCCCGCAACGGGAGTGGGGCACGCCAGCATCGACCAGGCCTGGACCGAGACGGCGCCGACATTCGCGGCCTACGACGACCGCAACTCGCAGCGGTACATCGCGACCTACGGTCTCGCCCTGCGCCGCCCTCGGTAAATCAGCCAATTCCCAGCCCCGCTCGGGGCTGTCTCTTTCAGCCCAACCGAAAGGGGCTCACATGTCCATCGGCACGCTTGCCGCCCGTCAGCAGAAGTTGATCCGCAAGGCGCAGGACGCGGCCATTTTCGCCGCGCCTGACTCTGCGACGCCTATCACCTCCATCACCACCGGCTCCAGTGGCGACCTCATCACACTGCCGACCGCGTGGCGCTCTCTGGGCCACCACACCGAATCGGACGGCATCAACTGGACCCGCGACGTCAGCTCGGATGACGTCCGTTCCCACGGCTCCAGTGAGCCGACCCGACGGGACATCTCCTCGGACGTCACCGGCTTGGTGGTCCTGGCCCAGGAGACCAAGCTGCTGAGCCTGGAAATGTTCCACAACGTGGACCTGACCGCGATCACGCCGGACGGCACCACCAACGAGATCGCGTTCAACCGGTCCCGGACGCCGGCCACCCGATACTGGCGGCTGCTCGCCGTCGCCAGCGACGGCGCGGGTGAGGACACCATCTACTTCGCCCGGTTCTGCCCGCGGGCGTCCATTTCGGACTACGCGGAACAGCCGTGGACCAAGGGTGATGAGCTGCGCTACCCCCTCACCTTTACCGCCTATGTGGACGATGACCTTGGTTACGCCATGCGGGAAATGTGGGGTGGCCCCGGAATTGCGGGTCTGCTGAGCGACATGGGCTTCGCCAACGAGGTGCAGAACGTCACCGTCAGCGGCTCGCCCACCGGCGGCACGTTCACGTTGACCTTCGATGGTCAGACCACGGGAACGATCGCGTACAACGCCACTGGCTCCACGGTGCAGACCGCCCTGGAGGCGCTGTCGAACATCGCGCCGGGCGACGTGTCGGTCACCGGCTCCGCGGGTGGCCCGTACGCGGTGACGTTCAGTGGCGCCTACGCGGGCGTCAACGTCCCGTCGATGACCGCCAGCGGCGCTGGCCTCACGGGCGGCTCCAGCCCGGCTGTCACCGTCTCCTGATCCGGTTGGGGCGCCGGCCGAACTTGGGTGGGGTCCGGCGCCCCAACCCCCATTTCTGCTTCCACTTTCCCGTGAGGACATCCATGAGCGAATACCGTGAAACCCTCGTATCCCCGCAGGGCCGCACCGTCACCGTGACCTCGCCCGGCGAATACAACGACCTCCGCTACGGCCTCGGATACCGCCCGCCGGCCGAGGTTGCCCAGAAGCAGCCAGCCGAGCAGGAGCGCCAGGACGAGCCCGAGCGCGACAACACCAGCGTCGAGGACGACGCGCCCGCCGACCTGTAACCCGACCATCCACCCAAGGAAAAGACTCATGCGGAAACTGAAGGGCTGGGACGCCTACGTCGCGGAAGCCAGCAACCGCAACGACCGGTGCATCGAACTCCCGCTGACCGATGACGAGTGCTACATCATCCAGTACCCCACCCGTCGGCAGGGCAAGGCGATCGCCGAAGCGCAGCAGGCCGACGACATGGATGGCCTGCTCGTCGCCCTGCTCGGCGAAGAGTGCGGGCAGCGGGTTGCCGAACTGTCGGCCGACGCGCCCGGATTCGTGCTCGACGAACTGCTGCTGGACGTGATGCGCGCGTTCGGGTTCGTGCCTGAGGAAGCGGACCCGCCGCAGGAGCTGGACGCGGGAAAATCCTCCACACCGCCGCGGCGTACCACCACGCGCAAGCGTGGCAGCTCGCGCGTCAGCTCGTCGGCCGCATAGAACTGATCGACCGGTTCGGACCGGAGATCGAGTTCGATCTGTTCGAACGCGGGTGGGACCTGCTCGACGTGTTCCGGCGTCGTCGTCCATGGGGGCAGCTGGAGCGGATTCTGGAGCGCCTCCCGCGGCATTCCCTCTACCGGGCCGCCTTGGACGACGATGAGGAATACGCCGAGCTCGCCGCCCGCATGCTCGATGAGGAACCCCCACGGGAAAGCCGGGTCCCTCTCGTTCGGTATGACGAAGTGGTTCTCCGGCTCGACAACGTCTTCGACGTCCTCAATGCCATCAACGAGACGTTGATCGCGGTCAATTCGAAACGCAAATCGGCGGTGCAGTTCCCGAACCGCGCGCCGCGGCCGGAAACCGCGAGCCAACGCCTCAAGGCACGTCGTAAACGCGAACGCATCGACGGACTCGTCCAACACATGACCGGAGGGAGATAGCTCGTGCCCGCTCGTGGCGGATATGACGTCGGTACTGCCTTCCTCCAGGTGCTGCCCAGTTTCGACCACACCCAGAAGGCCATCAACACCTGGGTATCGAAGCTACGGCCCGTCTCGATCCCGACGAAGATCGAGGCCGGCCAGCTCAGCAGCGCCATCGACGACGCCGCCCGCCGCGCAGCCAAGGGCACGACGATCGACCTCCGGCCCAAGGTCGACACCTCCGGCATCGCCGACGACCTCGCAAAGGCAACAAAAAACCTCAAGGTCACCGCGAAGGCCGAACTCGACGACCGGCAGCTCGACGCGAAGATCAAGGAAGCGAACGCCAAGGGCATCGCGATCCTCGCGAAGCTGGACCTCGACGAGTCCGAACTCCGCGCGAAGCTGGCGGCCCTGGACACCGAGACGCCGAAACTGGGCGTCGATGTGGACCTCAACCGCGCCAAGCTGGACGCCCAGCTCGCCGCGATCCAAGCCCGTCGCGAGAAGATTCAGCTCGACGTCGAGGCCAATACCGCGGGTGCAACCGCGGCCCTGGACCGAGTCGACGAGGAAGCCGACCGGCTGGACGGCAAGAAGGTCAACGTCCAGGTCGAAAGCTCGGAGGCGTCCCGAGCGATCGGGATCATGGCGTTGCTCACCGCGGGCATCGCCGCCGCCGGTTTCGCCGCCCCCGCCGCGGCCGCCGCCATCGCCGCCATCGGTCCGGCGGCCAGCGCGGCGGGCCAGGGTGTCACCGTCCTTCTCGCCGCATTCAACGGCGTCGGCGACGCGGTCAAGGCCTACCAAGCGGTCGACGATGAGGCGATCGGCCGTGCGACCCGCAACGCGCGACAACGCATCACTCAGACGAACGCGATCGCCTCCGCACAGAGCTCCCTCGCTTCAGCCCAGGCATCGGCTGATCACACCGCCATTTCCGGTGCTGAACAGGTCCAGTCGGCCCGCGAAAGTCTGACGCGCGCCGAGGAGCAGCTGGCGACCGCGCGGGAAACCGCGACTCGGCGCGTCGAGGATGCGGAACGCTCTTATGCCGCGGCGCAGCTGAATGCCCGCGATGCGCAGGTGGCGCTGAATGAGGCGCGTGAGGAAGCGCTTCAGCGGATCGAAGATCTGAAGCTGTCGCTTAAAGGCGCGGCTCTGGATGAGGAATCGGCCTCGATCGCGTTGGAGAAGGCGCAAGCCAAGCTCCAGACACTGAAGAACGCCGGCGTCGGTCCCTCCACATTGGAATACCGCGAGGCCGACCTTGCCGCCCGCCAGGCCGCCCAGTCCGTGGACGAGGTCCGCGCTCGCTACGCCGATCTTCAGCAGCAGTCCGACCACGCCGCGAAAACGGGCGTGGAGGGCGACAAGGCGGTCATTGCCGCCCATAAGGCCGCCGACGCCGCGACTGTCCGCGTCCAGGACAGCGAGCGCCAACTGGCGCAGGTACGCGCCGACGGCGCCCGCGAGGTCTCGCGCAGCCAAGCGCAAGTCGCCGCGGCGACCGTGGCCGCCGGCCAGGCCCAGGAGCACGCCGCGTGGGCCAACCAGGCGGCCACCAAGGCCGTGGCCGACGCGCAGCGAAACCTGGCCGAAGCGACCCAGAAGGCCGGCGAGGACGGCACCGCCGCGATGGACAAGCTGAACCTTGTCCTTTCGAAGCTGACCCCCGAGGGGCGCGCGTTCGCGCTGTTCCTCCAGCGTGAGGTCAAGCCGGCCTTGCACGATATCGGCGACGCGGTTCAGGCGACGCTGCTGTCGAAGATGCAGAGCGCGTTGGCGCGGCTGATCACTCTTGCCCCGGATGTGAAGTCGGCGCTCACCTCCACCGCGGACGTGATCGGTGATCTGGCGGTCAAGGGCGCGCAGCTGGTCACCAGCGGACCGTGGCGACGGGACTTCGCCACGATCGCGCGGAACAACAACGCGCTGATCGACTCCATGGGCACCACGGCGCTGTACCTGGCCGATGCCCTGCGCAACATCACCGTCGCCGCCGGCCCGATGCTCGTTCGCTTCGCGCGCATCGCCGAGCAGGGAGCGGCGACCTTTGCTGCCTTCGTTCAGGGCAAGCGCGACTCCGGCGAGCTCACCCAGTTTTTCCACGACATGGGTGACCGGCTGGAGGAAATCTTCACCGTCCTCAAGGACGTCACGGTCGCGGTCTGGGATCTCGCCAACGCGCTCGGGCCGCTGGTCGGGTCGGGTCTGATCAAGGCGATCGACAGCGTGGCCAAGCTCCTGGATGGCTTTGCCACCGCGAACCCGCTGCTGGCGAACATCGTGGCAATTGCCGGCTTGGCCGCATCGGCGTTCGTCTACCTGGGTCGCTCGGTGATCGGCACCGTGGGGGCGTTCCGGAAAGGCGCGCAAGGCTTCAGGCTCCTCACCCGCCCGCTGCGTGGCGTCACCGAGAGCGTCCAGAAGGCCGCTGACGGCACGGGCCGGCTCGCCGGGGCCGCGAACGCCGTGGTGTCCCCCCTCTCGCGGATGCGCCAGGCCGCGCGGGACATCGCCACCGCCTACAGCGACGGCGCCCAGCGCACCCGGGACTGGATCGGCGCCCACTCACAGATGGGACTGGTCGGAAAGGCGCTCGACGCCGCCAATGACGCCGCCACGCGCCTGAACAAGGGTGCTCGCGACGCCGTGGGCAGCCTCGACGACGCCGCCGGCCGGGCCGCGAAGTCGATCCGAACCCAGCTGCTGCCGGCGCTGGCCTCCACTGTCGACACCATCTCCGGACGGTTCGGCCACGCGTCGGTCGCCCTGGGCGATGCGTTCGAGACGGCCGCCGCCACCACCGCGCGCGTCGGTCGCGCGATCGGCATCAACATCGCCAACGGCGTCGAGGTGGGCCGCCGTGCCCTTGGCGACCTCGCTGGGAGCCTTGGTTCGCTGCGCGGCGGAGGAGATCCGCTGGGCGGGCTCGCCGCCGGCATCTACCATGCCGACGCCGCGTTCGACGCCCTCACCCGCACCGCGGGCCGAGTCCGTGACGTCGTCGAGACGGGTGTGGTTCGGGCCAGCATCGCGGGCAACCGGGCGCTCGACGCGATGGGGCGCACCGTCCTGCGGGCCCGTGACGCCCTCGAAACGGGGTTCATCCGGGCCTGCATCGAAGGCAACCGCGCACTGGACGGCCTGGGCAACACGATCCAGACCGGCTTCATGCGGGCTGTGATCGAAGGCAACCGCGCGCTCGACGCGGTCGGCAACACCCTCACCAACGGTGTCCTTCGCCCCCTGGTGGACGCCCGCAACGCCTACCAGGAAACCACCACACGGCTGCGCGAGTTCAGTGCAGTGCAGCAGGCCGTGGCCGGAGACCTCGACCGCAGCGGCGGGTTCGTGTCCCGTCTGCGGGGTGCGCTCTCGGATCTGGGTGCCGTCAGTGCCGGCGTCGGGGAAGCGGTGCGGACCGGACTGTCCGGGCCGATGGAGGTCGCTCGGGCCGGGCTGACGAACGTCGCTTCCGCAGCGGGCGGTGTTGTCAACGTCGTCGGTACCCGCGTCCGCAACGCCCTGGTCGGACCCAACGGCCTGGTCGGCGCGCTCGGCGGCCCCTGGGGTCTGGCGATCACCGGCGCCGTCGCCGGCCTCGGGCTGCTCGCCCAAGCCCACCAGGACGCCAGCAACGACGCAGCAGCCCAGGCCGACCGTGAACGTGACCTGGCGGCAGCCCTGCGCGAGTCCAACGGGGTCATCGACGCCAACGTGCGCAAGAAGGCCGCCAGCGACCTGCAGAACTTCAAGCTGCATGACGGCAACCGCAACCTTCTCGAAGACGCCCGGAAGCTGGGCGTGTCCATTCCAGACCTCACCGATGCCTACCTCGGCAACGGCCAGGCGCTGGAGCGGGTGAAGGAGTCGCTGCGCAAGGCGATCGAGGCCCACACCCATTTCGCGGGCCTGGGCGAGTGGTTTACGACGAACGTTGATCACATGACCACCGGCGTCGGTGGCGCCGTGATGGCCTACGACGATCTCGGGTTCACCGCAAAGCAGACTCTCGACATTGTCGATCAGGTCGGCGGAACGTTCGCGAACGCCGTCCAGGACAACAAGAACCTCGCGACCGCGCTCGGGGAGACGGGCGCGAACACCACGAAGGTCGCCGATTCGATGACGGCCGCCAAGGCGGCGGCGACCGAATTCAAGAACAAGCTGGCCGAAATCGCCGACACCTCCCAGGACGTCGGTACCCAAGGCCGAGCCGTCCTCGACTTCCTCGACCAACTCAAGGGCCGCACGCCCGACGCTGGCGAAGCCGTCGACAAGATCAACGGTGACCTCCGGACCCTCCTCGACGGGTTCAAGGACGCGGCGGGCAACGTCATCTCGTTCCGCAAGGGCTTCATCGCCGCCAGCGGCGAAATCGACACCACCAGCCAGGCCGGCAGTGACCTGCGGCGCACGGTGAAGGACCTCGGCGGCGACCTCGCCGCCGCCGGGAAGGCGGCGTTCGACCAGGCCAAGGCCATGGGCAAGAGCATGCCCGAGGCGTACCAGGCTGCCCTCGACGCCATGGACCCGTATCTGGGACGGATCCACGACGCGCTGAAGGCCAATGGCCTCACCGAGGACCAGATCAAGCGGCTCCTGGGCTTCTACAACCTGGTGCCGCCCGACATCGCCACCACGATCCTGCTCGCCGGCGACAAGACCGCCTCCGACCAAGTGTCGAACGTTCTCGCGTCGCTCCAGCAGCTGCCGCCGGAAGTGCCGGTGAAGGTCGATGCCCTCACCGGCCTGGCCGAGCAGTCGCTGATCCAGCTCGGGTACCACATCGTCCAGCTGCCGGACGGCACCTTCAAGGTCTTCTCCAACACCGCCATCGGCCAGCAGCAAGCCGACGACTTCATCGCGCACAACAACGGCCGGCCCGTCACGTTGGAAATGGCGATCGCCACCGCCAAGGCGCAAGCCGATCTGGATGCTTTCAAGGCCCGCAACAGCGGCATCGAATTGCACCCGTTCCTCACCGGCTCGGGAAAGATCGGCTACACCGGCGTCGACGGCGACACCCGCATCCTCGGCACCAACCTGCGGATGGTCAACGCCATCGGCCGGATCATCGAGTTCTACGGCAACGGCGGGCTCACCCCCATGTCCGCCGACGTCGCCGCCGTGGTCCCGCCGAACACGATGCGCGTCATCGGCGACCGGGCTTCGGGCGACGAGGCGTTCATTCCGATCAACAAGTCTGCACGGTCTCTGGCAATCCTCGCCGAGACGGCGAAGCGGATGGGCTATGCCCTTTCGCCGCTCGCTCGCGGGGCGTTGCTAGCGTTTGCTGGCGGTGCGGTGGCCGTTCCGGGATCGTCGGCTACCGCACCGTCCTCCAGTGCCACGACGCCGGATGCCGCCGCCTCGGCGGACACCATGGCCGACGCCGCCAAGGCCGCCGACGTCCTCGCCACGGCACTCGCGGCGCTCCAGGCCGCGACAATCGCCTACACCACCTCAGCCCTGGCTCCCCAGGTCGACGAGCTCACCAACGCCGTCGTCCCGGCCGTGGATCTGCTCCGCACCGCGCTGGCGCCGCTGCAAACCGAGTACTGGACGACCAGCACCACCGTGGCGACCACCACCAACGCCATGGTCGCCGCCACCGCCAGCTCGGTCGCGCAGATCACCGGCCAGCTGGGTGTGCTGCGCGCCGGCCTCAACCTGACCGGGCAGGCGTTCCAGAACACGGCGAGCTGGGTCAACACCTCGTGGAGCCAGATGCGCGGGTACGCGCAGGCCCCCACCCGGGACATCCTCACCGGACCGCTGAACGCCGGTCTGATCAGCGCGTGGAACTACCTCGATTCCTCGTTCGGGCTGAACCACCACCTCAACCCGGTCCCCGTGCCGTTCTCCGAAGGCGGCCCGGTCAAGGGCCCCGGAACCGGCACCTCGGACAGCATCCTGGCGCGACTGTCCAACGGCGAATACGTCCTGCCGGCCGACCTGACCCGGAAGATCCTCCCGTTCCTGGAGGCCCTGCGAGGCCGGAAGGCCGAAGCGCTCCAGGCGGCCGGCTACGCCAAGGGCGGCCTTGTCGCCGACACCGGCAGCGCGCTCAACGCGATCGTCGCGCGGGCGAAGCTGTTCGCCTCCGCCCAACAGGGCAAGCCCTACATCTGGGGAGGAGTCGGCCCCAACGGCTACGACTGCTCCGGCTTCATGTCGGCCATCACCAACGTCCTGCGCGGCGAAACCAACCCCTACCAGCGGCTCGGCGTCGCCGCGTCCGAACCGTGGCCCGGCTTCGTCCGAGGGCTGTCCAGCGCGTTCGCGCTGGGCGCCAGCTCGGTGCACACCGCCGGCACCTTGGGCGGGGTCAACGCCGAGAGCACCGGTGATCACGTCCGCTTCGGTGGCGATGCTCACGGCGCCGACGATGGCCAGTTCACCGTCCAATCGAGCCTGCCCCTGGCCGGGGGGACATTCGTCTCCGGCGGCGGGACGTTCGACCCCGCCGCGCTCGTCGCGGGCGCCTTCACCGACACCCGCGCCATGGTCCGGGACATCCTCGGGCGCTACCCGGGCAACATCATGGCCCAGCACGGCGGCGGCGAAGTCTCCTACGCCGCGGACCGGCTCCAGAAGCTCGCCACCGAACGCCTCGCCGCCAACACCGTCAGCGGGGGACCGGCGGTGGACGCGGCGCAGAACTTCGCCCGCGGCGCTCTTGGCCGGTTCGGCTGGGGCCAAGAGCAGATGGCGCCCCTGATCGCGCTGTGGAACGGCGAATCCGGCTGGAACTACCAGGCACTGAACAAGAGCTCCGGCGCCTACGGCATCCCGCAGGCGCTCCCCGGCGACAAGATGGCGTCGCAGGGGCCGGACTGGCGCACCAACCCCGCGACCCAGATCCTCTGGGGGCTGGGGTACATCAAGAGCCGGCCGGACTACGGCAGCCCGGCCGCCGCGTACGCGAAGTGGTTGTCCCGCAGTCCGCATTGGTACGACGACGGTGGGTGGATGCCGCCGGGAATGAGCGTCACCGCCAACCACACCGGCAAGCCCGAGGCCGTCTTGACCGCGCAGCAGTGGCAGGACATCCGCACCATCGCCGGCATAGACCGCGGCGGCAGCCGCAACATCACCGTCAACGCCAAGACCGACGCGTCCCCTGAGCACATCGCGAGCGTCATCGATCGGCGCCTCGCCATCGGGACCCGGCTGTAAGGAGGGCCATGCAGGGCACCGTCTGGACCCTCGAAGACATCACCTTCCACTACAGCCCCAACGTCCGCGATTCGGCGGGCGTGCAATGGATCCTGACCAAAGAGGAAGGATTCTGGGGCACCCCCGCCCCGGCCGCCGACCTGACGCCGCGATTGAACCGGCACGGCGCCTACCGCAGCCCCGGCTGGAAAAAGGAACGCATCGTCAGCCTCACCGGCCGAATGTACGCCGACAGCTTCACCGCCCTGCGGCAAGCCGAGGCGAACCTTCTCGGGATCCTGTCCGACCCAACAAAGCCCGGCAAGCTCACCTGCTACTCCGAGCTCGGTCCAATGTGCCTCGACGTGTTCCTCGACGACGCGATCATCTGCACACCACTGGAGATCGTCAGCGAGCCCGGGATCGAATTCTCGCTTCAGCTTGTGGCGCCGGATCCCCGCAAGTACGCCGACGTCGTGCAAACCCGGACCGCGGGCCTGCCGCAAGACGACGGCGACGGACTGGACTTCACCACCGTGGTTGCACCCGAGACCGACCCCGGCCTGTTCTTCGGCTCCGGCGCCCCCGCTGACGGCCTCCAGTTCGGGACGTTCTCCGGGTCCGGCTTCATGACGCTCAGCAACCCCGGAACCGCACCGGCCAGCCCCGTCTACACCTTCTACGGTCCGCTGAACATCCCGGTGCTCACCACCAACACCGGGTTCACCATGCGGTACAACAACGCGCTCGCCGCGGGCCGCTACATCGTCGTCGACCCCGCCGCCCCGAGCGTGCTCTACGGCGGCTTGTACTCCGTACGCGCCTCCATGTTCCCCACCCACTTCGACGAGTTCTTCGTACCCGCGGCCAAGGGCGGGGTTCCCGGGGAACTCACCGTCGGCCTCTCACACTCCGGCGCCGTCACCGACGGGGGCTACGTCCAAGCCAGCTACCGGACTAGCTGGTTCTAAGCAAACGTCAACCACACCAAGGGAGAACGCGTGGGTACGTACTCCGACCAGCCGGACCCGCCGGTCTACTACCAGGTCGTTGATACCCGTGACTGCGTCCGGTACACCGACGTCGACCAAGCGCAGTGGTTCATCGACCGCATCAACCGCGCCTACGGCTCCGACACCGGCGCCCGTCTCGACGGCGAAATCGTCCGCTGGTACGGCTACTACCAACTGCACGTCGGCGACTGGCTTCTCAACGGCACCACCCCAATGAGCGATGCCGTGCTCCGCGCCAGCCGCCTGCGTCCCGTTACCGGCACGTTCCCCGAGGAGGCGTAATGGTCGCCCTCGGCTCCGTTGTCCAATCCGCCTACGACCCGTGGGCCGTGCAGAGCCGCATCGGCCTCACTGACGCACGGCTGGCCCTCGACTCGGTCCTCATGCCGCGTCCCAACCTGTCCTATATCGACTTCCGCAGCGGCGTCATGGCCTCCGGGGACTCCGCGAGCTCCGGCACCCCCGGCCATATGGCCATGAAAGTTCAGCCGGCCACCGGTGGCGCCTTCGCGGTGACCGTCGAGATGGGCAACGCGGTCATCAACTCACCCGGCCAGGGCGCGTACATGTGCGCTTTGGACAGTCGAGCGACCCTCACCCTGGCCGCCGCCAGCCCGACCACCAACCGAATCGACCTCGTGGTGGCCCGGGTCTACGACGACTACAACACCGCCATCGCCAGCGAAAGCGGCGAACGCAAGTTCACCGTCGAAGTCTGGCAAGGCGACCCCACCACCGGGACGCCGGTCCAACCCACCCCCGAGCCGACCAACGGGTGGCACCCCCTCGCGGCCGTCCTCGTCGCCAAGGACACCGCCACGATCACGACGTCGATGATCACCGACCTGCGTGGACCCGGGTTGGTGGCCCGCGGCGGAATGCGGTCGCTCTACGGCAACGACGCGAAGACAACCAGCTCCGCGTTCCTGGAGGCCGGGGCGTACCCCGGCGACCAGCGTTTCGTGTACGCGCCGGGTTTCCAGCACCAGATCTACTACGGCAGCGACACCGGTTGGCGCGGCGTCATGAACTGCATCAGGTACTACGCCACTGCGCCCGAGGGCGGATTCTCCTGGTTCCCGGGATACGGGACGGCAGCCGAACTGTGCCGGGTGACGATCCCGTACCCCGGTGTCCCGTTCTTCGTGTACCCGACCGCCCGCGCGAAGATCACCATCTCCGCCAACTGCGCCGCCGACCTCGTCATCGCTGTCGGGTCCGTGGGCGGACCGGGTGTCAACTGGGTCCGGTTCGACTCCTTCGGCGCCTCCGGCGACACCGATCACGTCGTCGGCGTGCCCCCGATGCACTACGGGCCTTTCACGGCCGGGGTGGACATCGTTCTCCTCGCAGCGATCCGCGTCAGCCACAGCTCGTCCGAGGGCTTCGGGTTCTACGGCAACACCGGGGCCGAGGCGAACCACAACGTGCTGTCCTGCCTGGTCTTCCCGTCCACCAACCAGCCCCCGGCGGTGTGATGGGAACCTGGCGGACACTGATCGCGGAGACCATCACCGGAGTAATCGTCGCTGACGTGTCACCGCGGGACCTCCCGTCGTTCTCGCGGAAGGTCACGGACAAGGGTTCCTGGACCATCAACGTTCTGCCCGACGATCGGGACAACGCCGCCCTGGACCTGCACACCTACACCTCCGCGGGGAAATACAGCTGGCTCGTTCTCCACGACGAACAAGTCATGCAGGGCGGACCGGTCGCGACGTACCAGTACGACGAGCACACCCGCAACCTCAGCGTCTCGGGCACGGGAATCCAGGGGCTACTCGACCGCCGGGTGCTGCGGAAGTTCGACGGGCCACCCCACAACATCGTCCACGTCAACAACGACCTGAGCTTGCAGGGCCAGACCCTCGGGGACATCGCGCTGCAAATCGTCGCCAACTCCGTCGCCGGCGACGGCTACGCCCTGCCCATCGAGATTCCCACCCCCGTGACCTCGGTCGGGCACGTCCGCAACTACCTCGGCTACGACCTGGCCACCGTGTGGGACCGCCTCACCGACCTGGCCAAGAACGACGCCGGCCCCGAAATGGACTTCGCGCCCAGCCTCGACGACACCGGCACGTCCGTGTCCTGGGCCATGAGGGTCGCCCGGAACTCCAGCGGGCAGCTCGGCTACCCCTACGCCCCCGCAGTCTGGGACTACGGAGGCGCCCTCGGCGCCATCGACGTCGACGTCAACGGGGCCGCGTCGCCGTGCACCACGGTGTGGGCCCGCGGCAGCGGCGCGGAACGCGCGCTCATCGTCGGCTACGCCACCGACCCGACCCTGACCGGCTTGGGGTTCCCCGCCGCCGACTTCGTCGACGCCGACCACACCACCGCCGTGGAGCTGTCCACCCTCAACAACTACGCCACGGCGGACCTGGCGAAATTCGCCGCCCCCACGGAGACGTGGAAATGCGGCATCCGGATCGAGAGCACCGAACAGTCCTGGTACCCGAACGCCGTGATCGGCGGAATCGGGCTCGGTGACGCCGTCCTCTTCGGCGTGTCCCGGCACCCGTGGATCCCCGACGGACTGTACCGGCGCCGCATCGTCGGATTCAGCAGCGACACCGACGCGACCATCACCCTTGAGGTCGAATCCACCCTGGAGGTGCTGTGACGCTCCCCGGGTCCGGCACCCTCGCCGAGCAGATAAACGACCTCCGTAAGCAGATCGCCGAAGCCAAGCGCGTACCAGCCGCGGGGCCGGCCTACTCGGAATCGCGGATGGTCGAGGATGTCCCGCTGGCCAGCGGCGACAACTTCGTGACCCAGTGGGCGTTCTACCGGGACAGCGTCTTTGCCCGCCCCGGCGTCTCCGTCGATCTGGGCTGGTTCGACGAGTTCGCCGTTCCGCCCCGCTTCGTCGCCCAAACCGACGGCTACTACTCGATCCACTACCACGTCACCATCGCCGGGGCCGGCGCCGGCGACTCCCTCGCCGCCCACGTACACCAGGCCCCCGACTCGGTGGACCCGTCGATGGCGGCAGCCACAGCGAAGAGCACCGGCGCCCCCGAAGGCACCACTCTCGACGCGATCAACCCCCGCGTCTCGCTCTATGCGGGGGATTCGGTGTATTGGAGCGTCTTCACCAGCGGAACGGGGACCCTGCTTCAAGCGTCACTCGGTGTCCCATCGTCGATCCACCTCCAATACATCTCGGCGATATGAACATCGCCGCGGAGTCTGCCAACATCAACGACGTCACGACGTGGATCAACTACGGCGTACTCGGACTCGTTGTCTTCGGGCTTCTCGTGGGCGCATTCTGGACGAAACCTTCCGTGGACAAGCTCCTTCAGGAACGTGACCGGATCATCAAAGAAAAGGAACTCGCGGACGCCCAACGCGACGCCATGGCGCGGGTCCTCCAGGAAAAGCTGCTTCCCGTCGTCGGGGACTTCATCGCCACCACCCGCGCTCTACTCCCTGTGCTGCAGCAACTCCAGCAACTGCAGGCCATGATCCCGATCCTTCAGGAGATCATCCGAACGAACGAAGGAACGCATGCCGCCCCCGAAAAGCGGCGACGACCCAAACGTCAGCCGTGAATACACCCCGGATGAAGTTCAAGCCATAACCGAGAGGGCGAGCCGGCTCCTCGATGAACTCCATGAAGTCATGAGCGAGATGGCTCGAAGGCTGAATAGCTTCGTGGGAGAAAAGCCATGAAATGGAATCGGCGATTCATGGAGCGGAACGCAGGTCCTAGCCGGACAGCTTCGCAGGATGCCGAGGTTGCCCGACTCACGGCACGTGCAGACCTCATCCTCGAAGAGCTGGACGGCGTCGTAAAGGAAATGAGCTCCATGCTCCAGTCGGCATACAGGACAGAAGAGAAATGACTGATCCCACCCAACGGCAGGCAACTCTCGCCGCCGCACTGCGCCTGAACGAGTCCATGGAGAACCTGGGCGGCGAAATGCGCGCGCTGCGCACATACGGCAAGCAGAACCGGCACTACATCTGGGCCCTCGCCGTGTCGCTGCTCCTGGACGTCGTCCTCACCGTGGTCGTGGTCATCGTCGCCGGCCAGGCCCGCGACGCCAACAACCTCGCGACCGCGAACCGCAACTCCCAGATCGAGACGTGCAACAGCAGCAACGTCGCGCGCCAAACCAGCCGTGAACTCTGGAACTACATCCTCGACGTGGCCGCGAAGCAGCCCGAAAACGAGACCCCGGACCGAAAGAGGCAGCTCGCCGACTTCCGGGCCTACATGGAAAAGACGTACGCGCCTAGGGACTGCGCCCAGATCGGGAAGTGAGAGTCATGGCGGTCTCCCAAAACGGCTACTCAGCCAACGACATCAACGCCACCAGCACCCGCCAGATCCCGGGCACCTCACGCAAGGTCCGAGTCCGAAAAGGACCCGCGGGAGACTTGCTGCTGTGGGTCGCCGCTCAGTTTGACGCCCGCGTAGAGGACATCGACCCCGGCCAGCTCGACGACTGGGGCTACGCCGAACGTCCCATCCGTGGCGGAACCCAGCTGTCCAACCACAGCTCCGGCACAGCCATCGACCTCAACGCCACCCGCCACCCACTCGGCACCCCGCCGCTGGCCAGCTTCAGCGCCACCCAGGTCGCCACCATCCGCGCCATCATCCGCGCCACCAATGGCTGTGTTCGCTGGGGCGGGGACTACAGCGGCCGGACCGATCCCATGCACTTCGAGATCGTCGCGTCAGAGAGCCGCTGCGCCGACGTCCTCATGCACCTGACCGCCGCCCGGAAGCCGTCACCCCCCAAGGAGGAAGAGATGGCCGGCCACTTCATCGATCACGAATACCCCGCCAGCGACAGCCGCCAGTATCACCACCGTGCCATCCAGACCTCTGTGGACAGTGCCGTGGTGATGGGTGGCACGTGGTTCGAGCTGTCCGCCGGTTACCACGACATTGAGGATCTCAACCTGTACTTCAACAAGATCCAGGCGCCGATCCACATGGACAAGATCACCAAGGACCAGCCTTACCAATGGAAGGTCCCCGAAGGCTGCGACAGCATCAGCTTCGATTACGTGTGCACCGGCCCGTCCTCGTCGCTGATGATCTACGGGAGCAAGCAGTGATGTACGCGAAGGCGGCCGCCGCGATCCTGGCCGCGGGTGCCTCAGCCGTCGTCGCCGCGCTCACCGGCGACCAGACCATCGACAGCGTGGAGTGGATCAACATCCTGACCGCGATCGCCGCCGCCCTCGCGGTGTTCGCCGCACCCAACGTGCCCGGCGCGTCGGTGACCAAGTTCATCGTCGCCGCCATCATGGCCGGCCTCACCGCCGCAGCGAACCTCGTCACCGACGCGGGCCCGACCCCGTGGTGGCAGCTCGTCACCGCCGGCCTCGGCGCGGCCCTGGTGTACGCGGTCCGGAACACGGCAGAGCTTCGACCGGCAGCCTGAACAGCACTGGCAGACACCCTGCTTCCTGTTGCTCCCACCGCGCCTGTTGCGTCCGCGCTTTACCGGGCGTCGGGGATGCCCGATTTGAATCATCCACCACCGGACGGCACCGAAGGCGACGCCGAGCTCTTCTCCGATGTCCCTCAGACTCCAGCCCAGGGCGTACAGCTCGACTGCGGCCCACACAGCGAAAGAGTTGTGCTGGCATTGGGGTACGTAGAGCTGGTAGTCCTCCGGGCGGAGGGTTCTCCCTAGCCAGTCGACGTCAACCCGGCGGTCTTGCATTGCCGCACGAACGGCGATCTCCTCACCAATCGTTGGCCACACAATGCGCCGGCTTACGTTTCGTTTCATGAGCCCCTTGTTCACCTGAGACGGGCCGGCCTCCCCCCAGGCCGGCCCACCCAGAGCCCCCCGCCGCTCCCCGGTACTCGATCCCGGGTTGAGCGGCGGGGGG
>AR_comb_assmDRAFT_10010789_pt1 | contig 33467 bp, 30 predicted proteins | sample ArasoioldDNA_FD_10543 | JGI IMG/M metagenome (IMG submission 10543) | reverse complement strand
TTCCGGTAGAAGACGATCTGCAGGACGATGCCGAACCAGAAGATCGGCATGGACACGCCCGCAACGGTGGCGACGCGGATGAGGTGGTCGAGCGGACGGCCGCGACGGATGGCGGCCAGCAGGCCCGTCGGCAGTCCGAGGCCGATGACCAGGAGCATCGCCGCGGTCGTGAGTTCGATGGTGGCGGGCAGATACTGGCGCAGATCGTCGGCGACCGGCCGCCGCGTCGTCAGAGACATCCCGAGGTCGCCGCGGAAGAGCCCGCCGATATAGACCCAGTATTGCTCGACGACCGGGCGGTCGAGACCGTAGAGCTTGGCCACGGCCTCGACCTGCTCCTGTGTCGCATGCTGTCCCGCCAGCAGCCGCGCCGGATTGCCCGGCACGATATGGGTGAGCGCGAAGGTGATCACGCTCATCCCCAGCAGGACGATCACCATCAGCAGGAGGCGCCGAAGGATGTACCTCGCCATTCCGGGCGCTCAGGCCGGCGGCATGGGACTCGACGCTACTCCTTATGCAACCCGTAGAAATCGAGCGTCTCGATATAGACGCCGTTGAAGACGAAGCCCTTCAGGTTGTCGCGCATCGGCAGGCGGTAGTTCTTCTCGTAGACGTAGATGGCCGGCGAGTCCTCGACCAGGATCTTCTGCGCCTCGCCATACATCTGCATGCGCTTGGCCTCGTCGGGCTCGGCCGTCGCCTTGTCCAGCAAGGCATCGAGCTTGGGATTGGAGTAGTAACCCCAGTTGTAGGCCGCGGTGCCCTGCGCGCCCGTGGCGAAGATCGACCACATGTAGTCGTAGGGCGACGCCAGGGTCGGCCACCAGACGAGGCCGAAGGCGTGGTTCGCCGTTTCGGGATTCGACAACAGGCCGGCCCAGGCCGAGGCCGAGAGTTCCTGGATCTGCACGTCGATGCCGAGATCCTTCATGTTGCTCTGGAACAGCTCGCCGAGCGGGCGCTTCCACCAGTAACCCGTCTCATAAGTGTAGTTGATCGTGAAGCCGCCGCCGGGATGCCCGGCCTCGGCCAGCAGCTGCTTGGCCTTCTCCGGGTCGTACTTGTACTGCGGGATGTCGGCGTTGAAGCCGACGAAGTTGCTGGGGATCGGTCCGCGCGCCTGCTTGGCCTTGCCGCGCAGCATGTCGTTGACGAAGGCGTCGTAGTTGAAGCCGTAGGCGATGGCCTGGCGCACCTTCGGATCAGCGGTCGGCCCCTTCTTGCAGGGCAGCACGATGTAGTAAAGGTTGAGCGAGGGGACGTTGGTGACGGCGATGCCGGGCTTGCTGTCCATCGCTTCCACGACGTCGTCCGGCAGGAACAGACCGACATCGATATCGCCCTGCTCCAGCAGCAGCCGCTCGGTGCTAGGCTCCTGGATGTATTTGATGATCACGCGGTTGAAGTGGTTGCCGTCCCAGCCCTGCCAATAGTCCGGATTTCGCTTCAACACCGCCTGCTGCGACTGGGTGTAGGACTCCAGCATGTAAGGCCCGGTGCCGACCATGTGGTCGCGCAGATAGGCTTGGCCCCAGTCGCCGTCCTTCTGGTTGTCCTTGATCGCCTTGGGCGAGATCATCTTCACCGTGTACATGCCGGCGAAGGCGGAGAGGAAGCTATCCGACGGCGCGCTCAGCTTGATGACGACGGTGCTGTCGTCGGACGTATCCGTGCTGACGATCGGCGCCAGCGCGTAGGCGATGCCCTGCTTCACGGCAACCTGACGCTCGATGTTGAACTTCACCGCCGCCGCATTCAGCGGCTCGCCATCGGTGAACTTGATGCCCTTGCGGATCTTGAAAGTGTAGGTCAGCCGATCCGCCGAGATGTCGTAGCTCTCGGCCAACGCCGGCACGATCTCCAGCGTGTCACCCTTGTACTGCAGGAGCGGCTCGTAGACGCCGCGCCAGATCAGCGGCGACTGGCCATCGAAGGAGACACCGGGATCCAGCGTCACCGCCTCGGCGCCGGAGGCGACGACCAGCGTGTCCTTGCCGGCGGCGTGCGCAACGCCGCCTCCCATAAACGCGACAGCGAAGATGGCACCCGCCAGCATGCGCGAGAGCAAGGCAGGGCCGTACCGTTTTCTAGATCTCATGGCGTTCAGCCTCCCGTTGCCACGGTCCGTTGAGCCGGACTCGTGTCGTGCAGAGCGTGCACGGAGAATACGGCGCACGCTAACGTAGCGACGGCGACATCGTCAACGTGCGTTGCCTCGGCGGCATCCGCCGCGCTAGGCTGCGCGCCAACGAAAAATCGTTCGGAGGAGACGATGCCGCGTTACGTCACGGTCGGCTGTGCGCAATTGGGGCCGATCGCCCGCAACGAAAGCCGTCCCCAGGTCGTGCGTCGGCTCATCGAGTTGATGCGCCAGGCCCACAGCATGGGCTGCGACCTGATCGTCTACCCCGAGTTGGCGCTGACGACGTTCTTTCCGCGCTGGGTGCTCACCGACCAGGGGGAGATCGATTCCTTCTACGAACGCGAGATGCCTGGCGCCAAAACACGGCCGCTGTTCGCGGAGGCAGAGAAGCTCAAGATCGGCTTCCATCTCGGCTATGCCGAGCAGACCCGGGAAGGTGGGCGCCTGCGGCGCTTCAATACCTCGATCCTCGTCGACAAGAGCGGCCGGATCGTCGGTAAATGCCGCAAGATCCACCTGCCGGGGTCGGCCGATGCGATCGAAGGGCGCCAGGGCCAGCATCTGGAGAAGCACTATTTCGAGGTCGGCGATCTCGGCTTCGGCGTGTTCCGCGCCTTCGGCGGGATCATGGGCATGTGCATCTGCAACGACCGGCGCTGGCCGGAGTCCTATAGGGTCATGGGCCTGCAGGGCGTCGAGATGATCATGCTCGGCTACAACTCGCCAGTCGGTCTCGGCGACACATACGATCTCGATTCACTCGAACTGTTCCACAACCACCTCGCCCTGCAATCCGGCGCCTATCAGAATGGCACCTGGGTCATCGGCGCGGCCAAATGCGGCTTCGAGGAGGGCTATCACATGATCGGGCAGAGCGCGATCATCGCGCCCTCCGGCGAGATCGTGGCGATGTGTCACACCTACGAGGACGAGATCTGCGTGCGCCGCTGCGATCTCGACTTCGGCTGTCGCTACAAGAACGATATTTTCAACTTCGCCGCCCACCGGCGGCCGGAGCATTATCGCCTTATCGTCGAACGAACCGGCGCCAAACCGCCGCCGGGATGAACGCAGGCTCGAAGGAACCAACGCGCTCGCAAGAAACAGGGAGCAAACACCGATGGCACAACTCGATCTACTGATCCGCAACGGCACGGTCGTGACCGCGAGCGACATCACTCGCTGCGATGTCGGCGTGAAGGACGGCCGGATCGCCGTGCTCGGCCGCAATCTCGACGGCGCGACCGAGACTGTCGACGCTACCGACAAGCTGGTGCTCCCAGGCGGCGTGGACTCCCATGTCCATGTCGACGAACCACCCTTCTACGGGGTGCTCAATGTCGACGATTTCCGCTCGGCCACCCGCTCGGCTGCCTGCGGCGGCACGACCACGATCGTGCCGTTCGTGCAGCAGGAAGAGGGCAAAGGCCTTCGACAATCTGTCAAGGCCTATCACGGCAAGGCCGACGGCAACGCCGTGATCGACTATGCGTTCCATCTGATGATCACCGATACCAGCGATCAGGTGCTGGGGCAGGAACTGCCCGCCCTCGTCGAGGATGGCTACAGCTCGTTCAAGATCTACATGACTTATGAAGGCATGGCGCTCAACGATCTGCAGATCCTGGAGGTGCTGGCGACCGCCCGCCGCACCGGCGCCATGGTGATGATCCACGCGGAGAACGATCACTGCATCCACTGGCTTACGAAGCAACTCAACGCATCCGGCGACAGCTCGCTGGCGCAATATCCGAAGATGGCGCCGATGCCGGTGGAGCGCGAGGCGACGCACCGAGCGATCACGCTGGCAGAGATCGTCGACGTGCCCGTTCTCCTCGTGCATGTCTCCGCCCGCGAGGCGCTGGAGCAGATCAAATGGGGGCGCGACCGTGGTCTCAGAGTCTATGGCGAGACCTGTCCTCAGTACCTGTTCCTGACGAAGGACCACATCGCTCAGGCGGGCTGGGAAGGCGCCAAGTATCTGTGTGCCCCGCCGCCGCGCGACAGGGGCAATGCCGATGTCTTGTGGCACGGCCTCGCCAACGGCCTGTTCCAGGTGTTGTCGTCTGATCATTGCTCCTTCAAGTTCGAGAGCAAGGAAGGCAAGAAGGCGCACGGGCCGCACCCGCATTTCCGCAAAGTGGCGCCGGGCGTGCCGGGTATCGAGACTCGGCTGCCGCTGATGTTTTCCGAGGGCGTCGGCAAGGGCCGCATCGATCTCAACACCTTCGTCGCGGTGACATCGACCAACGCAGCCAAAATGTACGGCCTCTATCCCCGCAAAGGCACGATCGCCGTGGGCGCCGACGCCGACATTGCCATCTGGGACCCGGAGCGGGAGGTCACGATCCGCCACGACATCCTGCACGACAACATGGACTACACGCCTTACGAAGGCATGACGGTGAAGGGCTGGCCGATCGCCACCTTCTCGCGCGGCGAGGCCGTCTGGCGCGATGGCAAGCCGGCCGGCAAGCCCGGACGCGGGCGCTTCCTGCCCTGCGAGCGGCCAGAGTTGGCGAAGCCATTGGGACGATCGGTGCAGTAGCAGCCGTTCGGGCGGATCCGCCACTTGGCAATCGGTGTCGTGCTTGCGGTCTGCCCGGGCCTGCGTGTCGAGGGGCCCGACCCGGCCCACACCGCGGATGGCACGCGGTGGGACACCATCTGGGGTCCGGCACTGCGGATCGCGAAGGGCCACGCCGCCGATCCTGCTATCCGGTTCCAGGCTTCGGCCGGTGGCGGGCTGTCGGCACTCGCGATCTATCTCCTGGAAAGCCGCCGGGTCGATTTCGTCCTGCATGTCGCAGCGTCGGTCGAGATGCCGATGCGCACGAAGCGCCATCTTAGCTTCGACCAGGCGCAGGTGATGAAGCGGTGGGAGTCCCGGCGGGAGCGTGCACAAGTCAGGCGACATAGAGCCAGCTAATCGAGATCATGACTCGAGAGAAGATGCGCATGCCAAATCTTCTTCCAAGACCTAGCGGCCGATCGTTTGGTGCCAAGCCTTGACCTACATGAATGTTGATCAGACGCATCCAACCGTCGCGTCAATGGAGGTCGCAGCTAAGCGGTGCGTACCACGATTCGCCTTTGAGCATATGGTGGGAGGAATCGGCGCGGAGCTAGGGGCGGCATGGGGGCGGCCGGGCTGTTCGAGATCGTCCACTGAAAGCAGCGTCCTTGCGGGAGGATCTCGTCGCTTCGGTGCGGCGGCATTGGGCGGCATTCCGCGGGAAGATCGAACGGCATTTCGCCATCCTCTGTGTCGAGGCCAAGCCTGTAGGCGCAAAAACTCCATCCGGGGAGCTTCTCCTTAGTCGGATAGGATGGAACACTCCCGCCGCGATGCCAATAAGCGGGGGTGTTCCATCCCAGCCGGTTAGAGAGAAGCTCCCCGGATGGAGTTTTTGCGCCCTACAGCCGTGAAGAGCTGCGCCCGAGTCATAATACGTGCCGGTCGTAAGGCGTAAGCAATCCCAACTGTGGCACAGCTGCGTCGAGCGAGAACGCCACGAGGTGCAATTGGATTCAGAACTTCCGATAAGTGAGGTAGGCCTCTCGCGGATTCATGCCATTGAGGATAGCCCGGCGGACCAGGTTCTCGCGTCCCATAACTTCCTCCGTTTCTGCAACAATGTCGGGGACGCGACCTTGGGGAATCACCACAACGCCATCGTCGTCGGCAAGCAGGAAGTCCCCGGTGCGGATGCGTACGTTGCCAATGACAATCGATTCGCCGAAGTCTTGAGGAAGCCAGAAGCCCACGATATCGGACGGTGTCGCATAGCGACACCATACGGGAAAGCCGAGGCGCCGAATAAAGGCGGTGTCGCGACAGCCCCCATCTACGACATAGCCGCGAATCCCGCGAAGCTTAAGGGTCTCCGCCGACAATTCCCCCATGTGCGCAACGGTTCGATCGTTGGGTTGGCAGACGGCAATTGCGCCGGCAGGCGCGTCCGCAAGAAAGCCCGTCCATGCCAGATACGTATCGTGCGGAGCGATCGTCGGATCGGCGTGGCCCTGAAAGGTAAAGGCCGGACCGGCGATGATGGTATCCGGAAGCAGCGGCCGGAGCTCCACTGGAAGAACAAAATCGCTTAGGCCGTGACCGCGCATTACGTCATGCACGGCTGCCGTGTAGCAGCGTGCTAGACGCTCACTCAGATGCTCTACCATCGTTCCATCCCTTCCGGCGCTCGAGCAAATATCCGGGAACCGACCTGCGAATTGGCTTACCCGGCTCCGGCATTCAGATAAGCACTGCGCCGCGCCGCGATGCTCTGTTGGCGACTGACCTCCCGAGGCACGAAAGCGCCCGTGGGCGGACTTTCCATTTCGAAATGCCCATAGCGGTCGTGCCCGCGTACGAGCAGCGCCGAATCCCAGTCTCCCACCACCTGGCGAACCCAGGGCGCCAGATACTGGGCGTTGAATCCTATGCGCCGATCAGCGGAGACGTTGGGATTTGACCCGTGCCAAACCCGCCCGTGATGCAAAGACATTTCACCTGGGGCGAGAACAATATCGACCGCGACTTCCTCTTTGACCGTGCCTGCGATCGTCTGACCGCGGGAGAGAATATTGTCCGCAGCAAGATTTTCCTGATGGGCCACAAGAGGCCCGGCGTGCGTGCCGGAGATCATTCGCATGCAACCGCTCTGGACGGAGGCCGGCGACAGCGCGAGCCAGACTGACACGACGTCCTGTGGATCGAGCCCCCAATAGGTTAGATCCTGGTGCCAGGACACCTTCTTTCCGTCGCCCGGTTCTTTAATGATGAAGGTGCTGTCCCACAGAAGAATGTCGGGACAGAGAAGCGATTCGACGGCGTCGAGGACCGCTGGATCGCGCGCAAGCCGGTCGGCAAGGGGCAGCACGAGATGCGCCTTCGGCAGATAGTGCAGCTTGCCATGGCTGCGTTCCAATTCCTCCAGTTCGTCGCGCCAGCGCAAAGCATGCCATGACTCGGAAACGCGGACGGGAAACAAAAAACCGTCCGCTCGATAGGTTTCGATCTGCCGGGAAGTTAGGTTGCCGCACATTGCAATGTCTCCAGTCGTGGTTCGTTGGCAGCTCCGCAGCATATTTCGCCACGCGCGGCGATCAAACCCACCGCGAGAAGCTTTTCGAGCGGGACGTGGCAGCGTATGCCGTGCCCGGCCGCGGTTTCGCGCCAGGGTGGCGGCTCTTCGTCGCAGACCTGGCCCAAATAAAGGCGGCAACGACCCGCATAGACACAGCCACGCCGCGTCGTGGTGCGGTCCTCCGACCTTGTCGCGCTTATTATCGACCGCATTCTTTTGCGATATGCCGGGATGGCGAGGAGCAGTTCCTCCGTGTAGGGATGGAACGGCGGTTCGAAGAGCGTGCCAGTTGGTCCGCACTCAACGAGCGTTCCGGCGAAAAGTACGCCCGTCCGGTCCGCCAGATGACGCACGACGGCGAGATCGTGGCTAATGAACAGAATTGCGACTCCGGTCTCGCGTCGCAAACGAGCAAGCAGGTCGATGATGCTGGCTTGCACCGAAACATCGAGTGCCGACAGAACCTCGTCACACAGCATGAGAGCCGGTTGAGCCACGAGTGCCCGTGCGATTGCCACTCGCTGGCGTTCGCCACCCGACATCTGGTCGGGACGTCGACCCACATAGGACGGATCAAGCTGTACGTCCAGGAGACCGTCGGCTATGCGTCGCCGACCTTCGGCGCGTGGCATCGGGAAATACAGGCGCAATGGTCGGGAAAGCAAGCCGCCGATGCTCTCACGCGGATTCAGCGACGCATCGGGATTCTGGAACACATACTGGATCTGTCGCTTGATATCGAGGGCGCGTCGCTTCAGCCGCCCTTGGAGCGACTCCTCGCGGAACCGCATGCGGCCGCTATTTGGAGCAAGGAGGCCGCACATCGCTCGGGCAATAGTCGATTTTCCGCTGCCGGATTCGCCAACCAAGGCAAAAATCTCCGCCGGCGCAATCGCCAACGAGATGTCGCTCACCACTGGCGTCCGGCTGCGCCGGAATAGACCCCGCCATTTGCCCGACGCCCCGTAGACAAGGCTGACGTTCTGCAGTTCGATCAGTTCGCCCGATGACGCCGGCGCCGCGACCGCCTCCGATGGGCTAGAACCGTTCTCCAGTCCGGCCGGTGGGATTTGCGACCAGCGCTGGCAGGCCACTTGATGGTCGACCCCGGCATTCTCGAGACGCTGTTCCCGGTCCGCGCAACTGGACTCCGCATAGTCGCAGCGCGGGAAAAACGGGCAGCCCGGCGGAAGGTCGCGACGTTGCAGCAAGCCACGAAGCCGATGCCTCCCGTACGTCACTCGATCAATATTCGGGATCGATGCGATCAGGGCGCGGCTGTAGGGATGGCGCGGCGTGGAAAAAAGTCGCTCAGTCGGCGCGATCTCGACGAGCTTCCCGGCATACATGACACCAACCCGGTCGGCGATTTGGGATAGGAGACCGAGATCGTGGGTGACATAGAGCATGGAGATGCCAGACTTGGTACGCAGATCCTTCAGCAAATCGACGATTCGCGCTTGCGTAGTCACGTCCAGACCGGTGGTAGGTTCATCGAGAACTAACAACTCAGGCCGGCAGGCAACGGCGATGGCGATACAGACCCGCTGCTGCTGGCCACCCGAGAGTTCATGTGGGTAGCGGCGCAGCAGGCTATCGGGATTGGGTAGGCCGACGAGGGTGAACTGCTCCCTTGCAAGTAACAGCGCCTGTTCTCGGCTGCTCGCTACGCCATGGTGCATGGCGACTTCGACAAGCTGTGCTCCGACCCGACGATTTGGCGAAAGACCCGTTGCGGGATTCTGCGGCACAAATCCAATACGGCGGCCGCGATAGTGGGCGAGCCGGTGTGCCGGCAAGCCGAACAAGTCCTCCTCAGCAACGCGAACCCGTCCGCCGATGACGCGCGCTGTCGTAGCAACATGGCCGAGCAGCGCCATCGCAACAGTGGATTTGCCGCTGCCGGATTCACCGACCAGCCCTAGTATCTCCGACGGCGCGAGCGAGAAGCTCACGGCATCGACTGCCCGCACGCGACCACGACCCGTTTCATAGTCGATCGTTAGTCCGTCGACTTCGACAGCTTTCGACGCGGGCATCATCGCACTGCGAGGTCCACGCTGCGGCCCAACATGCGGGCCATGCCCTCCGCGGTGAGGTTGACGGCAACGACCAGCGAGGCCAGCGCCAGCCCCGGCCCGAGTACTGTAACGGGTGTCGCTAGGATCAGGTTGCGGTTCTCGCTGATCATTAGGCCCCACTCGGGCGAGGGCGGTTGGATGCCGAATCCTAGAAAGCCGAACGCTCCGATCAGTGCGGGCGCATAGCCGGTGCGCAGAGCGAATTCCACCAACAACGTCGAGGCCGTGTTCGGCGCAAGATCGCGCCAGATGATCGACCAGGCCCTGTCGCCGCGCAGGCGCGCAGCGGTGACGAAGTCGCGGATCACGACGTCAAGGGCAGCCGCTCGTGCCATCCTTGCGATGCGCGGCGCATAGACGATTGCTATCACCACAACCATCAGGACTGGCTGCCCAGCGAGCTCCGGTCCTGCCGCGTAAACGGCCAGCAAACCGAGGACGAGGTAAGGAATGGAAACAAATGCCTCGATCAGCCGTTGGATGAACTCGTCCAGCCAGCCGCCTACGTAGGCCGACAAGAGGCCGACGACGGAGCCAAGCACAAGGCCGAGCGCGGTCCCCGCGACGGAGAGCAGAATGACGATGTGGGCGCCATTAAGGACGCGGCTGAAGACGTCGCGACCGATTTGATCGACGCCCATCGGATGCGCCAGGCTAATTCCTGACAGCGGTACGCCAGCACCGATCTCCGTCGCACCGTAGGGCGATAGAAACGGCCCAAGAGCAGCAGCCAACAGGTGGAGGGCTAGGATCACGATTCCCACTCTGAAACTCACTGACGAGGAGCGACAGAAGTCGCGCCACCGGGAGCGTGTATCGTGAACCGCCAGGTCGGTCATGCGCGCGCCTGCCGAAGCCTTGGATTGAGGAGCAGCGTTACCAAGTCCGCCAGCAGATTCGCCGATACGTAGACCGCGGATGCGATCAACACGGTAATCTCAATCAGCGGCACGTCGCGGAAGCGGATTGCGTCGATCATCAGGCTGCCGAAGCCGGGAAAACCAAAGACCTTCTCGACTATGACGACGCCGCCGGCCAAGTACGTGAGATTGAGTGCCGTGATATTGAGCGTCGGAATGATCGCGTTCGGCAGCGCGTGAAACCATAGGATTCGCCAGTTTGGCAGGCCGCGCAGCCGCGCCATCAGGATATGGGGGGCTTCCAGCACCTCGATCAGATTGTCCCGCAGCATCCGCGCCGCATAGACCGCCATGACGACAGCGAGCGTGGTGGCCGGCAGCACAAGCGCTCTGAGCCAGCCGGCTAGATCGGTCGTATCGGTCACCGCCGACACGGCCGGCAATACCGGCAGCGCTACGACGAATATGACCAATAAGATAAGGGCAAGGAGGAAGTCCGGAACCGACGCGAGGATCAGTGTGACCGTGGACAGCGTGTGGTCGAGCGGCCGATTGTGGCGTACTGCCTGGGCGACAGCAGGGAACAATGCGAGTGGCACATAAATGAGCACGGCGGCCGCTGACAGAATGAGCGTGCTTGCCACTCGCGGCAACAGGATGTCTACAATCCGTCGGCGACTGCTCAGGGCGAGGCCGAGGTCGCCGTGCAGCAGGTTGTTCAACCAAAGGAAATAGCGATCCAGCGGCGGATCACCGAGATGAAGCTGCATTCGAAGGGCGGCACGCGCCGTCTCGCTCGAGAATTGCCCGAGCACACTTGTTGCGACGTCTCCGGGCAACAGCTCCACGGCAATAAAGGTGATCGCTGAAACTAGAAGCAGCGTCAGCGCCGCCGTGAAGCAGCGCAAGGCAACCAGTCGCAGGATCACGGCACTCCCGCCCCGGTTATAAAGGACAGCGCCTGCCGCGGTCGAAGCGACGCAAAGGTCGTATCGGCCGCGGCAACATCGCAGGCATCAACTGCAGGAATCTACTTGCAGGTGAAGGCACTGAAATCATTATTGTTGACGTTGTTGTTGGGCTCGTATCCGGAGCAACCACTACGCATCGCTGCGACAACCGATGCGAACGCTGGAACGATGACGCCACCCTCCTCGGACAGGAGGCGCTGCGCCTGCTGGAAGAGCTTGCGCCGAGCTTCCGCATCAACGGTTCCATTTGCCTTGCTGATCAGGTCGTCGTAGTCCGCGCGGTACCAGTGGGTTTCCGGGAACTGGGCCTTGCTCAGATAGGCGATACTGAGCCCCTCCGCCGTGGGGCGGCCGCCCCAGTTCGATGTGATGAACGGTCGCTTGAGCCAGATTTCATTCCAATAGGAATCGGCCGGCGACATGATGAGGTTGACCTTGATGCCTGCATCGGCCGCCATCTGCTGATAAAGCTGTGCGATCGGCACCATCGTGGAGATCGAGTCCGATGTATAGAGATCGACGCTCAAACCGTTCGGATAACCGGCCTCTGCAAGAAGCTGCTTGGCCTTTGCGACATCGCGGGGAATGATATCTGTCCGGTAGGCATCCGGCGACGTCGGGGCGACCGGATTGTCATTGCCTGGCGCACCATTTCCAAGCAGCGCGGCGTCGACCATTTTCTGTCGGTCGACGACCAGCTTCATTGCTTGACGAACCTGGAGCTTATCGAATGGAGGCGTGTCGACCCACATCGAAAGAGTCATGACGCTCCCGCCAGGCGATTTCAGAATGGTTACATTTGGGTCTGCCGCGAGAGTTGCCGTGGCCGACGGCTCGAGAAAGATCAGTAGATCGGCCTGGCCGCTTTGCAGGGCGGCGGCACGTGCCACGGATTCCGTAATGCCGCTCAACTCGATGCACGGAGCTTTAGGAAGGCCAGCCTTCCAATAGCTCGGATTGCGTTTGGCCACGAAGTTCGGACCGGTTACAAAGGCATCAACCATGTAAGGACCCGTTCCCACTGGCTTCTTCTGCATCTGATCGCGGTTCATGCCATCGGGAACGATGGCCGTATACTTATTGCTCAGCATGATCGGCAGCTCGACCGTGGGTGATTTCGTCGTGAATCGGACGGTGTGCTCATCTACGGCCTCGATCTTGGCAGGGTCGAGCATGCTAAGGGTTGCGGCGGCACCTGAATCGAGGGCGGGATCGAGGACGCGCTTGAAGGTCCAAACGACATCCTTTGCGGTGAAGTCGCGGCCGTCATGCCACTTGACACCCTTGCGCAAGTGGAATGTCCACACGGACCCTTCGGGGTTGGACTCCCAGCTTTCCGCCAGCACAGGGATGGGTTGGTAGCCGTTGTCGAGCTCCACCAGCTTCTCATAGATCGTCGTCAGCCGCATGAGATCAGCGACGTTGTTGTTGATCAATGGGTCAACAGACTGCTGCTCAGACGCCCAATCCGTACCGACAACTCTTAGGCATTTGTCGTCCTGGGCGAGCGCAGCCGAGTTGCTAAGGGCGGTCAATACCGCGCCACCAATCAATGCCTGAACTCCCCGTCGTGCCATTTGTCGTCTCCCTTTGCTATGTTGAAGTTTACGGACCCGCCTATGTAGATCTCTTCTTCTTGGTCATGCGATCGACAATCCGCCGTCGATCACGTGATTTTGTCCTGTCATCCAACTACTCTCGTCACCGGCGAGGTACACGGCAGCGTTGCCGATATCCCGAGGCTGACCGAGCCGGCCTAACGGATGCTGCGATTCGCGTCGCGCGAGGGTCGCCGCCGGATCGGCCTCGCGCGCGAGAATCACCTGGGCGAGCTCGGTGAGCACAAGGCTCGGGCTGATAGCATTCACGCGGACCCGATGCTCCGCGAGATCGAGTGCCATTGCCCGTGTCATGCCGAGCACGCCGGCCTTGGAAGCGCAATAAGCAACGCGTTCCTTCATCGCGACTGTGCCGACGACCGAAGCGATGAGGACGATGGAAGCCGGTGCAGCGCGAATGAGGTGCGGCACCGCAGCCTGCACAGCGAGAAAAGGGCCAGTCAGATTCGTCTTGAGAATGTCCTCGAATTGCGCACGGGTCGCGGTCAGAACGGAACCAATCGCCGACCGGCCGGAGCTGACAACGAGCGTGTCGAGGCCGTTGAGGAACTCCACGGCCGCTCCGGTAACGCGGGCAACGTCAGCTTCATTGGTGAAGTCACCGGCCGCCGCGCCGATGCGGCCCCAGCGCGCCATCGTTTCTTGCGCGGATGCCAGTTTGTCCGGGCGGCGCCCGGTGATGAAGACCGAGGCACCGGCCTCGAGCAGCGCCTCGGCACAGGCCAAACCAAGGCCGGTACCGCCTCCGTAGATCAGCGCGCGCTTGCCTTCGACTCTCCCGATCATGGCGCTTAGGACGCCCGTACGCGATAGGTCTTCACTACGTCCTCATCGAGCTCGATCCCGAGGCCGACGCCCGATGGCAGCGCCATGCGGCCGCCGACGATTTCGGGTTCGGGATGGACAAGCCGCTCGCGCAGCGGCGATTGATACACATGCGGCGAAATAAACTCGAAGAAGGGCGCGTTGGGACAGGCCGCCTGGAAGTGACGGCCGCAGTTGGCAAGAATCCCCGTCTTCCAGCCGTGGGGAATCACCTGCACGCCGTAGAGTTCGCACATGTCGGCGATGCGCCGGATCTCGGTAAGTCCACCGCAGCGACTGATGTCCGGCTGGACCACGGCGACCTTGCCGGTTTCGATCCATTCCCGTACCTCCCAGCGCGTCGCTGCAAGTTCGGCACCGCAAATGCGGATAGGGCTCATCTGCGCCAACCGGGCGTGACCATGCAGGTCGTCGTGCTGCAATGTGGCTTCGGCAAAGTAGATGTTGCACCCCTCGACGCGACGCAGAACCCAGAGCGCGTCGTGCCAGTCGCGCCAGCGATAGCCGAAATCGACCATCATTGTTATCTTGTCGCCAAGCATGCGGCGCCCTTCTTGGATCGCATCGACCAGCTCCGCATCGCTCACGAGGTCGAAGTACATCACCTCCATTTTAACGGCGTCGAAGCCCAGAGCGATTGCTTGGTCGAACTGCTTGCGATTGATCGACAATAACTCCTTCAGCGTCCGACCATTCGGCAAACCGGGAAACGTCGTGCAATAGGGCCGCAATGATTCGCGGCGAGCACCCCCCATCAGCTTGTATGCAGGCACGCCGAGCTGCTTTCCAGCCAAATCGTGTAGGGCGATATCGACTGCCGAGAGGGCGTGAATTCCCAGCCCGCGCCGGCCGGGATACTGCGTCGCCTCATAGAGCCGTTCCCACAGCGCCGTAATCTCCAGCGGGTCGGAACCGACTAGAATCTCCGATGCTCGGCGACTCCAAATGTGTGCCGTCGGCATCTCCAAGAACGCCTGCACTGCCTCCGGCGACGCATCGCTTTCGCCGATTCCACTCCGTCCATCGACATCGGTCAAGCGGACGACGACCGTATCGACCGTTCCGTCGCAATCGTCGACGTCGGCGCCGGTGACGCGAAGCGGAATGACTTCGAGGCTCTTGATCGGCGACATGAATGCCTGTTTCCCCTCAAACTCCAACGATACTTGACTTGCGTCTATGGTAGATCAGCCCTGACTCTCTCGGCCGCGAAGCGGAGCGCTGCTCCTTGGCCCCATACGTTGACCTCGGTCGGCGCTGCCTTATAGAGCGCAAGATCCTCTGAAGGTGCGTTCGCAGCCCACGTCACGGCCGAAGTACCGAAGGCTCCACCGTCGCTGTCGATCCGGGACAGCAATGCGCCCCAGGCTCGCTCGGCCGATACGCCATACTCCGCTGGAAGCAAACCAAGTCGAACCCCCTTCGTGAAGATTGCACCGAAGAATCCCGCAGTAGAGGTTTCAAGGTATGACTCACGATCGTCGAGGAGTGTCCGCCAGAAGCCACTACGGTCCTGGAGCGGCAACACGGCAGCGGCAAGCTCACGGAACCTGTCTATGGCCGCCTTCCTCTCCGCACACTTTTCGGGAACGATCTCGATTAGGTCGAGCAGACCGAAGAGCGCCCAGCCGTTGCCGCGTCCCCACCCATATCCGCGACGACGCCCAGTGCCGTGCTCGTAGTTGTGAAACAACAGTGCTTTGTTGGGCAGACTGAGGGCGTCTGCGTGCTCGATCCACATCGCCAGTCCCTCCAGGTGAAGCGATTCATCTCCCAGCACTTCGCCACAAGCCGCAACGAATGCTGGAACGTGATAGAGAGAATCGATCAATAGCGTCGTCCGAAACTGTGGAAGATCGGGACGAAAATAGTGCAATCCCGTCGTTCCACGAGGCGTCGTCTCGCGATAGTGATCGAGCAATCGTCGCGCGAGAGGTTCAAACGCGACCTTATCGTGCCGACGGACCAGCCGGATGAGCGTGAGACCCGGCGCAAGATAATCCGTCCATGCCGCCGTTGTCCGCTGCCACCGTTCGTAGAAGCTGGAGCAGAATCCGATATGGGCTTCGTTCGGCAGGAGTTCGGCAGCATCGAGCAGGCCGTCGAAAGCGATGGCATCCCCCCAGAACCAGACCGCAAAGTCGAAACGGTGCGTTCGCCGTGCCACGCGCTCGAGGATTTCTCGGGACGAGAACTTGGCGTTATCGCGTAGCGCAGTGTCTACGCGAGTATCCGAGCGCGATGCCATTCCCAAACTCTAACTTCGAGCTATATATTGTTCAAGATACCGTATTAATGTCCAGCATTCTGGACATCACATGGAGGCGGTCCCACTGTCATGTCAGAAGTCTCGCTCAGCACTAGGCCTGGAACACGCTCGGACGCGCTGCCTGGCGCGGGCACTGGTTCGCGGAGCGTACGGCGTGCGCTTGATATCCTGGAAACTCTGCTGCGCTGCGATCAACCACTAGGCGTGGCCAAAATTGCGAAAACGCTGTCGATCCCAAGATCCACCACGTACGGTATCGTGAACGTCCTATGCGACGCGCGCTATCTGGAATGGTTCAGTGATGGCAGCAAACTTTTCCTCGGACCAAAACTGCTCGAACTGGGAACTGCCTATCGCAGCAAGATCGACCTGCTTAAGTCGGGCGCGCCGGTCGTCCAGGAGTTGCGAGATCTAACGGGAGAGACCGTTCAGCTGTCGGTTCTCGATGCAGATATGTTGCTCGTACTAATGAAAGAGGAAGGCAGCCACCCCGTCCGCATTATTAGCCGGGTCGGATCACGTGTACCCGTCAATTGGGCCGCAGGCGGACGTCTGATCGTGTCCGACCTCGGTGACGCAGAGCTGCGCCGCTTGTTGCACCAAACTGTGCGCGCGTCGCCGACTGGTAAAGCGAACCTGGACATCGAGTCGCTGGTCCGCCAGGTACGCAGGGCTCGACAGCAAGGTTATAGCACGGAACTCGGTGAAGCAAACGACCATGCCGGCTGCGTTGCCGCGCCCGTCATCGACGCGTCAGGACAATGCATCGCTGCCATCAGCATCGCGGCACCCGAGCAGAGACTGAAATCGACAAACCGTGCGCGACTCATTGCAGCTGTTCGCGAGGCAGCTCGACAGCTGTCGCAGCGGCTGGGTTGCCCGTATTGAAAACCTCATCCTCTTGGAGCTCAATCTGCATTCGCCGATCGAACATCTTCCCGTAGCGGCTGTCGCGGTCATGGATGAGAAAGCGTGGTGATTCACGATCCCAGACCCGATTACTGTCGCCGCAGCGCGAGTGTTCAAGCTCATCCGATTGAAGAGACTTCCCCGGATGGAGTTTTTTTCACTCTTCTTCGGCCTGGCCTAGACCAGAGTGAGCAACGGCCACAATGTGGGTGACAACTTGACGCCGCATGAGTTGACGAGCCAATCTCGATCGGATCCAAATGCTGGATAGCCCCGTATGGATGTATGGGGCAGGAGCAGGGGACGCGGTGTGACAATCCGCGCAGCAATCATAGGGACGGGCCAGTGGGCACAACGGGCGCTCGTTCCCGCGCTCAAGGCGCAACCGAATGTCGAATTGATCGCGTGCGTCGGCGAAACCCAATCACTTGCCAGTGTGTTTGCAGCCGCACAGCATATTCCCGCTGCATTTGGTGGCATCGACGACCTGCTCGCCTCGCCGCAGCGTCCGGACCTGCTCGTGGTGGCGACGCCGGACGATGTGCACGCGCCAGCGACGCGGGCGGCGCTCACGGCCGGCATTGCAGTATATTGCGAGAAGCCGCTGGCCAATGACGTGACGACGGCCTGGGAGTTGGCGGGCTTGGCGCGCCTACACAAGGGAATAGGCACCGTCGGATACTCGTTCCGCTACAGCCCAGCGATTCAGGCGCTGCGTATCGACCTCATGGCCGGGCTCTTGGGCGAACCGTGGTTGATCGAACTCTATGAGCACAATCCCCAGTTCCATCCCAAGTATGGCAAGCCGATGAACTGGAAGGGTGATCCTAAGCGCGCGGCGGCCGGAGCCCTCTTCGAATATGGCTCGCACGCCGTCGACCTTGCAGGCTGGCTTCTCGGGCGCACAATCGCAGTCTCTACCAACACTGCGACCGTGGTGCCGGGTTCGCAGCTTGATGACATTGCAACTCTACAACTCCGCTTCGAGAGCGGGGCCATCGGCACGCTCGTCTGCGGCTGGGTCCTCAGCGGCAACTTTCCGGGCATCCGGATCCGCTTGCATGGGTCGGAGGGCCTCGGCGAAGTACGGCTGAGCGAGGCGATCCCCGGCGGCGAAGAATACCGGCGCCTGCCGCTTGACGGTGGTACCGGCGAGTGCGTACCGATCGAACCGCTCGTGGATACGATATCGGCCTATGCGCGCCGCCACATCGCCGACTTCGCAGCCGTGATTGCCCAGGGCCCGATTGCGCGGGCGGGCACGCTGCCAACACTGCAGGACGGCGCGCTGGTGCAGGACGTCCTGGATGCCGCAATCCGGGGCACCGCGGGATGGGCGTCGGTATGTGTAAGGGAAGTACAGAACAGAGAAAACGACAAACGGGAGGAAATCCATGGCTACGCATGAAGGAAAATATTGGAGACGACAGCTCGGCCGGACCGTGTCGAGCATTGTGCTCAGCGCCGCTCTCATGGCGCTCGGTCCCGCCGCGTTGTGGGCCGATGAGCCGGTCAAGGGCGGCACACTGGTGATGGCGCGCGATGCCGACATCTTTACTTTCGACCCCTACAACACTCAGGACGATCCATCGATCTTCACGGAGCTCACAGTGTATGACCGACTGGTCAAGCTGGGTGCCGACGGCAAGAGCGTCGAGCCCGAGCTGGCCACCGGCTGGACCATCAGCGCGGACGGCTTGAGCGCGGACTTCACGCTGCGCGACGGCGTGAAGTTCTCCGACGGCTCTCCGCTGTCGACCGAAGATGTGGTGTTCTCACTGACTCGCGCCATCGATCAGCAGAGCTCCTGGGGTTTCCTGTTCTCGCCTGTCAAGTCGGTGAGTGCAGTCGATAACCACACGATCCGACTACAGATGTCCGAGCCGTTTGCACCCCTTCTTCCCGCCCTTTCGACCTTCGCGGCGAGCATCTTCTCCAAGGCGAATTTCGAAAAATGGGATAAAGCGGCCGGCGAACACCCGCTTGGAACGGGCGCCTTCATGTTGGAGAATTGGGAAAAGGGCGTGCAGGTGGTTCTATCGCGCAACTCGCACTACTGGCAGGAGGGCAAGCCATACCTCGACGGCGTCGTCTTCAAAGTCGTCGGCGACGACAACGCTCGCGTGCTCCAGCTCAGCTCGGGCGATCTCGATCTGATGATTCCGGTGCCGCCGAACCAGGTGGATCAGATCACGAGTTCAGGAGGTCAGATCTTCTCGGTGCCCGGTACGGCCGTCGGTTTCGTGACCCTGAACGAGAAGATCAAGCCGCTGGACGAGGCCCCCGTGCGCTGCGCCCTAGCCCATGCTGTCGACCGCGAGTCGATTGCCAAGGTCGTCTATTTCGGTCGCGCCAAGCCGGCCGCTTCGATCATGCCGAGTTCGACGTTCTACTACGATGCGGAAACTAACCCGATCGGTTACGACCTCCAGAAGGCCAAGGCGCTGTTGGCTAAAAGCTCGGTGCCGAGCGGTTTCGAGTTCACTGCAACGGTGCCAAGCGGTAATGCGACCCGCCTCTCGATTGCCCAAATCTGGGCGGCGTCGCTAGCGCAGATCGGCGTCAACATGAAGATCGAGCAGCTCGAGACGACGACGGCGCAAGAGCTCTATAACACCGAGAAATTTACCATGCGCATCTCCGGCTGGACCAACGATACGCCGGATCCAGACGAGCTAATGGGCGTGGCGCTCGACTATGAGCCTCAGAACGGTCTGCACAGCAGCTACCGGAGCGACGAAACCCGTAACCTCGTGCTGGCCGCCCGGAAGGAGCTCGACGCGGCGAAGCGCCAGAAGCTCTATTCCGACCTGCAGCGAATCGTGAATCGCGATTGCCCCTTCATCTACCTAGTGGAGGAGGATCGGCTCTATGGCGGCACGGCTGCCGTCCATGGCTTCACGCCCAACTCGCAGGGCAAGTACAGCTTCGAGAACGTGTGGAAGTCTACGCCCTGAGGAAGCACTTGCGCGGGTCGGGTACAGGCTGGCCCGACCCGTTGCTCCCCACAATATTTCGGCGACGAAACCGCACATCCAGGAGATCGCCATGGCCGTGAAAGATCCCAAGGCCTGGGTCAAGAACGTCGAGCGCCTGTATCGCGCCTATGACGCCGAGGGCGTCTCGGCGCTCTACACAGCGGACGCGAAGACGCGCTTCGGCAGCCGAGTGATGACGCCGGAGCAGGTCCATGCCCACCCGAGGGAATGGTTCGATTCGCTTGAAGAGTATGAGATCATCCGCACCTTTCGGTCGGCAACGGGCGATATCATCGTCAGCGAGACCACCGCCAGCTACATCAAGAAGGAAGACGGCAAACGCTATCGCGAATTCGGTATCGACGTCTACTGGGTCAACGACGAAGGGAAGATCTACCACAAGCATACTTCGGAGGTCGTCGAGCCCTACGGCCTTCGAGAGCTGACCGATCTCGATTTTGAATGAGCGCGCGTCTTCAGGGCAAAGTCGCTCTCATCACAGGCGGCGCCCGCGGCATCGGCCGTGCCTGCGCGCTCCGCTTCGCGGAAGAAGGGGCGGACATCGCGCTGTGCGACATCGGACGGGCGATACCGACCGTGCCCTATCCTGCCACGCGGCCGGAACAGCTCGACGAAGTGGCGGCGGAAGTGCGCAGCACCGGGCGGCGGGCGAGCGTCCACCGCGTCGATGTGACCGACGGCGCGGTCATGCGCGAAACGGCGGCTCAAGCGATCGCGGTGCTGGGCAAGATTGACGTGCTCGTCACCGCAGCGGGAATCGATTCCTGGGGCGCCGCTTGGGAGCTGAGCGACGCACAGTGGCAGGCCATGCTCGATGTCAACCTCTCCGGCGTCTGGCAGGCAGCAAAGGCGGTCGCACCGCATATGCGCGAACGCCGGACCGGGGCGATGGTGTTCATCGGCTCGGTCCTCAGCCACCGCGCAAACAAGCAATTTGCGCACTACACCGCCGCCAAGCACGGCGTGCTCGGTCTCATGCGTTCCTTCGCGCTCGAACTGGCGGATGCTCTAGTCCGCGTGAATTCGGTCGACCCCACGGTGGTCCGCACGGACATGGTCATGAACCAGCCGTATCTCGATCGCCTCGTCGGCCACGCCGGCGCGACGGAGGAAGAAGCGAAGCGCAGATACCTCGACTGGAACACCCTTCCCATCCCATGGGTCGAGCCGAACGACGTGGCCAACGCCGCTCTGTTCCTCGCTTCAGAAGAGGCGCGTTGCATCACCGGCGTCGCCTTGCCCGTGGACCTCGGGGCCTTGCTCAAATGAGCGACATCGGAGACACCGGCGTACCCGCGGGATTGCCGCCGCCAAGCGCGGGATCGCCGCGGGCCGATCGCTTCCGTGGCAAGGTTTGCCTGGTTACGGGCGCCGCCAGCGGCATCGGGCGGGCGACGGCTTTGCGGCTTGCCGCCGAGGGCGGCACGCTCGTTGCTGTAGATCGCGATTCTGAAGGTGGGAAAGAGACGCTGTTGCTGGCAGGTCAGTCGGATTCTGGCCTACTGCTCGACTCCGATCTCCGGTCCACGGCAGCCGTGGCCGAGATTCCCACGCAAGTCCAGAATCGGTTCGGCCGCCTCGACGTGCTCGTCAACAATGCGGGCATCGAAATCCTCGGCGACGTCCTCGAGACCGATCCCGACGTGTGGGATGAGGTGATGTCCGTCAACCTTCGCGGCACCTACCTGGTGTCGCGCGCGGTCCTTCCACTGCTGTTGCGTCAGGCGCAGGCTAGCGGCGGGACTGCGATCGTGCACAACGCCTCGCTGATGGGTCTGGTATCGAGCCGCCGGCTGGCGGCCTACTGCGCATCGAAGGCGGGCGTCGTCTCGCTGACGCGGAGCATGGCTCTCGACTATGCCGACCGGGGCGTGCGCGTGAACTGCGTCTGCCCCGGCATCATCCACACGCCGATGTTGGAGCGGCGTTTCGCGCTCGCCGCCGACCGCGCCGAAGCCTATCGCCGGACGACTCAGCGGCCGCCGGTCAAATATCTGGGGCGGCCCGAGGACGTGGCGGCGGCGATTGCCTATCTCGCCTCCGACGAAGCCCGCTTCGTCACCGGCTCGGCGTTCACCATCGACGGCGGAGTCGGATCCGAATGATCCGTTACTTCACCGGTCGAATACTGCAGGTGATCCCGGTGCTCATCGGCGTCAGCCTCATCGTCTTCTCGTTGGTGCGGCTCATTCCCGGCGACCCGGCCATAGCTGTCCTCGGCAGTCGGGCGACACCGGAGTTGGTGGCGCGCGTGCACGACCAACTCGGCCTCGACCTGCCGATCTGGCAGCAATACTTCAACTATGTGACTCACGCTCTCGGTGGGGATTTTGGCATCTCGTTTTTCTATCAGAAGAGCGTATGGGACGTGACGATCGAACGGGCGCCGTCGACGTTTCTCCTGATGGGCTATTCGATTCTGCTGGCAACAATAGTCGCGGTGCCGTTTGCCGTACTGTCGGCATTCCGCCGCGGGCGCACCGCCGATCATGCGGTCCGTATTGCTTTCACCATCGCGCTTGGCACCCCTGCCTTCTGGCTTGGCATCATGCTGGCGTTGTTGCTCGGCATCAAGCTCAGGCTGTTTCCCGTTGCCGGTAAGGGAAGCGGCGGGCTCGACATCCTCTGGCATATGACGCTGCCCGCCCTCACCATCGCCATCGGCCTTTCGCCGATCATGGTGCGGGCGCTTCGCAGCAGCCTCATTGAAGTGATCGGTGCGGACTATGTCGTTACCGCGCGCGCCATGGGCGTGCGCCGGTCGACAATCCTGCTGAGCTACATGCTGCGCAACAGCTTGCGCCCGATGGTGACGGTCCTCACCATCAACATCGGATACCTGATCGGCGGTACGGTGATCATCGAAGAGATCTTCTCGATCCCCGGCATCGGTTCGCTGCTCATTCGCTCCATCACCACGCGCGACTACGCGATAATTCAGTTGGCGACGCTGATCTTCGCCCTCCTGGTCGTGGTCGTGAACCTGCTGGCCGACATCGCCTATCGCGCCCTCGATCCGCGGGTTTCGTTGCGCTGATGGGCACGGCGATCGCGACCTCCGAAGAACCATATCCGCTCGCGCGTATCGGCCGCGCGCTTGTCGGCCGCAACTGGTCGGAGCGCGTCGGCATTGCCGGACTGCTGGCCTTTGTCCTGGCCGCCCTCTTCGCACCGTTGCTGACGCCCTATGACCCGATTGCCCTCGATCTCGCCGTCGGCCTGCAGCCTCCGAGCCTAGCGCATCCCTTCGGCACCGATCAGCTAGGCCGGGACATCTTGACCCGCGTGATCTTTGGCGCGCGTATCGACCTGCAGATCGGCGCCATCGGCGTCGCCGTCCCGCTGGTCATCGGCGTCCTCGTCGGGCTCGTCGCGGCGTACTATGGCCGCTGGACCGATGCGATCATCAGCCGGATCATCGACGTCGTGATTGCCTTCCCGTTCCTCGTCCTGGTGATCGCCATTGTTGCCATGCTCGGGCCTGGCCTGATCAACCTCTACATTGCCGTCACGCTGGTGAGCTGGGTTCTGTACGCCCGCATCGTCCGCGGCGAGACGCTCGCTCTCAAGGCGCGCCCCTTCGTCATGTCGGCGCGGGGTTTCGGCTTCAGCGACCTCCGCATCATGTTCCGGCACATCCTGCCCAACGCGGTCGCCCCCGCTTTTGTCTTCGGCATGAGCGATTTCGTACTCGACGTCCAACTGGGTGCCACGCTCAGCTTCTTCGGCTTGGGTGTGCAGGCGCCGACGCCGGAATGGGGACTGATGATCGCCGAAAGCCGCAACCTGATGCTGACGGCGCCCTGGGCGGTGGTGTTCCCCGGGCTGGCCATCATCGCCCTCAGCTTCTTCGTCAGCCTCGTAGGCGACGCCCTCGCGGATAACGTCCGAGGCATCGATGCCGGCTAGGGACAGGCTGACCGTGGAGGATCTGCGCGTCAGTTTCGCGCGGGGGAGCCTCGAGGCTGTGCGCGGCGTATCCCTGACTATCGCCCCGGGTGAGGCCTATGGCCTCGTCGGTGAGAGCGGTTCGGGGAAGAGCCTCACCTGCCGCGCCATCCTCGGGCTGACGCCGCCGGGTGCTGCAGTATCGGGCCGCATCACCTACGGGACGACATCACTGCTCGACGTCGGGGAAGAGGAGATGGAGCGCCTGCGCGGGTCGCGCATCGCCATGATCTTCCAGGACCCGATGGCGTCGCTGAATCCTGTGCTGACCGTCGGCGAGGCCATCGCCCAGATTGTCCGCTCGCACGCACCCATGGACCGAGCTGCGGCCCGCCGGCGGGCCGTCGAGATGATGGAACGCGTCGGCATTCGTGAGGCCGCGAAGCGGGCCGATGCCTATCCCCACCAGTTCAGCGGCGGCATGCGGCAACGCATCCTGATCGCCATGGCACTGTCAGCGCGGCCGAGCCTCCTGCTTGCCGACGAGCCGACGACCGCGCTCGATGTGATCGTGCAGGCGGAGATCCTGCGCCTCCTCGATCGTCTGCGGCGCGAAGAACGGATGAGCATGCTATTCGTCTCGCACAATCTTGCAGTGGTCGCCAACATCTGCGAGCGGGTGGGCGTCATGTATGCCGGCGAGCTGGTTGAGGAAGGTCCGACCCGCGAGGTGTTGCTCGATCCGCGCATGCCCTATACGGCTGGGCTGATCGCAAGCATGCCGGGACCGCGGGCTTCCGGTCGCCTGCGGTCGATCGCGGGGGCGCCGCCCGCGCTGCACGAATCCGCCGGAGGTTGCAGGTTTGCCCCGCGCTGTCCGCTCGCAGACGATGACTGCCGGCAACAGCGGATCCCGTTGATCGATGTCGGCACCCATCGCCAAGCCCGTTGCATTCGAAGTGAACGCGTGTCCGCTATGGCTGCGCCGGTCGAGCCATCGGCGCGGCCTGAGCGACTGGCGTCGATGGAGCAGGATGGTGCCTGAGCCGATCCTCGTCGCCGAAGGCGTGACCAAGTCTTATGGCTCGGGCGATGCATTGCGGGTCTTCGGCAAGCGCAAACTGGCGTCGCGCCCGGCGCTGATAAATGCGTCGCTGTCGTTGATGGCGGGCGAGACACTCGGCATCGTCGGCGAGAGCGGATCGGGCAAGTCCACGCTGGCGCGCAACCTGGCGCTCCTCGAACGGCCGGATGCCGGAAAAGTCATCTTCAAGGGCGAGGATTTGACGAAGCTGCCGGAGTCCGCCCTCCGCCGCTGCCGCCGCCGTATCCAGATCATCTACCAGGATCCCTATGTCTCGCTGAACCCGCGGATGCGCGTCGGCGATGCGATCGGCGAGGTGCTGCACGTGCATCATCTGGTACCGCGCGACCGTATCACCGCGCGTGTGCGCCAGCTGCTCGACCAGGTTGGGCTCCCTTCTGCTGCCGCCGGGCGCTATCCGGCCGATTTCTCCGGCGGGCAGCGGCAACGAATCTGCTTCGCCAGGGCGCTCGCGGCCGAGCCCGACGTGCTGATTGCCGACGAGCCAGTCAGCGCTCTCGACGTGTCGATCCAAGCGCAGATCGTCAACCTGCTGATGGACTTGCGCGATCAGCTCGGCGTTGCCGTGATCTTCATCGGCCACGACCTTGAGTTGGTCGACTTCGTTGCGCCGCGGATCGCCGTTATGCTCGGCGGCATGATCGTAGAGATGCTGCCCCCGCAAACCAGCCTCGACATGGCGAAGCATCCGTACACGCGGGCGCTGCTTGCCGCGGTGCCGAGCCTGCAGGCACGACCGTCCGTGGCCGGCGAACCGATTGCCGAACTGGCCGGCGGGTTCCCGCTCTCCGGCTGCCCTTTCTGGGATCGCTGCCCCTATCGGTATGATCCCCGTTGCGAGAAAGAGACTCCGCCCCTCGTTGACGTCGGCGGCGGACACCTGCTGGCGAGCTTCTATGTCCATAGCGGAATGGCGGGCGTGAGCGCGCTGCACACATGAGAGAATCGGAGCATACGGGTATGACGGTGCCACGGCAGCAGCTTAACATTGTCATCGCGTCGTCCTTGGAGCCGGATCTTGTCGAGCGGATCCGCGCGGTCGATCCCGGCCGTCTTCGCGTGACCTTCGATCCCGAACTCCTGCCGGTGCCGCGCTACGTTGCAGACCATCACGGCGCGATGCGGGATCTAAACGAGACGCAGCGGCAACGCTGGCGGTCCCACCTGGCACATGCCGATATCCTCTTCGACTTCGATTGGATGGCGCCGGCGGAACTGCCCCGCAGTGCGCCGCGTCTGTGCTGGATCCAGGCGACCAGCGCCGGCATCGGCGAGATGGTTCGCCGCGCTGGGCTATTCGACTCCGACATCATTCTCACGACTGCTGTCGGCGTTCATGCGAATTCCCTGGCGGAGTTCGCACTTCTAGGAATGCTCTACTTCTATCGCGGAGTGCCGGAGTTGCTACGGTGGCAAGCGACCCATCATTGGGAGCGCTACACCAACCGCGAGTTGACAGGCGCACGCGTGCTTGTCGTCGGGCTCGGCGGCGTCGGACGCGCGGTCGCCGGCCGCTGCGCCAGTTTCGGCCTGGAGGTCTGGGGCAGCCGGCGCACTGCTGGAGCCCCACCCGAAGGCGTCACGCGTCTCGTCCCCTATCCCGAGATCCGCTCCGTGCTGCCGGCGATCGACGGATTGATACTTGCTTGCCCCTTGACCGATCAGACGGTCCGTCTGATCGGCCCGGACGAATTCGCGGCCTTGAGGCCCTCGGCGGTTCTCGTCAACATTTCGCGCGGTGCAGTGATCGACGAGGAGGCCCTGATCGATGCATTGCGCGGCGGACGCCTGGCCGGGGCGGCCCTCGATGTCTTCGCGACCGAACCACTGCCGGCCGACAGCCCACTCTGGGACATGCCGAATGTGCTGATATCCCCGCATTCGGCCAGCACGGTGCATCAGGAGAACGAGCGCATCGTCGATGTTTTCTGCGAGAACCTGCGCCGCTATCTCGATGGACGGCCCTTGATCAATCTGTTCGAGCGGGCCCGTGGCTACTAAGGCCATTGTATTGAATGCTGGCCGCCTGGTGCGCACGCGGCTGTCAGCCATCATTCAGCCGACGCGTGCCAACGCCGCCGTAGCTCCCGATGGTCGTCTTCAGGTCCGTCCGGGCCAAGGCGGCGTGGCACTCGGCATCGCGCTCGGCAGTCCGGCCGGCGGCTGGGTCGCCGATCATCTCGAACCCGGCGTATCGCTCATTCACCCCGAGCCGGCCGCCAACGGCGCATTGCAGACGCTCGCCTGCGCTGGCAACCGTGTGACAATGGTCGACGGCCCTGCTGCTGGCGCCGAGGGCGTCGTCTTCGGCAAGCACGGGGCGGTGCTGGCGATGTTTGCAGCCACCGACCTCGCGCGTATTGCCCCCGGTGAATCGGCTGTCGTCGTAACGGAGGGCGTCGGCCTCGCGGTCGAGGGCGAACCTGATTTCGCTTGCCACTCCTGCAGTCCGCGGTTGCTCGAGCGCCTGTTGGTTGGCCGAGACCCCAGAGACCGATTGCGCGTGTTGATCCGACGCGTCTTACCAGCCGAAACGGCGGCGGCGGGCATTGGCATGCCCGTTTGGAGGTTCAACATGGACCTGCATGTCGATCAGGAGCCCTTAGCAGAACTCACCCGCGATCTTCGGTTCGGCGACATCGTTGCCGTGCAGGACCAAGATCACCGTTTCGGCCGCCAGTATCGAAAGGGCTGGCTCTGCGTCGGAGTAATCGCGCACGGCGTCTCCATCGCCGGTGGCCACGGCTTCGGTTTCATGACGTTGCTGACCGCGCCCGGCGATCGCATCGTGCTCGAGCAAACCGACGACGCCGCGCTCGGTCGGCTTCTCGGTTGAATCGGCCGAACGATGAACCGCCTACGCGACAACCGTACACAGATCGTCCGCACCGCAGTGGCCGGACGCATTGCACCGGTGCGATTCCATACGGAGACGCTGAACATCGATCGCAATGGGCGCCTCACATTGCTGCCCGGCTCCGGCGGCATCAACCTCGACGTCCATTGCGGCGACCCGGTCGATCAATGGCTCGCCGACCATCTAATGGTCGGCGCCAGCATCGAGGATGCGGAATCCCTGCCTGCCTCGCCCGGGGCGCTTCATTTGCTCGCGTGTCTCGGCAACACCGTCCGGGATGCTGCCGGCCGAACGATCGGCGTCGTCGCCGGCAAGCGCGGCGGTTTGGCCCCGGACTTCTTCCCGCCCAACCTCGTCGCCGTTGAAATGCCCGACACCGTCGCAGAGTTGCTAAAACCCAGCGACCGCGTGGTCGTTGAGGCCTATGGCCGCGGCTTGGTTCTGACGGATCGCACGGAACTTGTCCTGGCAAACCTGTCGCCATCATTGCTTGATGCTATGCCATTGCGAGAGGAGCGGGATCGACTCGTCGTGGACGTGACGGCAATCCTACCTGCACGTGTTGCCGGTGCCGGGCTGGGTTCTGATCGTTGGATCGGCGACCTCGAGATCACGGAAATGGAGCCGTTGATCGGAAATACTGCCTCTCTCCACTTCGGTGATCTCGTCGCCTTCGATGGAATCGATGCTCGCACGAATCGTTTCTTCAATCCCGAATGTGTCGCGATCGGCGCCGTCGCGCACGGACCGAGCCCGGCACCTGGCCACGGGGTTGGAGTGACAATCCTTATGACGGGTCCACGAAGCGTGCTTCAGCCGCAAATTGATTCTAGTAGCGGGTTCGGCGCAGCATTCCGGCGTCTGACTCACTCTATCGCGTTTGCAACGCCAGACAACGGGCATTAGTGTCTGTACGACAGAGCATCTCAATTCATCTTGCCTCTAACCGGAACAACTCCGTGCGTTCTGAAACCCAAGGCTGGATGGCCGAATGCTCCTCCAGAAGCAGGAACAGGGGTGTGAACAGGGAGAGGATCTTCCGCCACATCGACGAACATCTCAGCGAGCATGTGGCCCACATTCAGCAATGGGTGCGGCAGAAGAGCGTGAGCTGGGACAACCTCGGTGTCGAGACCTGCGCCGAATTGGTGGCAGACTCCTATCGCCGACTCGGTTGCCAGGAAGTTCAGGTCATCCCCGGTCGCTTTTATCCCGGCGTCTGGGCCTACTACGACGCCGGTGCGCCGGTGACCGTGCACAGCTATTGCATGTTCGATACGCGCACCGTGAATGCAAAGGAATGGAAGTACGATCCGTGGGGCGCCGACCTCACGCCGATGGGACCCTATCCCAAGGTGCTTGTCGGTCGTGGGTCTATGGGCGCCAAGGGACCCTATGTCGCCTGGCTGAACGCGCTTGCCGCCATCATCGCAGTCGAGGGCAAGCTTCCCGTCAACATCATGTTCTTGGCTGAAGGAGAGGAAATCCTCGGCAGTCCTACTTATGCGGAATTTGTCAATCGATATGCCGACCGCCTGAGCAGCGTCGCCGCCAGTTTTGTTCCGGCGATGTCGCAGAGCACCGCCGGCTCGGTGACCCTCGGCCTCGGTCTGAAAGGCATGGTCGTCATCGAATTGACCGCGAGGGGCGACGCTTGGGGTCGCGGACCGGCGCGAACCATCCACTCCTCGATGGGCGCTCTCGTCTCCTCACCACCCTTCCGCCTCGCCGGGGCCTTGTCTTGTCTGGTGGATGAGAACGGGGAAGGCTGTGAGGTTCCCGAACTCAAGCGTGTTTGGCACCATCGCAAACCTCTCGGCGGCTGGGAGAAGCAGCTTTTGGACGAGATTGCCGCTCGCGCGCGCGGAAAGGATTGGCGCAGCGTGCTCCCCCTCGGCGGTCCCGACAACGTCAAGCACGTTCGGGGCGGCCTGGCGGGCAGCGATCCGCTGGTGAATTCGCTTTACGGCCCGACGTTCAATGTCGCCGGTCTGCGCAGCGGATTTCTCGGCGCTGAGACCGGCACGATTCCCTTCATCGTCCCGGGCTCGGCAACCGCCACGATCGATATCCGGATGGTGGTCGATCTGTCGCCGCAGGAAATCATCGACAGCGTCCGCCGACATCTCGACAGGAACGGTTTCGCCGATATCGGCATCGATGTCTTGGCGGCATTCGACCATTCACAGACTCCGCTCGCCGACCCTGGCGTCGCTTCCGTCCTGAAGACGCTCTATGACTGGAAAGCGGACTACGAGGTCTGGCCCCTGCAGAGCGGCGGTGGCCCTTGGACGGCGGTACCCAAAGCGTTCGGCGTGCCGTGCGTGCGTGGCGGCGTTGTCGGTGGCGGCTCCGGCAACGCGACCGACGAATACATGGTCATCGAGGGCGACGGCATCGTCGCCGGGCTGGCTGACGCCGAGAAATTCATGGTCGACATGCTCTTCAACTACGCTGCGGCGCTCACGCCGAATCGCGCCGTCAGCGCGTAGCCGGATCGCATGTCCCCGCGCGCCGAACCGCTGAAGGCAGTTCCGAGATGAGTTTGCTTCGCGTTCCCTACAAGATGCTCCTGGCCCCCATCCCGCCGTTCCCGCTGCGGTCCGGAAACACCGCTTTGCTCTTGATCGATGCTCAGCACTTCACGACGACCCGCAGCCAAGGGCTCGGCCAGCTGGCGAACGAGCGGGGCATCGACCGCGAATTCGACGAATACTACGCGCAAGTCGATGCCGCCCTGCCGAACATGACCAAGCTGATTGTGGCCTGCCGGGCGCGCGGCGTCACCGTCATGCACACCGTGCTCTGCGGTGCCCGGCCGGACGGTGGCGACCGGTCACGCCAGATGCGCGTGAGCGGATTGCCCCTCCCGATCGGCGATCCCCGGCGCCAGATCCGACCGGAAGTGGCGGCTGAGGCCCTTGAGTCCGTATTCCCGCGTACCACCTACAGCCCGTTCACCAGCGGCGAGATTGCGACCGCGCTGCGTTCCGCGCGGGTCGACACCATCCTACTGGCCGGCATGCTTGCCAACTATTCGGTTTGGCAGGCGGCCCGCGAGGCAGCGGACAGGGACTTCGGCGTCATCGTCGTGATGGATTGCTGCGCCAGCGAAACGTTCGCCTGGCACACCCAATTGCGCGTCGGCGTGATCGGCGGCCTGATTCGGCAGCGGTCCTGCACCGAGGTGATCGAGATGATGGAGGGAACCCGCACGTGAAGGTCGTCCGAACGGTCAGCGGCGACATCGCTCCGTCCGGGCTCGGCGTGACGCAGACCCACGAGCATTTGCGCTGCGATCAAAACCTCTGCTGCTCCACTGAAGACTTTCCCTCCAACAACACCTCCATGGTCCTGACCGACACCGACCTGATCGTCGACGCTCTCGCCGAGTTTCGTTCCGCCGGTGGGCAGGCGATCGCCGAGATGACCGTCAAGGGCCTAGGCCGCGATGTCGCCGTGCTGCGCGAAATCTCGAATCGGACGGGTATCCATGTCATCGCCACCTCCGGCTTCTACGTCGAGGCCTGCCTGCCTGCCTTCGCCCGCACGGCCAGCGTCGAGGCGCTCACCGATTTCCTCGTTCGGGAGCTTACCGAGGGCGCCGACGGCACGACGATCCGGACCGGAATACTGAAGTCGGGCGTTGGTCGGCCCGTTATCGAGGGTGTCGAGCTGCGCTGTGCACAAGCGGTCGCCCGAGCGCAGCGTGTCAGCGGCGTCGCCATCACCACGCACACATCAGCCTCCAGCCGCTTCGAGATCCTCGGCGGCAATCTTGGATCTCTCCACCTCGACGTCTTCGAGGCCGAGGGCGTCGACCCCGCCCGCGTCATCATCGGCCATACCGACGAAAATGCGGACATCCGCCAGCTGTTGTCCCTGGCCAAGCGCGGAGCCTACGTTCAGTTCGACGTAGTCGGCAAATCGCACTGGCTCCTCGACGAGACGCGCGTCGAATTGCTGGCTAGGCTGGTTGACGGCGGACATGGTGACCGCCTGTTATTGTCCACCGACCGTTGCCGCGTGAGCGAGCTCAAGATCAAAGGCGGCCCCGGCTACGACCACCTTCTGCGCACTTTTGTTCCGAAGCTGCGCCAAGCCGGCTTTGATGAAGCCATGATGCACCAGATCCTGGTGACGAACCCCTCGCGGATATTGGCCTTTGATTCCCCTCAAACTCTTCCCAGCGCCACCCTTCCCACTTGAGGCCCGGCCATGCTCCTGGAGGTCAATGGCCTTGAGACGAAGTTTTACACCGTCGACGGGGTGGTCAACGCGGTCAACGGCATCTCCTACGCCGTGGACAGGGCCCAATGCCTGGCCATCGTCGGTGAAAGCGGCAGCGGCAAGACCGTCGGCGTACTCTCGATTCTGCGCCTGATCCAGTCGCCGCCCGGCAGGATCGTCGGCGGACGGATATACTTCAAGGGTACCGATCTGCTGTCGTTGAGCGCGGAAGCGCTCCGCCGGATCCGCGGACGCACGATTTCTATCGTCTTTCAGGACCCGATGACGTCACTCAACCCGGTGATGCGGGTCGGCAAGCAGATCACCGAGGGGCTAGCCTTCCACGAAGGGCTGACCCGAAAGCAGGCGCGCAATCGCGCCGTCGAGATCCTGAATAAGGTCGGCATCCCCAAGCCGGCGACCCGCCTCGACGACTATCCCCACCAATTCTCCGGCGGCATGCGGCAGCGCGTCATGATCGCCATGGCGCTTTCCTGCTCACCGGAACTGATCGTCGCTGACGAGCCTACCACAGCGCTGGATGTGACGATCCAGGCGCAGATCATCGACCTCATCAAGCGCCTGCAGGCCGAGTCCGAGATGGCAGTCATCTGGATCTCGCACGACCTTGGTGTCGTCGCCAACCTCGCACACAACGTTGCCGTCATGTATGCCGGTCATATCGTCGAACAGGCGCGGGTGGACGACCTCTATGCCCGTCCGGCGCATCCTTATACCTCCGCGCTACTAAATTCGCTGCCGCGGCTAGATCTCAAGACCAAGACGAAACTGAAGGCCATCCAGGGGCTTCCTCCCAGTCTGATCGGCGCCTCGCGTGGATGCCCCTTCATGCCGCGCTGCGCCCATGCCACTGAACGGTGTCGCGTCGAGAATCCGCCACTGGCCACAATCGAGGCCGACCATGCGGTCGCCTGCTGGAACCCTTTGCTGAGATGATACAAGTACCCGACCCACTGCAGGCGCTCGTCCGCGTGAAGGCGCTGCAGCTCTACTTCCCCGTCCGTGCACGCGTGCCGTTCGCGCGAGCCGCCGGATACATCAAGGCGGTCGACAACATTTCCTTCGATATCTACAGGGGTGAGACGCTCGGCCTCGTCGGCGAGAGCGGCTGCGGCAAGACGACCGCCGGGCGTGCCATTCTGCAGCTCTACCGCCCGACGGCAGGCGAAATCATCTTCCGCGGTACGGATCTCGTTCGTCAAAGTCCGGAGGAAGTTCGTCGGGCCCGCCGCTACATGCAGATGATCTTTCAGGATCCCTATGCGTCCCTGAACCCGCACATGCGGATCGGCGAGATCATCGCCCGGCCGCTCCGGGTCCATCGGACCGTTTCAGGGCGTGCGGAAGAGGCCGCCTCAGTGAGCAGGCTCATGGAGAAAGTCGGACTCTCGCCGGCCTACCGGGACCGCTATCCGCACGAATTCTCTGGTGGTCAGAGGCAGCGGGTTGGCATCGCCCGCGCCCTCGCCACCTCGCCGGACTTCATCGTCTGCGACGAGCCTATCTCTGCCCTCGACGTCTCCATCCAGGCGCAAATCATCAATCTGTTGCAGCAATTGCAGGAGGAGCTGCAGCTCACCTATCTGTTCATCGCCCA
>AR_comb_assmDRAFT_11694838_pt1 | contig 33513 bp, 56 predicted proteins | sample ArasoioldDNA_FD_10543 | JGI IMG/M metagenome (IMG submission 10543) | reverse complement strand
GTCGGCCCGCTGAGTGGCGGGGGCAGGATTTGAACCTGCGACCTCTGGGTTATGAGCCCAGCAAGCTACCGAACTGCTCCACCCCGCTACGTCCCATCCTACTTGGGACGCTCCACTACGTGGAGATCCTTTAGTGCGTCCTCGATCGCACGGTTCGTCGTCGCCGTCTCAATGACGGCGACACGCTGCTCATGCTCTACGAGGCTCAGGCGCCGATCGGCATAGGCGTCGGCCACCTGCTGCAACGCGTGGTCACGGTCGTCGCCGGTCGGCCTGGCGGCCAGCCAGCGTTCCATCTGCCGGGAGCGCCGCGCGTCCTGGATTACCTGCCTCTTCCGCTTCGCGTGGTCGATCTTCTCGGTCATCCACGGAATAGCCACAACGATCACAATTACGGCTATGGCCAGCCACAGGATGGCGAATGCCGGTAGAGCTGCCTTCATCATCACTCATCTCCTTCGGGTGGGTCGCTCTCCACCAACGTGCCGCCGACGGGATTCGAACCCGCAAAACCCCAGATTGAAAGTCTGGTGACTCTACCCTTCGTCCACGGCGACCAGGGACTTACGTACTCCGCGCGGGGATCGAACCCGCACCTCCTGATTGAGAATCAGGTATCCAGACCACCAGACCAGCGGAGCTTGTAGGGCCAGGCAGCGCATACCCAGATCACCCCTCCGATTCCTGGGGATGGCGCCTGACCCTTCTCACGCAACAGTTGCCGACTCTACTCGGAACCATTCGCGAGCCTGTGCGAAATGCTTGGCCGATACACCATGCTGCCACCCGGTGTGAATCAGCCGGAAGTCGCCGACGCCCGGATGCCCTTTCAGCCACACCTTGTCACGCCTGGTCAGCTCGTCATCGAACCAGACGAACGGCCGCCCCTGCACGAACTTCGCCACCCTCGGCGTCTTGCGGTGCACCCGGTAGTCATCCCCCGGCTCCACCGCCTCCCGCATGTCGATGACCGGCAACTGAGGCAGCCCCAGAAGGGGAGCGATATGCGCGTTTGCGTCGTGGCTCCACATGGTCGCCCACACCAGGTCGGCGCCGACCGTCTCGGCCAGCTCCAGCAGCACCGGTCCATGTTCGGGGTTGAGCAGGACGTTGTACGTCTCGCCCTGGCAGGTCAGCCTGTGCGCCTGCCACTGCGGACCGGGACGCCCGAACGGTGCGAGCACACCATCCACGTCCAACAGGATCAACTTGTCCACGTGCACATCCTCTCCTTCGCGCGGGGTCGCTCTTCCCGCACCCGCGAAGACGTAGACCGTCTTCGCCGTACCCCCGCCGGGATTCGAACCCGGATTTCGACGCTTAAAAGGCGCCTACTCTGCCAATTGAGCTACAGGGGCATGTCACGCAGGATTGGCGATCACCATCCCGCAGTCCTCACAGTGCGGCGGCCAGACCAGCCACCCCATCCACTCCTCCGAACGATCCAGTCCCTCCGGAACGATCCTGCCGCCGCACTGCTGACAGTCGGGATAGAACCAGGTCATAGACCCTCCGTACGTGCGCCGTGAGAGATTCGAACTCCCAACCATCCGGGTAGAAACCGGCCGCGCTATCCATTGCGCCAACGACGCGAACCTTTCACGATCCGAAACGATCGTTTCATTCCATCGCCACGCCCGGTCCTAGAACCGGGCAGAACGACACTGGCACCAGCCGCCCGGTGGCCATGTCGCTGCACGCGAGGCAGATCTCCGCCGGGATCGTGTGGCGGCTTTCCCCGTCGGGCCGGTAGTCGATCGACTCGTGCCAGCCCGACTCCGGGTCGTCCGGGTCATAGCCCATATTTCGCCTCATCCTTCACGTACACCATGTAGGCGATCACGCCCGCTTCGTAGGCGGCCCGCCGAGCGTCGGCGTCGGTGTCGTACTTGGTGCCGTCCAACGGGTGCCTGATGATGTCGCAGCCGCCTTCGGGCTTGTACTTGATCTGTCTGATACTCAGCTCGATCTTGCCGTCGTCGGCTGCGACCACGGACGGCGAGGACATCACCTTGCACAGTCGCGGGAACGACACTCCCCACTCGGCGTGAGTCACTATCGGCGGCCCGCCGTCGGCGTAGGTCGGGAAGCGGCCGTAGGGGGCTTCATTGAAGGTCCAGATGCGGTAGCGACCGTCGTGCCAGTCGTATTCCTGGCCCTGCATCGGCGGGTAGTCGGTAACGTTCTGTGGCGTGTCCATGGGGTCCTCCGTGGGGGTTGGTCGCTCTCCAACACCCCAAAGATACATCCATTTAGCGTCTTAGGTCAAGGGCGGAAAATGGAGGACTCGAACCCCAGGGCCGTTCACACCAGCCCTCATCCGGTTTAAATCGGCGGCCACCTCCTTGGTGGCGTCATTTTCCCCCACCGTGTTGAGGGGTGGGTCCAGCGGAAGGCGGAAGACTCGAACTTCGGCCGCCGCCGACGGCCACGCGGATTCCAGCCGCGTCCCGGCACCTGCCGGTCACCTTCCATGGTCCTCGGAGCAGGAGTCGAACCTGCCGTCGCCCGGTTATCAGCCGGGTGCCTTCACCGCTTGGCCACCCGAGGAAAGCGGAGAGGGAGGGTATCGAACCCCCGCCGGTGTGACCCGGGCAGCGGCGTAGCAAGCCGTCCCATTACCTCTCTGGCACCTCTCCACGATACTTCCATCTAGCGCCTGCCGGTGCTACCTTGGAGTGGTACGCCCCTGGTCCGGCTCTGCACCGCATCCCGCCAGGGGCACGGCCATTTCTGGGACTGGTGCCGACCCCGGGATTCGAACCCGCCCTACCGCCTTGGCAAGGCGATGTGCGACCGCTGACACTTCACCCACAAGTTCCGTGACCGGTGGACCGACGACTCGGGTGTGGACGGGGCCGGGGCGACCATCCTCCGGTCACGGAAAGAGCCCAACCCCGGAGTCGAACCGGGCAGGCCGTTCGTACCAAGAACGGGTGCACACCAGGTGCGAAGGGCAAACGGGTAGGGGTGTCCGGGCCGTGAACGCCCGGCCCGGACACCACCGCTCTGGGATCAGGAATCGAACCTGAGCAAACCGGAACCAAAATCCGGCCGCCGAGCCAGCACGGCATCCCAGAATGCGAGCCCAAGGGCGGAATCGAACCGCCTCGAACGCCTTACGGGGGCGCTGCTCTGCCAGTGAGCTACAAGGGCGTGACCCCGAAGGGCCTACATGTCCGGCCGGGGCTGAAACTCCGGCCTGGAGCTGATCTCCTCAACCCAGTCCGACAGGGAGATCTCTTCGCCGGAGCCACTATAGAAGGCGAGATCGTCCACCTTCGCATGCAGTTCCACGTCATGCGGCATTGGCAGGATGCCTTCTGCTTCGGCGGTGTCGCGGTGCTTAACGACCGCGAAGGCGAGGCGGAACAGGGTGTCCTGGTTCCGTTTGCGCTTGTCCGGATTAGGTTCTGCCGGATGCCTGCCGTTCAGCTTGTTCGGCCCGGAGGCTGCGCGGATCCGTTTGATGTCGGAATGCCGCAAGCTGATGATCTGCTTGTCTTTGAGGATTTTCGTACGCCACAGGTCATATTCGCCCTTGGCGGCGAAATACTTGCGTTTCCCCTCTTCGCCCAGATTCCAGCACTGCTGATGGTAGGAGTCCATCTCTGCTCTCCGCGTCGCGATCTGGTCGTCCAGGGCACGCAGCAGACGAACCAGAGCCTGCTCGGTCCGTTCGATCAGCGACGGCCCGGAGAGCATCCCCCAAAGCTGTTGACGCTTTTCGGTCACCGAGACGTCGTCGTGGCGACGAGGGTCGGGATAGCCGATGTTTTGACGGATCAGCAGGTCGAAGCCTTCAGGCTCCAGCTCTTGAATGGCGGCAAGGCTCACGGGGATGGCCATGGGTGGCGTGTTCCTTCTTCCGGGGGTTGCCGTCCCGGCGCCGGACAAGACACCGGGACGATCCTGTGTGGTGCGTGCGCCCGCCGGGACTCGAACCCGGATCATCCGCATCCTTAGTGCGACGCCTCTGCCATTGGGCCACAAGCGCTTCAGGACGGTTCTACAGGCCGCCACCGACAAAACGAGCCGCCCCCCGGAATCGAACCGGGCCTACCCCCTTACAAGGGGGGCGTCGCATCCATGGCGCGGCGGCAGACGGAAGAGGGTGGCGACGGAAAGGATTCTGCAGCCAAACCGCCCAACCAGCCCGGCGGTCTCCTTCCCGTTCTTCTGTGGCTGTCCACGCCACCCCCGTGTGGACCCGGCGGGATTCGAACCCGCATCTCCGGCTCTCCCTATGACGCACACCGCCCCCGGACGGAGGTGGCCACCTCGTATCCGGATCGCGCGGTCACGCCCGATTGAGTTACGGGCCCTGGCAGATGATGGCGACGAGGGGGACAAAGCCTCCAAAGCGCCCAACCAGCCCGGCGCGCTCCCTCTCGTCCTTCTGCGGCTGTCCACGCCACCACCTGAGCTGTCGGGCGGAGAATCGAACTCCGGCCGCCCCTCGCGCGAGGAGAACGACCCTGCCACACGTCTCAACGACGCGACCCGACACCGTGACGGTTCCTCCGGATCACCTCGGGAGCAGCCGACAAGCCCGAGAGGGCGGGAGCGACCCTATTCGGTACCCTTCCGTCGCGAGCCGGTGCGGACTCGAACCGCCGTTGACCGTCACCGGCCGTCCCCACTCGCGACGCGGGGACGGTCGGCCGCCGGAGTCGAACCGGCATACCCAATGCTCCCGGACCAGGAATCGAACCTAGAGACACAGGGGCCAGAACCCTGCTGACGGCCACCGCCATCCGGGAAGGAGCAGACCCGGTTGCAGCCGGGCCCGCCAATTATCCGCCTGCTCTACGGACGGGCAAATCTACCAGGAGTCCCACACGCCGAAGTGGCGGTGGCGCGGGTCCGGGTATTCGACGTCCCAGGCGGCCTGTACGGCATCCTGGGCGCCTCGCAGCATCTTGCCGACCTCCCGGCCAACGGCCCGATCGGCAGCGCGCAGGGCGCGTTCCTGACGGTTGGAGATGCCGCCGATCACGTGCCCCAGGTTGAAGGTACGCGGGTAGGTGCCCGCCTCCAGGCGGCGGGTCACCCGGTCCGGGCGCGGACGGTGCCCGGCGCGCTCAGCCTGGGCCAGCGCGGCGGCGCTGTAGCGCAGCGCGGACCGGATCTCGTTGGCGGTGCTCGGGTAGGTGGCACGCCACCAGGCGAAGATGTAGAGGCGACCGTCGGCGTCGTAACGCCGGGTGCCAGTGCGGTGGTTGTAGGGGACGTGGTGAACAGTACGGGACATTCGGACTCCGACGTGCGGGCCCGCCCCGGATGGGCAAGCCGTCTACGTCTCACCCGCCGTGAACATCACATTCGCCTCCTTCGCGTAGGGGTGGCCGGATTTGAACCGGCATCATCCGCATTTTGAATGCGGCGCCTCTGCCGTTGGACTACACCCCCGTGCGCCGTCAGGGACTCGAACCCTGCTCTCTCGATTAAGAGTCGAGTGCATAACCATCCATGCTCACGGCGCTTTCCGTCCGGCCGGTTAGCGTCGGCCTGCCGGACGATCCCTGACCCGCCCGGGGGACGCCAATCCCGCCGGTGCAGTATCAGGGCACCCCACCCAAGTGGGGTGTAGAGCCGTACCGGAGAGTCGAACTCCGCTCCCCGCGTTGGAAGCGCGGGACATCGCCACAATGCTTGTACGGCATGGGGACCAGGCGGGGAATCGAACCCCGCTTTCCTAGGATTTCCGTGCCCTTTCCGGGGGCCTGGTCCACGGCGGGAAACGGCCCGGGTGCCCACGAGTGATCAGCTCGCAAACACTGACGGTATCCGTAGGGGTTTCCCCCTTTCCGATCCGGTTCATCCCGCGTGCTCGACGACGCTCCGGATCCCCCTTCGCTGGCAACCCAGCTACTAAGTTCACCTGCACCGTCGTGCGTGGCTCCCCAGAGAGTCGAACTCTGTCCTCTGGATCTTCAGTCCGGCGCTCATCCCCATGAGCTTGAGAGCCTTTCGATCTCACCCGGCCGCAGAAGCTAGTGGTCGGGTGTCTTGTTCTCGTCGTCTATGACGCGTGTGGCCGCTGCCGCTGTGGCATCCTTCTTGGCCGCTATCCGCTTATTGATCTCTCTTATGTCTGCCTCGATCTCACGCAGTTCGCGTGCCTTTCGTCCGAACATGTCGCCTCCTGGCTAGGGGGGTGTCAACCTGGCGGGGAATTTTCGTTACGGTGCCTGGTCGAAGTATCGGCGGCCACGTTCGAACGCCGTCGTCCGATGTACGCCGTGCACGCCCTCCGTTGCCGCCAGGACGCGTCCCAGCGCCGTCTTGTAGGCGCTACGGGCGGTCGCCGCTCCAGGGAGTGGCCCGTCCGCGTTGTTGACTCTGGCGTCTTCACGGGCGATGTCAGCCAGCAGGTCTTCAACAAGCTTCTGTATGTCCATGGTTCTCCTGTCGGGTCGCTCTCCCGTTGGGTGGTGGGCTGCTGTACAGCGCCGCCCACCAGGCGCTCCCCCGCACGGCCGTGCGGGGGCCGGTCACCCATACTCGATGACTTTCAGGTGATTCCGGACGTACCCGCGACAGGATTCGAACCTGCATCCTCGACGTTCGTAGCGTCGCGCTCATCCATTGAGCTACACGGGCATGATGCACGACAGGGCCAGGGACTTCCGTCGCAATGCGTGTTACCGCTCTTCCAGCCCTGCCGTGCACGATCTCCTGGCCGACCACGCGGGCGTCTCACCCCGCGACCGGACCCCCACCTAACCGGCCAGGTCGTTCTCACCGCCCAGTGCGGCGCATTCCGTGCACGGGCGCGTCCTCAGCGGACCAGGCCGCCAGAACAGGATCAGCGCCCCGAACGGCGGAATGATCGCCGCTATGGACGGGTTGCAGAACTCGTCCTCACCCTTGAAAATCGTTGGCTTCCACCAGCAGGTGAGCGTGGTGGGCGACCACCACATCAGGCGGCCGATGTTGAACTGCTTCACACTCGCCTTTCGGATCAGCCGGGAAGGTCACTTCTTGTTGTTGATCTTTGCGCTACGGGCGACCGTCCTGGCCCGCTCGTAATGCGCATCCGACTCCGCCTTGTCGCCGTCCAGCTCCGCGATGAAACCCTTCGCGGCATGCTTGGCGACCTGGTCAAGCTGCTTGTCGGTCAACTTCCCATACTCCGCATTGCCCGCCATGGGCGCCTCCTGTGAGACTCCCGAGTCGCTCAACCGGGAGAAGGTGCGGGTGCCGCTTCACTACGGCCTAGGCCACGACCGACCGGCTTTCTCCGCAACGCGTACGCTTCGCCGACCAGCCTCCCAAGGGCCAGAGCCCGGGGTAAGGGTTCCCGGGCGCTCCCGCCGTCCCTGGTGCTGGATTCGAACCAGCAACTTCCGCCCCCGTATTCGGGATTACCCGGCCAGGTCCCCGCCCTGCCCGACTAGTACGGGCTGAACGGTTTACCCCTGACAAACGGGCCCCGGCGGGACGATGCCTCTACCAATTGGGCTACCCAGGGCTGGAGTGAGGCGTGATGTGCCTCACTCTCGCGTACCCGCAGCAGGATTCGAACCTGCACCATGCCCCACTCCGGAGGTGGGTGCCCTGTCCAGTTGGGCGATACGGGCGTGCGTCAGATCGTGGACGCCTGTCGAGGGTCGAACCGGCTCACGATCTGACTTGCGACGTCACGTGTCGTCGCCGTCCGAAGCGTACGGGTTCACCTGGTAGAGCTGCTCCCGAAGCTTGTCGTAGTCGAGAACGAGGGCCTCAGTTCGACCGTCACTGGGGATTCGCATGAGGACGGCATGCCCGTCCTCATCCCACCCCAACTCGTAGGGGTTGCCGACTTTGTCATGACACGTTTTCCACGATCCACTGAACTTCATGCTGTCCCTCCTTTCTCTGTGACGTACCGCTGGCCGGAATTGAACCGGCGACCTTCAGATTGAGAATCTGACGACCCGAACCAGCAGAGTCTTCAGCGGCCTTGTGACATCCGGACTCGAACGAGCCGGTACGTATGCCCACCGTACGAATTACCGCGCGGACCTTCGTACAGTGCGGTACCGCTGGGGAGTGCCACGCCCCCCGGGCCGTGCTCGCAGCAGGATTCGAACCTGCGGTCTCCTCCTCCGGAGGGAGGCGCCTTGTCCTCTGGGCCATACGAGCGTGCGTTAGATCATGGGCGCCTGCCGGGGAGTCGAACCCCTCTACGACTTGGATGCGCATCCGCTGCCGCTTCGCCGGACCTGGAGTCGAACCGGATCATGATCTAACTTGCGACGTTGTACACCGTCGCCGTGCCGCTGACCGGAATCGAACCGGCGACCTCCAGGGTGAAAGCCTGGCAACCCAACCAGCAGGGTCTTCAGCGGCATTGCCCGATTGCGGCTCGGGGCGGCCGTCGGACAACGTCAACTCTTCCCCTTGGAAGCACGGGCCGCGAGGCGCCTTTCGTAGTTCTGTTTGGCCCTAGCGTTCGACTCCCTAAGGTCCTTCCTCATCTGAGCTACGCCCTCGATCAGCACGACGACGGCGTCACCAACTGTCAACTTTCTGCGCAATATGATCACCTCCTCCTGGTCATATTCACGATCGGCCCTCGGTCCCACCCCTGCGCGGCGCGTGTACACCACGCCGCACAGGCTCCCGAGGTCTCTCCGCCCCGTCCGCCGATCGCTAAGCCGCCTTCTGTCCGAGGGTGACGGCCCCCATACCCATGGGTGGACACTGTGCTGAGAGGGCCGCAGGTCCCCGCGTACGGCGTACCTGCGCTGCCAGGCCAAAGGACCCTCTCACCGCGCCTGCGACGGGATTTGAACCCGCGCCCCCCACGCTGACAACGTGGTGCTCTGCCTTGAGCTACACAGGCTTGCCGTGCAGGCGGTCACCCGCACGGGGATGGTTACTCGTCGTGCCAGGAACCTGGCCCGCACGGGTTCTTCTTGCAGTCAGCGCACACGCCCGGATTGGCGATGTCGTTGACCATCATGTGAACGCCGCAACAGGTGCAGTCCGCAACGCCGGATTCAGCCATATCGTCCTCCTGGTAAAGGGGTCGCTCTCCCTTTGCGATCACAGGCATTTTGCGGGGGAGTGGCCCTCCTGGCTGACGTCCGGACGTCTCCAGGTCAGTTCCCCCTCCGTGATGGGATTGCCTCGATTGAGGACGACCGGCCACCTCACCGGATCCCCGGCGGTTCCCGGCAGGCGACCGAAGCCGCCTACCGGACTGGAGACTCATCACGGGTGATCGGCGCGTTTTCCCGGGAACCACCCCGAAGATTGGCGCCGAACCACTGCGTAGCGACAGCAGGGTTCGAACCTGCGACCTTCTCGTTATGAGCGAGGCGCTCTACCACTGAGCTATGCCGCCAGAAATCATCGACAGACGTCTACGCCAGGTCATAGCCGCCACGCGGGTCGATATCGTCAATAGCGATTCCTTCGGCAAGACACAGGGCTCCGCGAGCATCTGCCATCGACGTTCGCAGATCAGCCAACGCCACCGAGTCACCGCGCTCCTTCGCCAAGCGCATGTCACCTGCCAGACTGAGCATCAGGTACTTGGGGTGAAGTTCCAACCCAAGGGGGATCTTGGTCACATGAACCTCCAGCATTGGGGGTGGTAAAAACGGACCCCCCGGCGAACGGGTTACCCCCGCCCTACGCGGCCCTCAGGGGCTCTCAGGTCCGCGATTTCGCATGGATCGGGGGATCCGGTCGGGACGTCCGCGAGAACGTCCCTGCGTGCGGATGACAGGATTCGAACCTGCGCACTCCTCGCCCCAAACGAGGTGGGCTACCACTGCCCTACATCCACAGTGACGGGTACTTCGGGGGCTGTTTCCTCTTGCGTCGGAGCGACCAACCACGGAGCGCTCCCCGAAGTACCCGAAGTGGACCGGCGGGATCCGAGCCCCCGCATCCGCCCCCCGTCGGAGGCGAGTCTTCCTTAGACTGACGGCCCTGATGATGTTCCGATCATCTGCGGTGTGTGCGCAACACAGTGGACCTGAGAGGACTCGAACCTCCCGCCTACGCCCTGCCGAGGCGTCGCTCTACCTGATGAGCTACAGGCCCATATGGGACGGGCGCCGGGTACAGCCGGTTCTCCCGGTGTGGCGATCGGCTTCTGCTTCTCGCCCGTCCAGAGGGGACTTACCCGACCCCTCGGCGGTGGGACATATCCGGTCCCTGCGGAGGCAGCCTTTCCAGTGTTTTTGAAAGGAGATTCCGGTCGGCTGCCACCCACCTGTCTTCTCCTTGTGGACCGGCCAGATTCGAACTGGCGACTATCCCCGCTAAGGGTTGCCACGCCAACGGCTGCGGTCCTGGGGATCATCCACGAGGTGCTAGACCGAACGTCGGTGACTAGTACGACGCTCACGCTTGCCTCCCGGCTTCACCCTTGCGCACCGACGGGATTCGAACCCGCACCCTTCCCCTGGCCTTACGGGGTGCTCTCGCCATGAGCTGCGGCGCGTCCGACGGTCAGGTGTGCAGGTGGCCTGCCTGCGTCTGCCGCCGGAAGTTGGTGGGGCCCGCAGGTGAGCGCCGTGGCGCAGGAACCCCTTCGCGTCTGACTGTGCGCCAGCGCGTCGGGCACCGTATTGGACCCCGCGTGGACCTGGAGAGATTCGAACTCGTCTTCCCGCACCTTGCAAGGGTGGGGCGTCCCCTGGACTCAAGCCCGTGGGGGTGGATGCCGGTCGCCGGGTGCACGAATCGTGCGCCGACCGGTAGCGGGAATCACTGACCATCTGGGGTTAGCTACCCGCCGGGCCATGGCGCCGCGTCATCGCGGAACCTGTTGGCTTCCGGCATCCACCCGATCCCCTTGCCTCATTCGCGGCGCATGACAGTTACCGGCGGACCGGGTTGTGGGCTGTGAATGAGGTTCGGGAATTCTTTCATATGCCCCGGGATGGCGCCCGGGGCGAAGTCGGCGTGTACGGGACCGTGGGTCGCCGGAAGCGAGTCGGCGCGGTGTTGCCGCGTTCGCTTGGCCCGTGAGGCGTTTGCTTGGCGACAGGTCCGGGCTAGGGTCGCATATCCGGCGGCCCACGGAGCCCGTGCACACCTTTCTTAGGTGTCTTCTTCCACTGTTGAGTTTTCAACGCGCCCCGGCTGGGGCTCCTACCCGTACACACCCCGTGGTGGCGGTGTGGGGTGCGCACCGATGGCTGGATTCGAACCAGCAGTCCTCGCCTTAACAGGGCGGCGCTCTGCCATTGAGCTACATCGGTATGGAGTTTGGGGCCGGGGCGGTGGTGAAGCCGCCCCGGGATTCAGGTTCCCGGTCGGGCGGCTTCGGTGTCATCCGGTTTTCCGGATTTACACGTCTGCCACCCGTTCGGAGGCGAAGCCCGTGTCGGGGTGCACCAGGCGCGTGTGGCTCTGGGTCCCGGTGTTCGGGTCTGTGGCCTGTCGGTTGGTCACCTGCTGTGCACCTCCTGCCGTGTTCTTCGTTCTTTCGATAACCCAAAGGTACAGTCATCTAGCACGAGACGTCAAGAGGTATTTCTGGTTTCTTTTGTATAGACAAGAACCGCAGGTCAGGCCGCTGCCAGGCCCTCCTCCGGCTCGCCCTCGGCCAGGACGGATCCGGCGGGCAGCGTCTCCTGCTCCGGCGGAGACGGCGGGGAGACCATGTCGGCGAGGCGGCCGACCGTGGCGGCGGCGGCCACCGGGTCGGCACGCAGCAGCAGCCCGGCCAGTTCGCCGACCACCTGCGCAACCATGGCGGGGGGTAGGAGGTAGAGGGCGCGGACCCGGTCGGTGGTGTCGTCCACCACGCCGCCGACGGCGTAGGCGATAGTGATCTCTCCGGCGACGGGGTGTTCGATGAGGCATCCGTCGGTGCCAGTGACGACGATGCCGTAGCGGGTGTCCACCTTGCGGCCGTTGTCGTCGTGGGTCATGGCCTGTCCGGAGATACTGCCGGGCAGGAACCGGGGGTTGGTGGTTTCCATCATGTGGTGCTCCCAGGGGTCGCTCTTACCCGTTGAAGATTGGCCGCATCATGACACAGGGGTGCGGCGGGCGGTAGCGAGGCGGTAACGGGGCGTTTACGGGACATTGCCGGGCAGAACATCAGAATCGATGATCAGGGTGACGCCGAACAGCTTCGCCCACGCCATCCCCGGTCGGGGAGAAACGGCCAGGTTGAACCGGGTCGTACGGGGCTGCGCCCCGGCCGGGGTCTCCATGAACATCTCCCATGCTTCACCCTGGGCACAATCCAGCAACAAAAAAGCTTCACCCGACGTGATCAGCATGGCGGCGCGCACCGTTGCGGTATCCAGCCCACCCGACTGCAACGCCATGGCGAAGGCGTAGACCCGCTGGATCAGCTCACGGGCACCCGGCGGCAGCGACGCGGTCATGACGGCCAGCATGGGAGGAGCGAGGCGCTTACGTCTCGCCCTGACCGGCGGCCGATACGCTAAATAACGGCTACCATGGGCCCGTCACTTGCCGCCCTTTGCATGGGGTGGCTGGTGGTCGGAGATATCCCTCTTGGGAGTCGGCGGACCCACCTTGCCCCGCAGGCGCCCGCGATGAGGGAGGCGGCACATCGAGGGCCTGACGGCGGCCAAAGAGTCGCGCACCCCTTCGGCGTAAGACCTACCCGTTGAGCCCAGCTCCGGGGGGCGGTCGAGGATCGCGCGGACCGCGCTGTCAGATCACCCTCGATGTTGTCGTTTTCAGGCGGCCACACGTACCCGGCGGCTGGTGTTCAGTCGTCCGGCGGCGTGCAGTCTCTCCACGACCACCCGCGCCCGGTCCCGGTCGGTGACGCGGTCGGTCCACATGTCGGCGAGTGCCTGAGTTCCCATCTCGACGCAGGCGTCAATACCGGCGCGGTCGGCGGGGTCGATGGCGGCCGGACGCACCGCCTCGTTAATGTGCCGCAGAGTGGGCCCGATGCCGGTAATCGGGGTCGGGCACTTCAGGCACTCACGGTAGCCGTCTTCGTTCCGCCATTCGACGGCCTGGTGGTCGTAGGGCTTCACCACGGTCATCACCCCTCTGACCTGATCATACCCAGATGTCGTTGCACACGCACTTAGTTTCCAAGTGGGGTAATCTTCGCTCCCCTGCGGCGGAACCAGGCGGCGGCCTCACCCCTTGCCGGACCGGTTCTTCGCCGCCAGGACGCGAGACAGACCCTGCACGGTGAGCCGGTACCGGCGGCGGGGGAGTATCTCCTCCCCATACTGGTCGATCTCTGTCATCTCCCAGTGGGAGTTGATCCAGTCGGAGCGTTCCAGCCTGGCCAGATCGGGATACAGGTTGCCCGACCACGACAGGTTCAGCGCGTGGTAGAGGTCGATCCCCGTCATCCCCCCATCGGGCCCGTTGAACAGGGCGACCAGGATCGCCACCTGTCGCTTGACCCGCCGCTTCCTCCCGAACATCACGCGGACTCCTTCAGGGCCTTGTCGTACTCGATCAGGGCGGCGGCCAGGGCCGACTGGTGGATGTCGGTGTAGAACGCCTGCCAGGATTCGCCGAACTCGTGTTGGGCCCATGAGCGGACGATATGGAAGGCGGCCCAGGCGCGCGCCTCCGGGCCGTCCTGGTCGGTGTGGACCTGGCCGCGCCGTTCCTGCATGGCGGCCAGCGCCGGTCCGCCGAGGAGGCGGGCGCATTCGGTGCAGTTGAGTCCGGCGGGGTGGTTGACGCTGCGGCAGGGCCGCAGCCCCTTCTCATCTTCGGGGTGCGCCGGTGTGGGGTGGCCGCACATGGTGCAGTGGGTGAACTCCGTGTCCGTGTCGCTCATACGGACCTCCTCATGTGTTGGTGTTACGGCGTTTGGGTGATCTTCTTCTCTGCTTGCCGCAGGCACGTCTTACAGGTGCGTGAATCCCGGGGCCAGTCAATCTTGCGGTAGTCGCGGTCGGTGGGCAGCCAAACCTGGCGCCCACACAACGCCCTGTAGGGAACCTTGTAACCTTCGAACCGGGCAGGCCGGGGGCTGCCTGCGGTGGTGGAGCCCTGCGGCACGGCATGGTCTGTGAATCCGACGCCGAAGTCCCGCCCCACCCAGAAGGTGGCCGGGGCGGCTGGGCGGCCGTTGCCGGTCATGGCGTTTCCGGGGTTTGCCGGTCGATGGCATGCCGTGCTGCGTCGGCGGCCATGGCGAGCATGGCCAGGAACAGTTTGGCCAGCCTGTCAGACTCCTCCTGCCAGTAGGGCTTCAGGATGGCGGCCATCATCTGGTGGTCGTCGTTCTTGTAGCAAGTGACCAACCTGATGACGTCGCGCCCTTCCGGTGACATGGTGGTCTGGTCAAGGGTGACGGGCTGCCCGGTGGTGACGTCGATGATTTCGACGTACCAGAAGTCTCCGCCAGATGGGCCGTCGCTCATCTGGTCGGCTATGAGGTGGGCCCAGGCGCACATGGCGCCGTGGACGGCCCTAATGCCATGTTCGACGATCAGTGAGGTTGCGGTGGCGGCCATTTCGCGGTCGCCTGCGAGGGCGGCGATGAGGGCCGTCTTGACGGCTTCGCCCACCTCGGGTGGCATGGTCTTGGACATTGGTGGTCCCTAGGAGTTGTGGGGCTGGGCCATATCGACGAATCTGCTGTAGTGGCCCTGGAAGGCGACGGTGATCGTCGTTGTGGGGCCATTGCGGTGTTTCGCGACAATAAAGTCCGCTTCGCCTGCGCGGGGGCTTTCCTTTGTGTAGGCGTCTTCGCGGTGCAGCAGGAGAACCATGTCCGCATCCTGCTCTATCGATCCGCTTTCACGTAGATGGACCAATTCAGGGCGTTTGTCGGCTTTCTGCTCCGGGCCCCGGTTCAGCTGCGACATCGCCACCACGGGAATCTCCAGCTCCTTGGCCAGCAGCTTGATCGACCGGGAGATCTCCGACACCTCATTCTGCCGATTCTCCGACCGGCTGCTGCCCGACGACATCAACTGCATGTAGTCGATGACGACGAACCGCAGGTCGTGCCGCTCCTTCAACCGGCGGGCCTTGGCCCGGATCTGCATCATGTTCTGATTGGCGGTGTCGTCGATGAACAGCGGCGCCTCGGTGATGGCGGCCATCCGCTTGGCCATGCGGGTCCAGTCGTCTTCGCCGAGTGTGCCGCTTCGGATGCCGTGCAGGACGACGCGCGCCTCGGCGGCCAGCAGGCGTTGCACGATCTCCAGCCGGGACATTTCCAGGCTGAAGATGGCGGTGGTCAAACCATGCTTGATGGCGGCATTTCGGGCGAAGTCGAGTCCGAGGGTCGATTTGCCGATGGCGGGCCTGGCCGCCACGACGATCATCTGCTGTGGGTGGAGTCCCCCGGTGAGCCGGTCCAGATCCTCGAAACCGGTCGGGATGCCGACCAGCTCGCCGCCCCGGCCGCCCGCCGCCTCGATCTCGTCCAGGGCGCCCGGCATGATGTCGGACAGCGGGGCGTAGTCGTCGCTGGGCCGCAGCCCTGGCACCTTGCCCAGCTCCGCCTGGGCCCGCTCCAGAACCGCGTCAGCGCTTTCCCCAGCCGGGTTCCGCGCCCAGCTCTGCACCCGGATCGTTGCTTCCAGCAGGCGGCGCAGCACCGCCTGCTCACGCACGATCTTGGCGTAGTGGGAGGCGTTGACAGCCGTCGGCGTCACCGCCGTCAGCTCATGCAGATACAGCGGCCCGCCGACGCGACCCCCTTCCCCGTTGTTCTGCAGCACGCTGTAGACGGTGACGGTGTCGGCCGGTTTGCCCTTGCCGAACAAGTCCACGACCACGTCGTAGATCATCTGGTGGGCTGGGCGGTAGAAGTCGTCCGCCTTCACCACCTCCACCACGTCGGAGATGGCGTCGCGGGACATCAGCATGGCGCCCAGCACCGACTGCTCCGCTTCGATGTTGTGCGGCGGAGGCGTCTCGAAATCCGCCTCCAGCATGTCGGTCACGCAGCCTCCAGTTTCGGCTTGCCGTCCAGGGACGTCCACAGGCGGGCGTCCATCATGCCCAGCTCTACGCAGAAGGGGTGCGGGTCAGCCAGTTCACCGGCTTGCCGCCACCGCTCCACCACGTCCAGGATCTGGGCGATGCGCTCCTCCTGGCCGGGCTTCGGGCCGTGGGCTTTGCCGCCGTCCCAGGCCAGGCCGAGCGCCTTGCGGGCCCGCCTGATCGTATGGTCCTCGACGGCGGGCGTCGTCAGGCGCAACTGCTTGGCTATCTCGCCCAGGCTCATGTTGTACTGGACCGCCATCCGGGCCACCTGCATGTGCAGCAGCGCTTCCCGGTCGCGGCGGGCCCAACGCTCCTCGATCTTCTCGTTGCGGATGTCGCCCTCCCACAGCAGCCCGTCTGGGGCGTAGTCGTCGGGAGTGCGGAACCCGTACCGGCGGGCCAGGTCCTTGGCGCGGATGTGGTGGATGCCGGTGTAGGGGATCGCGCACATCTGGTCAAAGAAGGCGTTGACGTCGTCAAGCATGTCGCGGGCGACGCGACGACGATGTCCCGTAACGATCTGGAGGATGGTGGTGTAGCCGTATCCGAGGCGGGAGCCCTGCACGGCGGCGGGCCAGCCATTGGCGCACAGCGAACCCAGCTTCCACCTGATGAGACGGGCGGGGACGCTCGTCGTAGATGCCGCGATCAGGTCGTCTTCGGTGATGGCCGCGATGCGGCGTCCGGTACTGACGAGGACAGAGTCCACCTGCCCGTTGAGGATCTTTTCGAGGCCATGGCGGGACAGTCCAGCTGCGCGAGCCACAGGCTGGTGCACCCACTCTTTGTCGTCGATCCAGGTCCGCAGGATGGTGCGAAGTTCGGATACGCGGTAGCGGCGCGGAACTCCTTGACGGACCTTCTGCCGACGTTCGGCGTCGGCAAGGCGGATGATCTCCGAACACGTGGAGGCTCCGGGGCAAGGGTAGGTGGCCCGGCATCCGGCCCGGTAGCCGAGTGCGGTGCCGTGCGGGAAGTCGGGGTCGTTGGGGTCACGCGGACGTGCGGGCATGCAGCATCACTCCTTGAGGGTGGACCCGGTCGCTCACGGGTACACTCATTTAGTATGACCGCTCGTTGCGGAATCTGGCAAGGACGTCAGCCTCCATCGCTGCCGCGTTCGCTCTCATGACCTGCACCAACGCTTCACAGATCTCGCGTGCCTGACGCCGGGTGAAGGCGTGGCCTTCCTCGTCTGAACGGGCGGCGTCCCACCTCTGCACCACCCCCGTAGCGTCCCTGATTTCGACGCTGGGGCGGGTCAGGCGGATGGCGTGCCGGTGGATACGGAAGGGCCGGGATGGGCGCCACCGGGTGCGTTCCAGGGCCGCAGACAGGGCGTCGTGGAGGTCGTACGGGTTCAGGATCGCTCCTCCTCTTCTGCGGTCAGTGGGCCGGTCGGGTGCGCCTCCGCCGTAGTGGCTTCATCGGAGCAGGCCCAGACGGCGAGCATCGCCGGGAGGGTGGAGTCGTAGGAGTTGACGCCCACCACGTCGCCGGTGGGACGCAGGCGGCACACGACGGCCAGGGCTGGGGCGTAGAGCAGGTCGGCGAACGCCGCCACCACGATGTCGATGGCGGCGTTCGACGGCATTTCGGGCATGGGTATAGCAGGGCTCACAGGGGGTCTCCAAAGGTATGCCCGGGTCGCTCTACCGGGCCGGTCGGACCCCTCAATTCTACAATCATTTAGCGGATCGGGTGTGGCTTTGTCATATCGGCACACCCCAGCCCTGAAACAGCGTCGCCGTGTAGGTGAGCCGGACCTGCCCCGCCCGTCCGGCAGCGCCCGCCAAGGTGCCCGAGTTGGTGCCGCCCGCCCCGCCACCACCACCGCCAGGGCCGGATGCTGGAGTTGTCGCGTTGTTGGACCCCTGAGTGCCGCCGGTACCACCAGGCCCACCGCCGGTGACTGCCGTCGCACCCGCGCCTCCGGCGCCGCTGCTCGTTGACGCGTTACTCCCCGCGTTGCCAACGGCGGCGGTACCAGCGGAACCTCCTCCACCTCCACCGCCGCCCCAGGAGGAGTTGCCCGCACCGCCCGCACCGCCGTTGAAATGCGTGCCTGTCGCCGTGCCGGTGCCGCCTGCACCGCCCGCACCCGCCGCAGCGGAAGCGCCTCCGCTGCCGCCGTGTCCCGTCACCGTGACGGACGTGCCCGTGAAAGTCGAGCTCCCTCCGGAGCCGCCGGTCGCCTGGGCTACGCCGGTGCCGCCCGCACCGACCGTGTAGGAGTAGCCGGTGCCGGGCGAGACCGCCACGCCGGTCACCTTGGCGTACTCGCCGCCGCCGCCTCCTCCGCCGTTCTTGGACGTGGACGCGCCACCGCCCGCGCCGCCGCCGCCCCAGCATTCGACGTCAACGCTGGTGACCCCGGATGGGCAGGTCCACGTAGATGTGCCCGCCGTGGTGAACGTGTCGGTCGCCATCAGCAGAGAATCTGCACTACTAGGTCCGCCCCGGCCACGGTGCTCCCAATTTGATCTATGTCCACGGTGAAGTAGGCCCCATCGGCGATCGTCGTCGTGTTCATGTTCGTGACCTTGCCGGAGGTGTTTCCGCTGATCGCGATCGTCGGCCGGTTGCCCTGCGTAGAGAAGATCGTGGTGCCGTTGACGTTGATGTCCACGATGATCGCGGCGCCCGTGGGGGCCGTGCCGACACTCGCGCGTACGCCCTTGATGTCGAGGGTGGCGGTGGTGTCGTTGTAGATCCGGAACGTCCCGGCGCCCGTGGTCAGAGTGCCAGCGCGGGAGAACGGGAACAGAATCCCCGCCTCGACAAGGTGTTCCGCACCTGCACTGTTACGCGTCCACAGCACCGCATTGGGCCTGGCGAATACGGCGCACCATCCGGACGGCGGATTGCCCGGACTGGCTTGCTCCGGCAGCGCCACCGCGCTCGCGAACTTCGGCATCAGACGTCCTTGGTTTCGAGCCCCTCCGGGCGCCAGCCGACTCCGTGACAGTGATCACACTGCACGAGGCGTTGTGCGACGGCCAGGGCGCGCAGCCGGTGCGGGAACGGACGTGGCTCGTCGGTGGAGGTGGAGTAGCACGGCTCCCCTGGCTCGGCCAGGCAGCAGGAGCAGGTCGCCTCCAGCGGATCCATGTTCACGCCCTGGCCTGCACGACGACGCGGTAGACGGCGGAGGAGGCGGAGTTGGCTGAGGTCAGGGAGATGTTGTTGGTGTCCACCACGATCTCGTCCATGTAGACGCGGGCGCCGCCGGTGTTCTCGTACACGAACACCTGGACGTCCTTGGTCCCCAGGTTGTGGGTGATATTGAGGGCGCTGCCGCCGGTCAGCGCGCCGACGTCGGCGGCGTAGGCGGTGACGGCGACCAGGTTGGTACGGGCGGCCGACGCGCTGGTGGCGTTGGTGCCGCCCTTGCTGAGGGGTACCAGGCCCACGGTGATGTCGTTCGAGTTCACCGTCAGGCTGCCGTCGGCGGCCACGACGTCGAACGTCGAACCGGTCAGGGTCAGACCGGCCCCGGCGACGTAGGTGGTGCCGGAGGTCGTGTAGACGGTCCACGTCTGCGTCCACGAGCCTGGCGAGCCTGACGGGGTGGCCGTCTGGATGTACTGGCCGCCCGCGTAGGTGCCCTCGGCTACGGCGACGAGGGTGCCGTCCAGGATCTCCCCGGTGGCGTCGGCGTCGGGAGCGCGGGTGGCGGCGGAGCCGGACCCGTTGAAGACGTAGATGCCGTTCTGGGTGCCGGTCGTCTGCCCGGCGGCCAGGAATCGGTCGCCGCTGGTCAGGGTGACGCCGTCCACGGTCGTGCCGGGGCCGGACAGGGTGACGTTGGATTGGGTGGCCACCCTGACGGGGTCCTTGACGCCCACGATCCCGGCCCGCGCATCGTCAACGTACTGTTTGTTGGCGGCGTCGGTGCCGGTGCTGGGCGCCAACAGGTTGGTGATCTTCTGGGAGTTGAGGGATACCGACGCCGTCGGCGCCGCCATCTGGTCCAGGCGGGACGTACGAACCTGCGTGTCGAAGTCGCTGATCGTGGACGCGGTCTGAGTGCCGGTGTGGTTGGCGCGGGCCAGCGGGTCGGTGGCCAGTTTGGACAAGGCGATGGCGGCGCCGGAGGCGACCTTGGCGTTGGTGATCGTGTCGTCGGGGATGTCCCCGCCATCCATGCGGACCCAGGATGTGCCGTTGTAGTACTTGTCCACCGGCGGCGTCAGAGACGTGTCGGTCCACATCTGGCCGGTGACCGGGCTGCTCGGCGCAGTGCCGGACGCTTCCGGCGTCAGCCCCTTGACCGGAATCTTGGACGTGTCGATCGGCGCCAAAAACTTCGGCATCCTGCCCCCTACGAGGTGAGGTCGAGTTGGCCAGCCATGGGGAAGGCCCACTCGACGCGGACTTGTGTGGGGGTGGGATAGGAGACGTCGCCCTCAATGAGGACTCCGCCGGTATCGGTAGCGATCACGTTGGGGGTGATGGGGATCGTGTGGGTGACCTGCCACACCGCCAGCGGGGAGGCGAAGACGTAGGTCTGCTGTATCGCTCCGCCGGGAGGTCCTGCCGGACCGGTAGGCCCGGCAGGACCCTGCGGCCCGGTCGTGCCGGGCGGCCCCTGCACGCCCGGCATGGTGAGTTCCAGGGCGACGTCAGGGCCGCCGTCAACGGTGACGGTCGTCTGAGAGTCGATCTCGACCAGAATGGCGCCCGGCGCCTCGACGACCTCCAGCAGGATCGTCACCGGGTCACCTCGGCGGACACCTCAACCTCGCCCCGCAGCAGCCGCGTGGTATCGCCACCCGGCGACTCAATCTCCAGGTCATAGACGCCGTAACGCCACGTCCAGGCGGCGGTGACGTCGTCGGCGACGGCCAGCCGGATCTCCCCTTCGGCGGCGTCCACCGTGATGCCGGATCCGACGGTCAACGACAGCAGCGGAGTCGGCGACGTGATCGACTCACGGACCTGCATGCGTACGGCGTAGCCGGTCAGGTCGATCGGCGTGGGCGGGTCGTCGGCCGGGTTTTTGAGGCGCAGCAGCATGGACCAGGACTCACCCTGGCCAATTTCGATCTTCCAATACGCGGCTGGCACGCGGCCCACCGTGACGGACCGGGACAGTTAAGGTCGCGCCCTACAGGCACGAAAAAGCGGGCCCCGACGCCGTGTCGGTGGCCCGCTCCTGTTGGGGTTTAGAACGGCGGCTCCTCCGGAGCGTTAGCTGGGGTCGCCCACGGGTCGTTCGCCGGTGCGCCACCCTGCCCGTGCTGTCCGTTGCCGCCCTGCCGGGCCGTCTTGTTGACCTTGGCGGTGGCGTTGCGCAACGACGGGCCGACCTCGTCCACCTCAACCTCATAGGTGGTGATCTTATGGTTCTCCTTGTTGGTGTACTGCCGCTGCTTCAACCGGCCCTGCACGATGACGCGGGAGCCCCGGATCAGACTCTCGGCGACGTTCTCCGCCATCTGCCGCCACACGTTGCAGCGCAGGAACAGCGTGTCGCCGTCCTTCCACGTGTTCGTGGCCTTGTCCATGAAGCGGGGGGTGGAGGCGATAGTGAACCCGGCGACCGCCTCCCCCTTGCCGGTGAAGCGGAGGGTGGGGTCGTCGGTCAGGTTCCCGACGAGCGTGACGACGGTGTCTCCTGCTGCCATGGTGATCTCTTCTCTACTCGTTGTGGATTTGCTGGGGCGTCAGGCGACGCACTTCTCCCAGTCGGACCAGGTGTTGGGGCGGCGGAACCGGCCGGTGCCGAACTCGCCGAACTGCAGAATGATCTGCAACGCGACGCCCGCCTCGACATGCAGCCTGGTCAGCCCGTCATGTTCGTTGTCGAGGTAGGCGTCCTGGAGGCTCTCGTCCCACTCGTCCTTGAACCCAGGCTCGACGATCCCGGCGACGCTGTGCAGCACGGAGGAGGTGCCGTAGGGCCGCTTCGGGTCGATGGCGGGGGCGCCGAACTCCGGCCCCCGCCAGGTGATGCAGGCCCGCCGCAGCAGCGCCAGATGACTGTCGGTGATCTCGAACTCGGTCAGCCGGTCGGCTTCGCGGATCTGCTTGCTGTAGACGTCGTCCATGTGGGGTGTCTCCGTTCAGTTGGTGGGCCACAGGAACACGGCCAGGAGGGCGCCCGGCGGCGCCGGATCGTATGCGTCGGCGTCGTCGCGGCTGAGCCGGTCCGGCTCCGTCATGTAGTGGTCGCCGCACCAGGGCTGATTCGGCATGTACATGCCGACGTCCACCCCGTCCTTGAGCGGAAGGGGGGAACAGCCGTTGTCCTGGGCAGACGCGTCGCTGGACAGCACCACGAGGGTGTTCCCGGGGGTGCCCTTCGCCTTCAGTTCGGTCAGGGCGGCCAGCAGCGAGTCGAGGGTATGGGAGTCGGCTATGGCGTCCGTGATGCTCATCGTGGGGCCTTTCGTGCGAGTGGAATGTGCAGGGTTCCGGAGGTGTGATCGCAGGTGACTGGGAATCCGGCTCCGGCGAGAGCACGCGAGGCGGTGATGCGGTTGGTGCGGCCGGTGACCCGGACGGCGAGGCCGCCGTTGATGTGGCGGACAGCCGCCACGGTGCCCCAGACGGGCAGGGAGCCAACGACCAGATCAACAACACGGTCGAGATCGGTGGCGTGCATGGATACACCTCCTGGTCGAGCCAGCCGGGTCGCTCAACCGGCCAGCACGTTACAACACCCGATTGTACAGTCATTTGGCGTCAAGTGATAGGGGAAGTCCAAGCCGCCTCCCAGGTGATCGGCCCAACCACGCCGTCGGCCACCAGCCCCTTCTCCGCCTGGAAGGCGCGGGCAACGTCGGCGTCGGCGCGGGCCCACGCCGAGTCCACGACGATGGACCAGCCGCGCTGCCGCATCTGCCGCTGCCACGTAGCGACGTCGCTGCCGCGCATAGGCGGGTTCTTCACCGTGAAGTAGCGGCCCGGCCACACCGGCACCTGGACGGCGGTCACCGGCGGCTCCGTCGTGATGGCATTAAGCGCCTCATGGACCATGGCCAGGAACCAATCCCACGGGAAGCCCGGCCCCGGGTCGGTGTGGTCGGAGCGTTTGTAGACGGCCGACACGTCGGCGTGGCAGGTGATGCCGCGATTGCCTGCCGCCAGCTCCGCCCGGGTCAGCCGCCGGACGGGCAGGCCGTACTTTGCGCACCAGGCGGCGGTCACCTTGGCCGCCTGACCCAAGGCCGCCTTGGAGTAGTCATCCAGCCATTCGTCGCGGGACTGCCGCATGTATCCGGCGATCTCCAGTTGGAGGCCGTCAGTGTTGGCGCCGGGCGCGGCGTACGCGGTGTCCTCGTCGGGGACGCAGCGCACCGCAGAATCGTTGTCTACGCAGATGTGGGCGGAGGCGACGACGCCGGAGTCCCGGAAGTAGCGGGCCACGTTCTCGGCCGTCAGCGGCCCCTCAGGGGCTTCCGCATCGTGGATGACGACGAGCCGGACGGTGGCGAGGCGGCCCTTTCTGTACTGGCTGGACAGGATGGTCTGCATATCGGCACGGTCGCGCCCGACAGGCATTAACGTCGCGGGCTGCGACACGCAGACGCCCCGCCGAAGCCTTGCGGCAAAGACTCCGGCGGGGCGGGAACGGGGGATCAGGGGGTGTGCTTCCAGGCGGTCCGCTGCGCCGGGTCGGCGTAGACGAGGCCGAATAGGAGGGTGGCCGGGCTGCACCGGTCAGGGTCGGGCACGAGGCGTACGGAGGAGCCGCAGATCTGCGGCTTGTGCTTCAGCACCATGACGCCGTCCCAGATGTCGGCCGGATGTTCGGAGCGGAAGCCGAGCAGGCCGTCTCCCGCCTCCAGCCTGGCGACGGGGACGGGGGTGACCGGGTATACGCCGGTGGCACAGAACAGCATCCAGTCGCCGGGGCGGAACGTGACGACTCCGCTGTTGCGGGTGGCGACGCGGTAGCCGCGCTGTTGGGTGACGGAGAAGTCGGCGCCGAGGGCGGAAAGTGTTCCCGCGATGGCGCCGTGTGTTTCGAATGCGGATTCGTCGGCTTGCTGTTCCAGGGCGGGGATGTGGAACACGGTTCTGATCGGTGGCAAGGTGGTCTCCTTTTGGCGGCGTCGCTCTAGCCGCTTTCGTCGATTCTGGTGGGCAGTTCGGATTGTATGGAGCGGTAGTGCGGGCTCGGTTGCTCGCGTGGTGGCGGCGGTTTGGTCACTTCTTCCAGGTAGGCGTTGACTCGGGCGTAGATGTAGTCGAGCAGGGCTTTGGCTTCGACTGTGTTGACGCCTTCTCCTAGGTGGAGCCTGACCTGGTTCGTCCAGTCGAAGCTGATCACTAGGCGGAAGCGGTCGAGTTGAAGAGTCGGAGGTCGCCTACCTTGGGGTTGTTGTGGAGCCATCGTCTGGTTTGTCCTGTCCTGTCAGGCAGGCGATTAGCGTCTGCGGCTCCACCATGTCACGGTTAAGTTTCGCCAGGTAGGCGATCGACAGGGCCCGCTGATTGGCATCGGCGATCATGACCAGTCGGCGCATGACCTCTCTGCTGTCAGCTTCCGCCTTGGACTTAGCGGCTATAGCCCTCCGAAGCATGGTCAGGAGGGCCAAGTCGTCTACGTCGCCACCCATGATTCCTCCCGCTTCTCCCGCGCACGCTTTCGGTACGGATGTGGGGTCGCCCGTCCCACTTCTACTCATCCCCACCATGGCACGCATTTAGCGGCAGGTCTCGGACTGTTCGCATTTAGTTATCAGACGGTGCGAGGTCGTCAAGGATTCTGCGCGCCACCTGGTAGGCGAAGTAGCCGGGGCACTCCTCCGGCGTGACGTACAGGTCGCCGCAGGCGGTGCACTCCCACACTCCGGAGTTGTCGGGTCGGTAGGGCGCCTCGTGCACGTCGTGGCCCTGCTTGGCCAGCCTGCCGAGCAGGCAGCCCAGCGACCACGACTTGTCGGCCAGGTCGGGGATGCGCACCTTGCCGCTTGACAGGAGCGAGCCCGCCCGGCCGAGAGCTTCATGAGTCTCGGCCGCCTCCGCTTCTGCCACGTCCAGCCGGTTGCGCAGCATCTCCCGCAGCGGGGCGATTACAGCGCACAGTTCGTCGGCGGCGGCCCGCCAATCGTCGCGGGCGTCCAGCGGCACCGCGTTGATGGTCCAGTGGTTGACCAGGTAGCGGCGCTGCTCCGCCGTCTTGCACATCGCCATCTCCTCCCACGGGTTGGTGCGGAGCGGCCCCGCCGTGGTGGACAGTTCCACCGCCCGGTCCCGGATGTCGGTCAACCGGGCCTTCTCGGCGTCGTAGGCGGCCTGCGCCTCCGCCCGCTCCTCCTCGTCCATCCAGTCGGCGGGCGGCAGCATCCCGATCGGCTTGATCGCCTTCTCCGGGTCTTCGCGCCGCCGGTGGTAGATCTCCTTGCCCCAGAGGGCGTCCACCAGGGCTCCGTCGATCCATTCGTAGTCACTGCCGGTTACCAGCAAATGCTCCAGGGCGGCCGTCCGGTTGGAGTATCCGGCGGGCCAGAAGCGGATCAGCCGTTCCACGGTGCAGTCCACCGAGTCGCACGGGTAGTCCGGCAGCCGGGTTTCCCGGCCACACCGTTCACACGTCGTCATCGTCGTACTCCTGCCAGGACTTCTTGGGGGTGCCCGTCAGACGGCGCACGATGGCGGCGCCGGGGCCGGATGCGGTGGCCAGGTTGTCCTGGTGGCGGTGCCGCCACCACCAGCGGGCCGTGTGGATGACGTACGCGGGCCACAAGATCCACCACAGCCACAGGGTGGCCAGATGCTCGAACGCCTCGTCAGTGCCGTCCAGCCGCAGAATGACGGCGCCGAGGCCGGTCAGGGCGATGCCCGCGCCGACGCCGCACAGGAAGCCGGTCATCGTCCGTCCTCCTTGGTCATGCCGAGTGCGATGAACATGAAGGCGGTGACGAATCGGTCCTTTGCTCTCAACCTGGGCGACCTGGGCGAGCTGGGCACCTGACCCTTCTGGACCATTGCATGCGCGTCCAGCGCCCACTGCGGGAAGACGACGGGGCCCAGGCCGTGTTCGGCCCGAATCTCGTTGATCAGGTAGGTCGCCTGGACGTCCGTCCAGTCTCCTTCGAGTGCGAGCAGGAGACGCTTGCGGACAGCCATGCGGGCCTTCATGTCGGGCCGGGCCGCAGCCACCTGCGGATCGGGGATCGCATCGGCGTCGGGCATGGGCACGTCGTAGCGGAAGATGAGCCCGTTCATGAGGACGGCCAGGTGGTGCCCGAACGGGCCCGGTTCGAACGCGAACATCTTGGCGTAGTGCCATTCGTCGATAACGTCCTCGACGGCATGGCGCCCGGTCGCGATCTCGCCTCTGGCCGTGAAGCACATGCCATGGATGGTGCTGTCTCCGGCGACGGTGGCGGCGTTGCGCAGCGCGTCGGCGGCCTGCTCCCGTGTGATGCGGATGCTGATCATTTCACTCCTCAATGGGACTGGCGGTTCGGTCACGGCCCCTCCAGTTCTTCGCGCTGGTTGACGTAGTGCACGAGGGCCTGGTAGGCGTCCTCGGCACGGGAGGAGACGCCGCCGTTTTCGTTCTCCAGCAGTTCGAAGATGAGGTCGGCGTACTCGGCCAGGAACGCCTCAGCGGGCGTCTGGTCGGGCATGGGCACGTCGAAGTGGAAGACGGTGAGTCCGAGCAGCATGGACAGGTCGTAGCCGAACGGTCCCGGCTGGTAAGCGAGGAGGGTGGCGTGTTCGAGCTGGACCATCAGCACGTGGATGGCCGTCTCCTCCGAGACGAGCGCGCCGCTGGAACTGTGCCACAACACTTTGACCGTGCCGTCCTTGGCGGCGGCGCGCAGTGCGGCGGCGGCCTGCTCGCGGGTGATGCGGATGCTGGTCATGTATTTCTCCATTCCGGCATTCCCAGGGCCAGGAAGGCGCTGCGCAGGGCGTATTTGGCGGCGTAGTCGGAGTGGCCGCTTGCCGACGCTTCGATTTCGCGGATGAGGTCGATGCCGACCGGTTCCAGGCCGTGTCCGGCACGGATCTCGTTGACCAAGGCGTGCATCTGTTCCGCTTCCCAGGCGACCCAGGCGAGTTCCTGTCCGCCGTCGGGGGCGGCCACCAGGTCTTCCCGCTCGTGCCGCTGTTGGGTGATGCGGAGGAGTAGCTGCCAGAAGCGGTCGCGTGTCTGCATGCGTTCACGGATGGGGACGGTAGGCCCCGGGTTCGTCATGCTGGACCTCCTGTAAGTCGGGCGGCCACCCTCGGGGGATCCGGGGTGGCCGCTGAATTCGACGGGTCGATCTACTTGTAGAAGCTGTCCGGGTCGTTGTAGATCTTCTTGAAGTCGGCGCTCGCCTTGTCGTGCTCCGGGCTGCCGAGCGGGGTTGATGTCAGCCGGTCCACGACCTTCTTGGTCTTGGATACGAGCGACTTCTTCAGTTCGCCGGGCTTCGGCTGGTCGGACTTCGCCATGTTGATCTCCTTGTGCTGATGATGTTGCACGTGATGTTGCACGCCCCGGAGGGGCCAACAACATCGCTTCCTCCTGGTTGGGTCGCTCCCCAACACCACTCAATGTACAGGCGTTTAGCGTCTGCGGCTAGTGGTTGCCCTCAGTCTTTGCGGACACCCGCGCGTAGGTCTCCCCGCCAAACTCCTCCCGCAGTGCGGTAAGCGTCCGGTCGGCGTCTTTTACCCAGCGGTCGGCGTTGCGGGCGGCGTCCCGGCGTTCACGGCGAACCGCGTCGCCGTCCCATTGCGCGTTGATGAGGGCGTTCAGGGTTACGCACAGGGCGTCCGCGACCGCCTTGCCGTGCCTGAGGTCGGACAGGGGGTCTGAGATGTCGTTCTCCAGGATGCTGCTCAGCCACGGGGCCAGGTCGTGCAGCTCTTCGCCGGTCAGGCGGAAGGTCACGCCGGACAGTTTGTAGTCGGGAATGACGTCCATGATCAGATGAACTCCTTTCGGGGATCGTTTTCCACCCAGTCCTCCAGATCCAGTAGCACCTGGTTGGCCAGCTCGCGGCGGTCGTATGTGCTGCCGTCGAACTCGACGGTGGCGGCGGTGTCGCGCCACCGCTCCATCTCGTCGGCCAGCATTTCCAGGAGGTACAAGCCGTACTCGCCGAGCAGGATGTCAGCGTTGATCGCACGCTGTAGGCCCGCTTCGAAGTACTTCTGCTGCCGCTCCTGCTTGCTCAGCTCCGGGCTACTCATCCTCGGCTACCCCCCAGGAACGCTCGGACATTCCGTCACTGAAGATCCAGGCGGCCATCAGCCGGTCGGCGATCTCGTTCTGCTCAGCGAGGGACAACGCGCCCCATGCCTGCGGGGTTAGGCAGGTGTCCGCCTCGTGGTCGAAGTTGAAGGGCATGCCGCTCAGCGTGAACGACATGGACAGCCGGACGGTTGGGGTGTTCATGTCGATCTCCTTAGGACTTGCCCAGCTTCTTGTCGGCCCTGGCCTTGACATTCCGGGCCGTCCTGGTCGCCGACTGAAGGTCGGCGTTGTCGCTCTTGCCGTGCTTGGTGATGAGGTCGTCGCAGGCGGCGGACAGCTTCTCCAGGTCCACACGCTGCTGGTCTGTGATCTTCTTCATGGTGGATGCTCGCTTTCTCGGGTTCTCCTGGCGTCGGGTCGCTCAACCGACGCGTTCCTACGGGTTTATGCCGCCCTGGCTTCGCCCTGGGCGACCGTCGTGCCCTCCACGGGCTGTGAGTGGTCGCTGACGGCCCAGTTGTGCCAGCGGTGCGGAAGAGTCTCAACGACGCTCCAGGCGGCACCCTGGAGCCGGGCAGCTTCGCTGCGGGCGTGCTGTTCGGCGTCGGCCTTCGTGGTGAAGCCGCCGCGCGTTTTGGCCAGGGTGCCGTCGGCGTAGAAGGCGTGCGCGATGAACATCACCGCTCCGCCCGGTAGTAGCCGTCGGCAGTGGGCCGCATCCGTGACAGCTTGACCCGGATGGACCGACCGATGTGACTGACCGCCCACGGGTAGGGCTGCTCGCAGCGGTGACGCAGCGCGTCGGTGTTGCAGTCGAGCATTCGGCGCGTCTCGTCCGTGTCAGTCAGCACCACGCCGTAGGCGTAGCCGTCGGTGATGGCGGTGATGCGGAAGGTCCGGCCGCGCGTCAGAACGCCGTAGTTGGCCCACACATCGCCCACAACCACCGGGGCGCCCACGATTCGGCCGCGCGGGTCACGCTTCGGCGTCGGCGGCAGCGACCGCTGCCATTGCTCGACCGCCGCAGCCAGATCGGCGGCCTCGTCGCCGGTCGGCATGGACAGGTGACGCAGCAGTTCATACAGGTCGTCGTAGGTCTCGTTGACGCCGGGGCCAGCCACGATGGCGCGGCTGAACCCGGCGCTGGTGTAGAACACCTCGATGGTGAGGCCGTCGATGGTGGCGGCCAGGTAGTCGTCGCCGTCCGGGCTGGGCAGCAGCACCGTGGCGGCGCCGTGCGCCTCCAGGTGCGCGCCCAGCTCGGCGGAGGTCATCGTCGTCATGGCCGGGCTCAGTTCCGGTGTCCGCCGCGCCGGTGACCGGTCCGCAGGGCGTTGGCCAGCTCCTTCAGCGTGGTCGCGCTGCCCAGTTCGCATTCGGTGGCCACGCAGCCGTCGCGCATGAACCGGCCGTCGATCTCGTCGAATGCGGCGGTGACCATGCGGTCGCAGCGCTCTCCGAGGTAGGCGTGGACGTACTTGACGCCGTCCTCGTATTCGATCTCCGTTCGGGCGCCCTGCTTGGCGCACCAGTCGGCGAACATGCGCGGGATGGCGGAGTAGTCGTCGGGCAACGTCCGATCGATGATCGGGTGGGGCGGGTTGGTCAGCATGGGTTCCTCCTGTGGGTGTCGGGTCGCTCTCCAACACCCTTCCAACGTACACCCATTTAGCATCTACGTCCAGCGTGGGCGGACAGCCATTTAGCCCCTACTCGTCGCCGTCAAACCCCTGCTCCACCACATCACCCTCCACGACACCGGAGGCGCCCCCGTCGATCGCTGCCAGCTCAGCGTGCAACCGCTGCGCCAACTCCCCGATAGACGCTGAATGCTCCACCTGGATCGCGCCACCGCCCGGCCCGGACACCTCCGTAGGCTGCCGCCCCCAGCCGCGATCCCAGAACCGGCGAGCCAGGATCTCCAGACCGACCCGGCCATCCGCCGGGGCCGTCTGCTCCTCCTCCTCCACCGTCCCGTCAGGCTTCCGCCGTGTGACGCGCTTAACGACGTAACCGCCCATTGCTGCTTTCATCACCGATCCGGCGACAACCCGCACTTCAAGCTCATCACGCGCCCGATAAAGATCCTGAAGGAACTGAACCTTCCAACTTGGGGCGTTGGGTTCTTCGGCTTCGTTGATCCAGTTGTAGAGGGTGCGTTCGCTGATGCCTGCGGCTCCGGCGGCGGCGTTGAAGGTGGCGCCTGCTCGGACGGCGTTGACGATGCGGTCGTGGATTTCGGGGGTGAGTTTGGAGCGTCGGCCGCCTGTGCGGCGTCGTGTGGGTGCGGTGTCCATAGTGGGGTCTACGGTGACCGGGGGCTGGTGTTTGTGTCGCGTGGTGGCGTACAGGAACGCCCCCGGGTCCTGTGTGGGGCGCCGGGGGCGTTGCTGGTGTGGGGGGGGTCAGGCGTCGTCGTCCTCGTTGTGCTGTTCGAGGAAGGTGGTGTAGGCGCACGCCTCCTTCCAGCGTTCGGCGGCTTCGATGTCGCCGACCATGCATTTCAGCAGTAGGTAGAGGTCGGGGAAGGCGTCTTCACCGGATGCGTCGTCGCTGGGGTCCAGGAGGGCGAAGGTGATCTCCCCGATGGAGGTGGGGATGGTGTCGGGGTTGATGTGCTCCTGGCTTGGGTCGTGCGGGCTCATCTCCCATGTGGTGCCGGTCGGCATGGCGGTGCTCTGGCGTGACCAGTTCAAGTAGGTGATCCACCGTTCGGCTTGGTGGCGGAACGGAATGGGGCCGTAGCGCAGGGTGTCACGGCCGGGCCTGGTGATGACGACATCCGTCATAGGGTCGCCGGTGTGTGGGTTGATAGCGCGCGGGTCGTGGCTCATGACTGCTCCTTGATGGCGGCGCGGCGGCGGTCGCTGCGGGTGCGCAGGCGTTTGGTTCCGCGTGCGTGGCGTCCTGCTGCGTTGCTGGTGCGGAGTCCGGCCAGGCGGGCGCCGGTTGCGGTGGGGGCGGTGCGCTTCATGGCCGGTCTTCCTTTCGTGGGGCCGCCCATCCGGAGCGGATGGGCGGCGGTGGTGCGGTCAGGCGAGAGAGAGTCCGTCTTCGGTGGACACTCCGCCGTAGAAGCGTCTGTCGAAGTAGTCGATCTGCGGCTCGCTGCCGTCGTGGTTGTAGGCGTTGGAGACGGCCTTCAGTTCTTTGGCCAGGGCGCGGAGGGCGTCAGTGGGCATGGCGCGCTCGTGGCCCCAGTCGTCGGTGACGGTGGTGAATCCCCACAGGTCGGGGATGTTCTTGACCGTGATTTCGATGCTTCCGCCGCCGCTGTAGTAGGAGGTGCGGACACTGAAGGTGATCTGGTCGGGGGCGTCGCCGATGGGGTCGATGACGGCGATGTCGCCGGGGACGGCCGGGGTTGTCTTGGCCAGTTTGCGGGCCAGGGCGAGGTCGGCGCGGATCATTTTGGCGATCTCGGTGAGGGTCTTGCCGGTGGTGAGGTGGTACTTGTCGCCGTACCAGCGGTTGTAGAGGTTCCAGCCGCTTTCGCCGCCGTCGGTCTTGGCCTGGCCGTTGAGGAGGCGGGCGAGGGCGCGGGCGGCGTTGCTGCGTTCGCCGTCGCCGGTGGTCTTGCGCTCGATGATGGCGCGCAGGGTGGCGATGCGGCGTTCGCGGCGGTCGGCCTTGGTGGTGGTGCTCATGTTCTGCTCCTGTACGTTGGTCGCTCTCCAACACCACCAACGTACAGTCATTTAGCGTCTCAGGTCAAGGGGTTGGGGGGCGCAGCATCTTCGCGAACTCTGTCACCTGCTCATCCATCAGCGTGATCGTCAACAGCCGCCGATCGTTGATGTGCCGCATGCGCACGGACACGACGAAGTCCAACGGTGCGTTCATCGCGGTGAAGAAGTCGGTGATGGTGTCGTAGTCGGCGCCGAACTTCTCCCGCACCTCCGCCTCTTCTGCCTCCCGGGCCTTCCTCGCTTCCGCGATCTCCGCCTTCGTCTTCGCGTCCTGCTCTGCCACGAGCGCCTGGTAGGCATCCGGCAGGATGACCCACAGTGCGCGGGCGTTCGGCTGGTGATACACAGCGCCGTACTTGCTCACCAGGAAGCCGAAGGTGTCCACAGTGAACCGCAGCGTCTGGTCGGACTCCCACTGGAAGTCGTAGCGGTCGGCGTCCGGTGCGTCCGGCGGCAGCGGCACCATCTGGTCCGTCAGGCTGCCGTCGATCTCGCTGCGCCAGATCATCACCTGCCCCGCTTTGCAGGCCGCCCTCAGCCACTCCAACGCCTTGTCCTGGTGGGTGTGCAGCGCGGACGCCAGGTAGCGGACGACATACTCCTGCCGGACGAACTCCGCTTCGCTGCCGTCGTCTGCTCTGATGCGGTGCGCGGGCCAGCCGTGCATGCCGTTCTTCGACGGCATCTCCCGCAGTGCGGCGGCCACCTCTTCGGGGGTCGCAGGGACACGCTTAGCCATGGTCTTCTCCTGTCGCGCATTCGGGTGCGGTGGTGTGGAGTTCGCCGCAGGGGCACATGTGCAGGCCAGCCGCAGCCGCTTCTGTCGCCATCCGGTCCATCACGGCGGGATAGTGGCCCATGCGGTTTTGCGTCTTCAGTTCGAGCTTCAGCAGTCTGCACGTGTTGTCGTGGTTGAATCCGAACTCCTCGCGGATCACCTGCCATTTGCCGAGCATTGGCCGGTCCGCGTCGTAGGCGGCCACCAGTTCCTCCAGAACCCTGGCGAGGTCTTCTCCGGCGCTCATCCCAGAACCTCCTTCAGGGCTTCGACTGCGGGAACCAAGGTGATGGTCCCATCGGGGTTGTGCGCGGCCACCATCCGGTCGGGCCGGTCCGGGAACGTGTGGATGTCGCCCCACCGGGAGGCGGGGATGCGACCGGGCAGGACATACCAGTGGACGGCCGCCTCCATGCCGCCGCCGTGGTGGATCAGGCTGTCACGGACATCGCGGCGCATCTTCGACAGGGCGGGCGGCCAGTCGAGCCAGCGGATCGCGGGCACGTTCACGGTGATCCGTACTTGCTTCTTGTCGTACAGCGACCCTTCCATGCCGTGGGAGACGTCGCCCAGGTCGGGCAGGTCTGTCAGCCACACCACCTGCGGTCCGGCGTTCGGGACGGTGCGGGAGAAGTTCGACTCGGTCGGCCGGATCACCCCGTCTGCCTGGATCTTCGGCAGGTGGTACAGGCTGGTGAAGTGGTAGAGGGTCACGACGCACCATCCTTCCCGCCCGAACCGGGCAGCAGGACGCCCAGGGGGGCCCTACGGCGCTCCGCACGGGTGCGGGCGGCCCCGACAGCACGGGCGGCGTCAGCGCGGCGCAGCGACTCGTACCGGTCCGGGCGAGCCACCCCGGCGTTGTCCACCCTGCGAGACAGGATGTGCAGGTAGGCGACCTCCGATTCGATCGTGACGGCTACCCGCCACGACAATTCGGCCCGGCCCGCCGGATCCGGCGCCGTCGCAGGGTC
>AR_comb_assmDRAFT_10135191_pt1 | contig 33664 bp, 24 predicted proteins | sample ArasoioldDNA_FD_10543 | JGI IMG/M metagenome (IMG submission 10543) | reverse complement strand
GAAACGACCAAATGCAGCGTCACGGTCACCGACACCGCCAACAACAACCCGGCGTCTTCGATGGCCGGCGCGGTGGTCGCCTTCAGGGACCCCACCGAGAGCGGAGCCTTCACGCCCCCTGCCACCTGCACCCTGGTGATGAAAAACTCGCTCCAGGCGGTCTGCCAGGCCGAAGTCGAGCTGAAACCGACGATCGTCGCGATCCACAGCCTGGAAGCGACCTACCCCGGCGACGCGGAACGGCACGCGCCGTCCCTCGGCACGCTCAACCTCCAGGTCCGAGCGCAGGTTCAGCCCAACCACACCGACACCAAACTGACCTGCAAATCCCCGTCGGCGATCAGCGGCGAAACGACCAAGTGCACCGCCACGGTCACCGACAAAGCGGACAACGGCCCGCCCTCCACGCTGGCCGGCGGCATCGTCACCTTCAAGGACAACACCGAGCCCGCCGCGTTCCCCCAACCGGCCAGCTGCCAGCTGGTGACGCTCAACCCGACCGAAGCGGGCTGTCAGGTCGAAGTCGACTTCAAACCGACCACGGTCGCCAACCACGCCCTCGAAGCGACCTATCCGGGCGCGACCGGGGTCCACGTGGGCTCGACCGGGGCGCTGACCGTCCCGGTCAAACCGCAGCCAAACGACACCGAAACCGCGCTGCGCTGCGCTGCGGCGCCGCTGTTCATCGGTGAATCGACGCAATGCACCGTGATCGTCACCGACAAGGCGAACCACAGCCCGGCGGCTTCGCTCGGCGGCGCGATCGTCAACTTCAAAGACAACACGGACGCGCGCGCGCTCACGCCGACCAGCTGCACGCTGGCGGTGACCACGACGACGACGGCAACCTGCCAGCTCGAAGTCGAATTCAAACCGACCCTGGTCGCCAACCACGCCCTCGAAGCCACCTTCGCGGGTGACGAAAAGCACTCGACCTCGACCGGCCTGCTCACGGTTCAGGTCAAACCCCTGCCCAACAACACCGAAACGAAACTGACCTGCGGCGCGTCCTCGCTGATCACCGGCGAAACGACGCACTGCACCGCCACCGTCACCGACAAGGGCGACAACGGGGCGCCGACGCCGCCGACCGGCACGGTGACCTTCAAAGACAACACGCAGGCCGGCAGCTTCACGCCGGCCAGCTGCAGGCTGCGGACGACCGGGGCCAACGTCTCCAGCTGCGAAGCCGAAGTCGGGTTCGCGCCGACGACGATCGCCAACCATCAGCTCGAAGCGAGCGTGCCTGCGGATGGCGCCCACCTCGGCTCCAGCGGCTCGCTCGCCTTCCCGGTGAAAATCCAGCCCAACGACACCGAAACCGAACTGACCTGCAGGGTGGCCTCCCTGGTAACCGGCGGCGCGACGACCTGCACCGCCACGGTCACCGACACCGCCAATCACAACCCCGCGTCCTCGCTCGCGGGGGGCGTGGTCACCTTCAACGACAACACCGAGGCCGGTGCCTTCGCGCCGCCCGCCACCTGCACGCTGGCGAGCAAATCACCGAATCGCGCCGCCTGTCAGACCGAAGTCGACTTCAGGCCGACCGCGGTCGCACGGCACGAACTGGAAGCCAGCTATCCCGGCGACGGCGGCGCTCACGCGCGGTCGGTGGACGGGCTCTCCTTCCAGGTCAACGCGCAGCCCAACGACACCGAAACCGAACTGGCCTGCAAAGCGGCCTCGCTGACCTCCGGCGCCGCGACCACCTGCACCGTCACGGTGATCGACACGGGCAACCACAGCGCGCCCTCCCCGCTTGCGGGCGGCACGGTCACCTTCAAAGACAACGCTCAGGCCGGTGCCTTCGGCCAGGCTGCCACCTGCGTCCTGGTCGCGAAAGGCGCGACCCGGGCGAGCTGCCAGGAGGAAGTCGAGCTCAAACCGACGACGGTCGGCAAACACGCCCTCGAGGCGAGGTACCCGGGCGATGGCGCCAACCACGCGGAATCGGCCGGTGCGCTCGACCTCGACGTCAAAGCCGCGCCGACGAAAACCACGTTGGCCTGCGCCCCTGCTGCGGTCGTGCTCGGCACGGGTGCAAGCCAGTGCACGGTGACGGTCGAAGACACCTCGGCGAGCCCGACTCGCCCCAGCGGGGAAGTGAAGCTCGAAGTTCTGAGCGGCGATGGGGTGTTCGCGGCCAAAGCCTGCACCCTGCCGGACAACGGAGGGGCCAAAGTCTCCTGCAACGTCGTCGCCTACACGCCGGCGAAAGCCGGGGATCACGCTCTGAAAGCGAGCTACCAGGGCGACGCGACCCACGAGCCGAGCATCGACGGCGCCAAAGTGACGGCCACCGCGCAGGTGATCGCGCCGCCTCCGCCTCCGCCTCCGGCGCCTCCGGTTGCGCCCAACACCACCCTGACCAAGAAGCCGGCGAAGAAGACTGCGTCGAAGCAGGCTGCCTTCGGATTCAGCTCCGACCAGCCCGGCTCGACCTTCCTCTGCAAGCTGGACAGGAAGGCCCCCAAACCGTGTTCCTCGCCGTTCAAGGTCAAGGTCGGGAAGGGCGCCCACACCCTCACGGTCCAGGCGGTGAGCGCTCAGGGCGTTGCCGACGCGACCCCGGTCGTCTACAGGTGGACGGTCGGGCCGGTGAAACGCCGCCCGAAGCGCTGAGCCGAGGCACCATCGGCCCGCCCCGGCTCAGGGGGCGGGCCAGAGCTCGCGCAGGGTGAGGACGGCAAACGCGTGCGGCCAGGCCAGCGGCGTGGTCGAGCGCGGAACGCCGGTGCGGGCGTCGACCCGCTCCGGAAGCTCTCCTGCCGGCGTGGCGGCGCGGCGCAGGTCGGCGAGCAGGCGGAGGGCGCGGCGACCGTCCTCCAGGGCGAGCGCCGGTTCGCGCGCCGACTCTCGGCGCGCAAGCGCCGCGAAGCTCCAGGCGCTCCAGGCCGTCGGCGCCATCCAGGGGTCGGTGCCGCCACCCCAGCCTTCCCCGGGGGTGATCCCGTACGGCGTCCCGTCCGTCAACAGCCGGGCCAGCGTCCTGCGCGCGTCGCCGTAGAGCGCCGGCTGGCTGAACGGCCGCACCGCCCACGCCGCCGCCGAGTCGAGCCCCGACTCCGAGTCCCCGGCGCGCCGCACGAGTCCCGCCGGGGTCCGAAAGCGCTGTGGGTCCAACGCGCCGCCGCCGCGGCGCCCCGCGGGCGCCCCCGCCTGAGCGAGGGCGTTGGCGAGGTAGTCGCCGCGCGAGCCCTCCTGGTAGTCGGGGGCGTCGGCGAGGTCGGTGCTGGCGGCCAAAGCGCGCGCCGCGGCGCCGAGCGGGACTCCGGTGGCCCGTGCCGCAGCCGCGACCCAGCCGGGAGCGTCGCCCTGGGGCCCGCGGCCGGGGACCGGGCGGCCGTCGGCCCCGAACCGGGCGGCGGCGCCGAGGTCCAGCCGGCGGAGGAAGCGGGCGATGCGACGCGCCTCGGGGCGGTAGCCGGCGGCCTGCAGGGCAAGCGCCGCCGTCGCGGCGTCGCGCGGCCAGACGTGAGCCCAGCCGTCGCGGGCGCCGGCGGCGGGGGCGCCGGTTCGCGCGTCGGTCAGGGCCCGCAGCGTGAGGAGCGAGCGCCCGTACATCCGCCGAGCCCAGGAAGGCGCTCCGGGTTGAAGCGGCCGTGCTCGGGCGAGCCAGCGGCGATCGTCGCGGGCCGCCTGGCGAACGAGCACGGCTGGGGATATTGCCGGGGCGCCCCGGCCTGCCGCGCAGACCAGGTCGAGCCGCCCCGGCCGCCGCGCGCGCGCGCAGCGGACCCCGGGCTCGACGTCGACCGAGGCCGAGGGCTCGCCCCCTCGAGCGTCGATCCTCACCGCGAGGAAGCTCCCCCTCGCCGCGACGACCACCCGCGCCCGCGCCCGCCCGAAGCGGGCGCTCGCGATCGCCACGTTGGTCCCCGGCAGGTGGCGCTGGCGCACCGAGTCGGCGCGCCAGAGCGCCAGCGCCGGCCCGCCGCCGATCCGGACCCGGGGCACGATCCCGGTGTCGGCCGGCACCGTCCCGGCCGCCTGCCGTGCGGACGGGTTTTCGATCAGGGCCGGGCCCGCCGGGCTCGGCCGCAGGTCGACAACGTCCCCGTAGGCGTCGATTGCCGCCGTCAGCTCCCCGCTTCCGACCACGGCCGTGCCCAGGAACGGCGCCGGCAGCCCCGGCAGCGCCGCCGGAGTCCGCGGATCGGCGCCCGATCCGCCGGAGACGAGCGCGAAGCCGGCAAGGGCGACGGCAAGGAGCGCGACGGCTGCACGGGCGCGGTTCACGTCCCGAATGCAACCAGGTCGGCAGCGGCCCCCAACCGCTCCGCCGGTACCATCCCGGCCCGAGGCGAGGTAGCTCAGTTGGTAGAGCACACGACTGAAAATCGTGTGCTCTTTCGACAAAACAGATCCTTCTCGCGCCAGTCGCAGCGCAGAGCGGTTTGCGCTCGCTTCGACTGGCTCGCACGGGTTGCTCTCGGCCGCGGGGCGAGGGGGAGCCACCTGCGAGCCACCTGAGGCGGTGCTGGCGCGATCGCCCCCGGGTTAGCTGCTCGCGGTCGACATCCTCGTTAGAGCAGGGACGGCGCCATGGAGGTGAGCCAGCATGGCCTGTCAAACGAGAGGGAGCTTCGAAGCCCGGGTCTTGGCCGACGGCACCCGAGCCTTCCACCTGCGTTTCCAGTTCAACCGAAAGCGCGAATCCCTCGTCCTGCACGAGCGACCGAACTGCGGCTGCGGCTGCGGTGGCGGCTGGGGGGAGATGGCGGCGCGCACCGAGTTGGGTGACGCCCTGGCGCGGGTCCGAGCCGGGGTCTGGGAGCGTCCGAAGGCTCCCCGCGGGCTGGCGAGGTTCGGTGGCCCCAGGCGCGCTCCCACCTTTGCCGAATACGCGGCCTGGTGGCTTCAGGCCAAGCGCGCCGGCGCCCTCGGCGACCGGGCGATCAGCGAGAGCACGCTCCGCCACTACCGAGGCTGCGTTAGCCACCTCGAGGCCCATCTGGGGCCATATCCGCTGAGCCGCATCGATGCCGACGCCTGCTTTGAGCTGAAGGCGCACCTGGTCGAGGAGGCGCGGGCACGGCGCGAGCGGATCGCGACCGGGCGGGTGAGCCGCGACGCCCGCGGCAACCCGCTCCGCCCGCTCGGGGCGGCGACGATCCGCACCTTGCTCAACATCCTGGCTGCGATCCTCGAGGAGGCGGTGGAGGATCGCCATCTCAGCGCCAACCCGGCGCGCAGCAGGCGCCTGGCGATCAAAGTGCCAAAGCCGCGCTGCACTTTCCTCGAGGCCGAGGAGCTCGCCTACCTGCTCGCGGCTGCGGCCGACCAAGACCGCCCGCTCGGACCCCATCCTTGTCCAGAGCCGAGGGGCGCGACGGCGGCGGCAGTCGCCGAGCTTGCGGCCCGCTGGCTTCGGCCTGCGCAGATCGCCGAGCGGCTGGGGATCTCGACCCAGGCAGTGACCTCTCATCTGCGTCGAGCGGGCGCCCGGCCCGGTCGCGGCTACATCGGGCGCCGGGTGATCTGCGAGATGCTCGGCCGCAGCGGGCTGCGGGTCAGCGAGCTCTGCGACGCGCGGATCAAAGATCTCCGGGTCTACGGGCCCGGCGCGGGCCGCATCCTGGTGCCGCGGTCAAAGACCGAAGCGGGCAGGCGCGTGGTGGAGATGACCCCGGCCCTGACTGAGGTGGTGCGAGCGCACCTCGAGCGGCTGGGGGAACTGGGCCGCCCCTGTGACCCCGAGGCCTACCTGGTCCCGAACCTCCGCGATGGGCGCCTGTCGCCGGCGCGTGCAGGCCAGATCGTGGCCGAGGCCGCGCGGGTCGCCAGCCAGCGGCTGGTCTCGAAGGGCCGCCCGCCGCTGCCTCACACCACGCCCCACACTCTGCGGCGCACCTACGTCTCGATCGCGCTTCTCGCCAACGGCTTCGACGTCAAGTTCGTGATGTCGCAGGTCGGCCATGTCGATTCGACGATGACCCTGGATGTCTACGCGCGGCTGGCCCAACGGGCGAGGCGAGCGCACGGCGTCAGCTTTGACCGGGTGGTCGCCGAGGCGGAGGCCGGGACGGACTCGTTGCCAGAGCTCGGGCCGGGCCCCGCACAGTTGCCGCTTACCCCGCCTCCGGCTCGCTGGGCGGGGCGGAGGCCGCGGCGGTCTGGTCGATGAGCGTGCTTGCGTCCGCGCCGCCAGTTATCGATATGATGTCTTCATATGAGCCGCCTGCTGTCTGTATCCCTTCCCGACGATCTCGCCGAAGAGACCGAGGCCCTTGCTCGCAGCGTGGGCAAGACCAAGAGCGAGGTCGTTCGCGATGCCTTGCGCCGCCAGTTGCAGGTCGAGCGCTTCGCCGCCTTGCAGCGCTACGGGCGCGAGCGCGCCGAGCGGCTCGGGATCGGACCCGAAGACAGCGAGGCCGTCGTGGACGAGTTGCGATCGCGGCGGCGCTGAGCCTGCGCGTCGGCCCCGACACCAACGTGCTCGTCTCCGCGTTCATCGCGGCCGGGCCACCGAGCCGGCTGCTCGAGGAGGCGATCGACGCCCGGCTGGAACTGGTTCTCTTCGAGCCGGTGATCGCTGAGCTGGAGCGCATCCTCATTGAGAAGCTGGAATTCGACTTGCAGCGATGGAGAGAGGTCGAGTCGCTGTTGGCGGAACTGGCGGTGGAATCAGTCGCAGCTCCAGTCGAGCCTCCGGAGGCGGTGACCGGCGACCCCGACGACGACCTCATCCTCGCCTGCGCGATTGTGGCGAAGGTCGAGGTCCTGGTCTCCGGTGACCGGAAGCACTTGCTCCCAGTCGGGGAGCGCGACGGCGTCCGGATCCTCACCCCGCAGGCTCTCCTCGCCGAGCTACGCGGCGAGTGAGAATCCCCTGCGTCCCGGGCGTGCAACTGGCGCACGCATCGGGAGCCGTCGAGTTGCTCTCCGGCCTATAGAATCCCGCCCTGCGGATGCGGCCCTCCGCTTCGGGATGCCGTTTTCTGGCCCATGGCGAGGTAGCTCAGTTGGTAGAGCACTCGACTGAAAATCGAGGTGTCGCCGGTTCAAATCCGGCCCTCGCCACTCTCCGTCTTTTCGGGCCCCGCCACCACGCTCCCGGATCCGAGTTGCCGAGAACGCCGAGCGGCTTGGTTTCGTGTACAAGTCGAAACGCGTGTTGTTGGCCCTGCCGTCAGGGAGCGGGGTCGCGCGTTCAGGGAGGCCCGGCTGGTGGATGTTCCCAACCTCAAAGCACTGCAGGACGAGCTCAAGAACGAGCTCGCCGTGGAACTGGTAGCGGTCTTCGGGCGCGCGGACAAGGTCGAGGACGCCCGCGGGGATCTGCGCTCTGTGCTGAGCGCCTACAACGCCGGGGGCGAAGGGGACGATGGGCACGATCAAGTGGATTGAAATCTGTGGGTTTCGCGCCTTCACCAAACCCCAGCGCCTCGACTTCGCCAGTTCGCTCGCGCTGATCTCGGGCCCGAACAGCCACGGCAAGACCAGCATCACCGAGGCGATCGAGTTCCTCCTTTGCGGGGAGACGCTTCGCCGGGCATTCCTCGGCGGCGCAAAAGCGGAGTTCGAGGCGACCCTCCGAAACGCTCACCTTCCGGCCGACGCGCCGGTGTGGGTGAAAGCCGCGATCGTCGGGGCCGACGGCGCGGTCCACGAAGTCGAGCGCAGGCTGCAGAAGGACTACGGAGCGGAGGGCGACTGCGAAAGCGCGTTGCTGGTCGACGGCGTTGCGGCGAGCGGGCTGTCGGATCTCGGCATAGTGCTGGCCAATCCGCCGCTGCGCACCCCAATCCTCTTTCAGCACACGGTCCGCTTCGCGCTCTCGGCCAGCCCCTCCGAGCGGGCGCGCTACTTCCGCGCCGTCCTCGGCATCGAGGATCTCGAGCTCGTCCGCCAGGAGATCGCTGCCCTGCGAGACGGCCTCCAGGCACCCGCCGACCCCTCTCTGGCTCGCCTGGATCGCCTCGCCTCCGGCGAGCCGCTGGCCGCCTGCGCCGCCGACGTCCGGGCGGCCCAAACCGTGGAGGAGGTGGAGAGCGCGCTCGGGGCCGGGATCGAGGTCGCGGGCGAGAAGCTCGAACTCGACACCGAGGGCCCGACCGCGTCCCTCGACCAGCGTGCCGGCTTGCTGCTGGAGAAGATCGCGGCGCGAAGCGAAGGGGCCTTCGATCGCAGCGAGTTCCGCGGGGCCGCGCCTCCCACCTTCGATCCCCCCGCGCTCTCGAAGCTGAGCGCGTTCGCCATCGCCGGCAGATCTGTCGACCGCGACGTGGAGAGATTGCATCGGGTGTTCGAGGCCACCCTCGAGCTCCCTGAGGCTGCCGATCCCAGCCATCCGATCGACTGCCCGGTCTGCGAGACCGAGGAGGCGCTCACTGAGGCGCGTCTGCGGGAGATGCGCGAGGAGCTGTCGAGCGCGGGAGACTTCCGCGCCAGCCGCGCGGCGGCCACGGCGGAGATTGGCGAGGCCCTCGCTTCGTTGACCCGGCTCGAGCGCGATGTGGCGAGCGTTGCTCCCGCCGCTGGCAGCGTAGATGACGCGCGCTTTGAGGAGTACGAAGCGAGGGCGGCCGATCTTCTAGAGGAAGGCAAAGAGCGCCTCGGCCGGCTGCGCGGACCACTCCGGGAGCTGACCGAAAAGGCGAAGGAGGCCCGCGAGGCCGCCGGGAAGGCCCTGCGCGCCGCCACGGCGCTGCGCGCGAGGATCGACAAGAGCGAGACGATCGATCTCGCCGAGCTGCAGACCGCCCTTGCTCTCGCGGATGAGAAGCTCGGAGCGCTCGCCGCGCCGCACACGCGCTACACCGCGGCCGCGGAGCCCCTGCTGGCCGAGATGCTGCAGGCGGTGGCCGCTACGCAGGATGTCTCCGGCTTCGTCGATCTCGCGGAGCTCGCGCGGTCTCCGCAAGACGTCTTTCGAGCGTTGGCAAGGCTGCGCCGCCACGTGGCCACAAAACGAGATCTGGACGCCGCCTACGAGGACGTGGAGAGGGCGGTCGGGAAGGTCCTCGACGCCAAGTTCAAGACGATGAGCGGCGAGATCGCCACTTGGTGGAAGCTGCTTCGGCCCGACGAGCCCGTGGAGTTCATGCGGGTAGACAAACGAGGCACGGGCCGGCGCTTCGTGACCTTCAAAGCGCTCCTGCGGCCGGCCGCAGGCCTCGAAGGGGTGGAGCGCGACGCTCTCGGGGTGCTGAGCGACTCCCAGCTGAACGCACTCGGTCTGGCCGCCTTCCTGGCGCGAATCATCAAGAACGGCGACCGGTTCGTCGTCCTCGACGACCCCGTCCAAGCCGGTGACGAGGAGCACCGGGCGACTTTCGCGGTTGGGGTCGTTGAAGCCCTCCTGAAAGCGGGAGTCCAGGTCATCGTCGTCTCGCACGAGCATCAGCTGAGCAAGCTCATGCACAACCGCTACGAACATCTGCCGATGAGCGGCTTCGCGATCTCGATGCTGACGCCGGGGGACGGTGCTCGGGTGGTGGCGACCACCGACACGGCGGAGGCGCTGCTGCAGCGAGCCGACGCGACGCTGGCGATCGACAACCCGGACTACCGTAAGGCAAACGCCGGCAAACTGCGGGATGCGGCCGAGAGGGTCGCGAAGGAGATCCTCGTGAAGCAGCGTCTGGAGGCGGGGGAGCCGGCCTCGATCGCCGACTACGAGGGTCAGACGCTGGGCCCCTTGATCGCCGCGCTGGAGCCCTTTCACCAGGATTCCTCACACCCCGGCAAGTGGAGGACGGTCAACACCATGTTGAGCCCGGGAAGCCACGATGCCGATCCGCCCGCAGCGAATGAACTGAAGATAGCTCTCGGAGACCTGAAACGATTCCACAAGGATTATCTGCGCGATTAAGCAACAGCCCGGCCGACTCGATTTGCGGCCGCGACCGAAGTGTGTGCTGAATCAAGTTGTTAGGTTCAGGTCGTGACTGAGGCGAGGGACGAGGCCAGGGTCGACCAAGCTGGACGCACTACTGCTGGGCAGAAAGCTCTCGGCGAATTGCTTTCCGGAGCCGAGGAGCGTCTACGTGTCGCTTGGGCCCAGGCGGATGCTATTCGGCACCGTCCCACCAAAGGTCGCGCTCGCGAGCACCCAGTACGCGTCTTCTTAGAGGGGCAGCTTCCTGATCGGTTCGGCTTCTTGAGTGGTGAAGCGATCGATGTTTTCGGTAGCCGCACTCCACAGCTTGATCTGGTCATCTACGACCGTATGCGAGTAGGCCCATTCTTCGCCGCCGGTGAAGATGCCCTTTTTCCCGCCGAGGCGATTCTGGCGACGATTGAGGTCAAATCAACCGTCAACCGCGAAGCGATGAACCAGTTTGCCGGCAGCGTCGCCGCGATCCACTCCTTGCGTCCGTACAAGCAGCCTTTCGTGTTTGCTCGGACCGGAGGAGCGAAAGATGACGGTGCTCCCCGTGTTCAGTCGACGCTCTTTGCCTATGAGTCCGACCTCGGCCAAGAGGGATGGGCGCGATCGGAGCTTGAGCGTGCTCGCGAATGTATTTCCGAGAACAATTGTCCTGTGCAGGGCGTTGATCGCATCGTCGTTCTCAATCGCGGCGTCATCCTGCCGGTTGATGGCGAAGCGATCAATGAGTCAGTGCAGACTGGGGTACTTCGTACGTGGTTCTTCCACCTCGTAAATTTCCTAACTCGCGAGGCGGAGCGACGTCGCGCTTTCCCGTGGTCCACTTACGCAGACCCGGCTGACGAAGCCGCACGCGTCGAACTTGCCCAGCCGCTGGCCCCGGGTCGTGCGGATCCACCGCCGAAGCAGGGCGACAAGGAGGGGCCTGCTCGTCGTTCCGCGAAGGGGAAACGGCCTCAGGGTGGCGGGAGGAGACGACGCAAAAAGAGCGGATGAGACTCTGGTTGCTCGACTTGCGCCGAAGGGTCGGCGAGGTAGCGCGGCGTAGGTTGTTGCCCCGGGCCGAGCCGACTGCACGGCCGCCTCGAGACGATCTTCGCCGAAGCCTGCTGCGCCACGGGGGCGAGGGCGAACGGGCCGAGGCCTGCCTGGTTGAGGCCGCCCGTCAACTCAACCTCGAGGGCCGAAAGCAGGGAGAGATAGCCGCTTACCTTATTCGCGAGTCCCATGACGCCCTGCTTGACATTGGCGGCGTCAAGCGAAGCATGCTCAAAGTACGGGCTGAAAAGGTGATCACGACCTGGAGGCTGCCGCGCGACGAAGGGGGCGCGGAGGAGAATCTCGAGGCGGCCGTCGGGGACCTGGAGCTTGCCCTGGCGAACCCTAACGAGGAAAGACTCGAAAACGCGATTCGCAGCACGGCGCGCCGCAAGCCTCAGCGTGGCGATGCTGATCTGATCAAGCAGTTCCTGGACAACCTGGAAGACGCAAACAAGGGCCTCCACCGGGGCATAAGCCGAATCCAGGCAGCAGAGCTCTATGAACGCACGGCGAAGGTGATCGACAGACTTTTTGGCCCGATCAGCGACCGCTTCGACGAGATCGACCTGCTCCTTGCGATCTCGGATCCCACCGAAGCCGACGTATCCCGCCTCGCGGAGCTGGTGGGCGACGATCGGCACCTCAATTACTTCTTCGAGAAGGTTGAGGGTTCTGCCTGGATGCGGGCTCTCGCTGAGGAGCGCATTCTCAAGCCTCCAACCGAGGGGGGATGGCCAGCAGGCCCCTACATCTTCAGGCTTGTCGACAGTGATCCCAATGTTGTGCGGGAATGGCTCGCTGCCCGAGGGAAAGAAGAGCTGAGCCCCCAGCAGGCAGGCTTCCTGCTGCGAATTGCGAGCAGGCTTAACGGAGCCGCGTACCTGATTGCCGACCTATCCAAGGGCAACCTCGACTCCCCGGAAGTCGAGTTCCAGGTGGAGCACTATCTCTCTGGGCTCTCGGACTCGGGGTTGCGGGAAGCAGGCCTCCAACGTTTGGTGATCGAGTCGTTGAAGGAGTTGCTCTCGGGTGACAGGGGCGGGGTTGACCTGCACTTGGCGGCGCGAATTCTTGAGGTCGCTTTGAATGCGCTCCGTTTCGGGGACCAGAAACGCTGGCTTCAGGCCCTGGTGCATCGCCTCCGCGATCTCGCCGCAAGCGAGGACGAGCTGAGGTTGCGGGCAATGAGGCCCTTGTCAGAGTTGAGCGTCGACCCTCGGGCTAGGTCGGGCCTCGAGCTGATCGCTGCGGCAGTGCGTGACGGGGCCGAGCAGGCCACCGCAGCGGGACTTGCCGCCAGTGACGTTGTCGCGGTTCTCGAGGTCCTGGAGGAGCCGCTACGTGCACGCCTCGTCGCCGACTACTTCCGAGAGGCCGGGCCTGCGTATGCCGCGGAGGCTCGGAGATTTCTGCTCGACCAGATCGGCAGCAACTCCTTCCCTAGTCCCGAGGAGCTGCAGTTGCTTCGTGAGACTTTTGAGTTCGCCGACCGAAACTTCGGCGCAACGGTTCGTGAAGCGCTCGGGACGCCGCCGAGCCTCAAGGAGATTGGTCAGATCCCCGACGAAGATCGCCTTCCCGACGAGTTGCGTCGGCCTCATAGATGGCTGGTAGCCATACCGGAGGCAGAGCGGGGTGATTGGCAGGAGGCCGATCGTCACCTCGCCGAGCGCTTCGGTGCTGCCCCCGCCGACGGCGTGATCTTTCGTGTCGGACCTGCGCGTTTCCGCGGCGCGAGCAGCCCGATCTCCCGTGAGGACCTTGCCGCGCTCGGGCCAGAGGATGCAGCGAGGAGAATCGCAGAATGGGAGCCCCCGCCGGAAAGCTCCTTTCTCGATCCCTCCGCCGAGGGCCTTGCCGACGCGCTAACCGAACTAATTGCCGGTGACAGCGCGACCTGGCTTGCCGCGGATCCAGGTCAGATCGTTGTGACCCTTCGCGCGCCACGCTACGTCAGCGCATACCTGGACGGCATCGAAAAGGTCGTTGATCAAGCCGATCAAGGCCAGGCGGAGTTGCTCGTCAAGGCGATCGCCGACATTCAATCCACAGCAGAATCCGCATTTGAAGAAGACCGCGCGGATGCAGAAGATTGGGTCTATTCGGCCCATCGAGGAAACAGGCTGATTCGTGCACTTGAGGAACATGGCTTGCTGGAGCAAGCGGCCAAAGAGCGGGCCTGGGAAGCGACTGCGGCGGCGGTTCGCTTCCGCTGGCCCGGTTCTGGCACGGACGGGGACCCGCTCACTCGTGCGATCAACCGTCCCTGGAGCTCGTCTTTGGAGACCGCGATTCTTCTAGCTGACCTCGACGGGTCCGTTGACCCTAGGCTCTTGGAGCTGTTTGACGAAGTCCTTTCGCTGGAAGGTGACAATGCGGAATTGGGACGCGCGATCCTCGCGACCCGGCTGCCATGGATTCGCCTCGTTGCCCCCGAGTGGTTCGCGGACAACGAAGAAGACCTGATCGGCGGTGAGGCACCTAACCGCCTGGGAGAGCTCACCTTTGCGACCTACCTCGAGTGGGGTAGGCCCGAGAAAACGATCATGACCGAGCAGCGCGAGCGGCTGATCGATGGGTTGGACGGGTCGAAGGCCGAGTTCGCGCTACGGCACCTCCTCCATGGTCTTGCATGGGGCATCGCGGGTTTTGGTCCCGCCGACGTTGCGGACGTCCTGGGCGGTTATCCCGAGCTCTTCAGTGAAGCGGCTAGGACGCTTGGCATCGAGCTTCGAGAGTTGGAGGGCCGTTCCCCCGAGCTCGACCGCGCGACTGCCCTCTGGCGAGAGGCGCTCGCCCGCGAGCTTCCACCAGAGGCCTACAGTGGCTGGGGCTGGTTTGCGATCAACAACCACCTCGAGGACTCGACCTGGCTCGATCTCACTCTCCAGACGGCCGCGCGAGAAAACGTCAATCTCGCCGAGCCTGAAGAGATCGCCGAACGCGCCGAGCGCCTCATGCCAGACCCACGGGTGCTTCGCCTCGTCTCCTTGCTGCTGGATGCTGATCCCAAAGCATGGGAACTCGAACAGATAGGTGCCGTCGGTCTGCGTTTGCTCAGATCCGGTGTCGGCGACCACGAGGAGAGGAATGAGCTGCGCGAGAGGCTACTGGAGCGTGGTTTCCACGATGCGCGGGATATCCGATAGCGGACTTGGTGAGCCCGAAGTCGCGTCGTTGGTTCTAGGGTCCGAGGGCCGGTTGCCCGGCGATACGCCAAGAAATTCACAAGTGGAATGCTTTGGCCTTGAAGGTTGAGGAGTAAGACCGGTTCAAGAGTCGATCGCCCCTCGAACGACCCTCCCTTGAAGGAAGGTGTCAGTCGAGCTTCAGCCGCATCGGATGGAGGCCGAAATCGGGTCGGTCATGGGAGTGGTCGGCGACGAAACCCCAAGATTCATATGCCGGGAGCCCATCAGCGGTCGCGGTCAGTCGGATTTCGGAGACGCCGACCCGACCCCAGAGATCCACCAGGTCGCGCATCAGTCTGGTCCCGAACCTTTGACCGCGGTGACTCTCGGGAAGGTATAGGTCGATCAGCCGTGCGATCCGGACATGGCGAGCCTCCTCAACTCCGAGCTCCAGTCCGAACTCCCTCTGTCTCGCCCCTGGGTCGAAGCGACCGAGGACCACGATCCGCTCGTAGGTCGGAGGCTCGAGCAAGGGCTGCGGATGGAAGGCAAGCCCCATGCTGCATCCGATCCGGTCGAGCAAGAAGAGGTGGGCGTCGCGGATCAGCTGTGGATCTGCATCGGCGGTGACGTCGCCGGACGGCTCGGGGAGAGGAGGGTCGACCCGCCTCCGGTCACGGAACCCGAACATGTCGGTGCCTTTTCAGAACCCGAGCAGGGCCCTGATCGCGGCGATGGTGAGCCCGCTGGTAGCGCTGACCGCTATGTCGCCGCCGCGGATCTTCTCGGTCCAGCTACGCAGCCTCGAGCGCTCCTCCTCGTCTTCGGTCTGTTCGGCCCGTTCACTGAGGAGGGCGGCGGGATTGTTCACAGCCATCCGGCCCGATGGGGTCGGGTAAAACTCGGTCTCGCTCTCCCAGCCGACGAGGCCCAGTTCCTGGAGCTGGCTGAGGTCGTGATGTCGGACGACATCGGGCGGAATCGCCCAGCCGGGATGGCGGACGATGTCGACGGAGTTGGTACGCAGGAGAAGGAGTGGTTCGGAGGGGTCCGAGTTGAAGGCGTCGACGATCGCTTTCAGGATGACCGCCAGCCGTTGGTCGGGGTCTGAGAGCGCCTCAGTCAGGGCCTTGGCGACCGCGTCCGCGAAACGGTCGCGTGCCTGGGCGGAGGGCCAGAAGCGCCAAGTCGGTGCGACGCTCTTGTCGATTTCGAGGAGGTCACGGTTGACCAACGACCGGATCTCGTTGCTGTGGGGAGACTGGATCGAGTCGGGCCAGGGAGGCGACGGGATGTGGTCGGCGCCAACGGGGATCTCGAAGAACCAATCCGCATCTCCGCCGGAGAGCCCGACAAGGGTTTCGAGTATCTCGGTGTCCCGCTCGCTGAGCTCGATCGCATCACTCATGAGGCTTTCCCTGCCCTTGCATGTCCGATACGGCTAGAAGTTCAATCTGGAACAGCAAAGGTACAAGCAACCCCTGACGAGCTACTTCGGTCGACTTCGATCAGCGCGCGTGTCTCTTCCGGGAGCTTCAACTCGCAGACGCGGTGTTGGCCATTCGTCAGGCAAACTCGGGCCAAGTTGCCAGGAGATATGGGGAAGTGGCTCGCGCCTGCTATCTCGGAGCCACAATCCGCCGGACTCGGCGGGAATCCGCGGGAATTTCGACACTCCTTGAGAGAGTTGCTACGCTGATTCAGCGAGCGCTATTTCCCATTGCAGAGCGGTCTGTGCGCGCTCGAATCGCAGTTCTTCCACCCCTCCACCCGACGACTGAAAATCGTGGTGTCGTGGGTTCGATTCCCACCCTCGCCACTTTGACTTCCGCTGGTAGCCGCGGGTTTCGCCTGGTGCTCGCTGAGCGCCGTCGAGGCCGGGGGCAGTTTTCTACTGAAACCAGTACTCCACTGGTAAAGTAGAAAATATGCTTGAGGTAGAAAAGCGTTGGCAGAAGATCCTTGCATCCGTGCTGGAGGGCGCGACCGTCAAAGCTGCGCCGAGCGATTGCAGCGCCGATCTCGTGATCCGGACTGGCGACGGTCGAACGATCGCGATCGACGTGAAGTGGGCGGGCGAGGGCTGGCCGCAGGATGTCCGCCAGGTGGCCGGCGCGGTCGGCGAGCGGTGGCCAGAGAACGCCGTCCTTTTCGCGCGGCGCCTCTCTCCCGGCGCGATCGAGTGGCTGCGGAAACGCGGGGCAAACTGGGCCGACGAAGCCGGTCAGGCGCGCATCGTCGGGCCTGGCGGGTTGGTCGTGATTCGTGAGCCCGCTCAGCTGCTCGACACGCAGGGCGCGCCGCGCTCCTTTTCCTGGTCGAAGTCGGCGATCGCAATCGCGGAAGCGATTCTCGCCCGCGAGGACCGTCCGCTGCGCGTGGTCAAACTCGCGGAGGCGAGCGACTGGTCCGTGGCGCAGGCGGCCAAAGTCCTCAAGGCTTTCGACGGCGAGGGCTGGACCGCCAAGCGTGGCGCCTCACGGGGAGCCGGCGCGCAGCGGGTGCTGGTCGACGCGGACGGGCTGCTCGCCGCATGGTCGGCCGCGGTAGCCGATTCCCCCCGCGCCGCTCGCATCGCTCACCGGGCGACCAAAGACGTGATCGCGCTGTTGCGCGACAATCTCGGCCCGGCGTTGGAGGGGATGGCGGGCTGGGCGGTCAGCGGTTGGGCTGGCCTCGAGCTGGCGGCCCCCTTCGCGACCACCACCCCCAGCCTGCAGGTCTACATCACCGACACCGACTTCGCCGCGCCCCTCAGCGACGCCATCGAGAAGGCTGGCCTGCGGGAGGTGGACGAGGGCGGCCGAGTCACCTTCTGGGCGGCCGATGCCCGCATCTTCGCCTTCTCTCGGCGAGTCGAGGATGTCCCCGTCGTGAGCGCGCCGCGCCTGTTTGCCGACCTGTCCTCGTTCGGCGGTCGTGGTGGCGATGCAGCCGACCACGTCAAGGCGGAGCTGATCGACCCGTTGCATCGCGGCCCAGCGACCGAGGAGGCCGGCGCTCATGGATGAGCAACGCTCCCGCGAGGCGCGGGCCCGCGCCGAGGCCGCGTTGGTGCGGCTCTTGCACGCGCTCGGGGATGAGGACGTCTTCCTGGTCGTGCTCGGCGGTTTGGTGCCCGAGGTTCTCGCCGGCGAGGAGGCGCTCGTGCCGGAGCACCTCGGCACCACCGATGTGGACGTCCTCCTCATCACCCACCTCGACCCGGACGCCGACCTCGGCAGCGTAGAGCGGGCGCTGGAGCGGCTCGACTTCAAGCCGGACCCCAGCGAGGACGGCTGGCGCTGGCGCGGCCCGATCGAACGGGTGCCAGTGAAGCTCGAGTTCCTCTGCGACCTACCCGACTATCGCGAGGGCGAGGTCATCCGGCCGGCCGGATGCCGAGTGCTCAGCGCTCAGAATCTCCGCGGCACCGGCTACGTCGCCCGCGACTTCGTCTGGGAGGAGCTGACCGGGGAGCTCGCCGATCGCAGCACCGTTGCCGTGCGCGCTCGCTTCGCCGGTCTCGAGGGCTACCTGCTCTCCAAGTGCGTGGCGGCGCGCACCCGCGCCGCCACGAAGGACTACTACGACCTCGTCTACGTCCTGCAGCACAACCGCGCGGGAGGCCCGGAGCAGGCCGCCCATCGCCTGCTCAACGGCGAGTTCGCCGCCGATCTCAATTCGCTGAGGACGACCTTCCTGGAGTTGCGGGAGCGCTTCGTCGCGACTGCGGACAGCGGACCGGTCGGATATGCCCAACAGGCTTCGGAGGTGCAGCCCGAGGTCGGCGAGACGGAACTGCGGGCCGATGCTGTCGATGTTGTCCAGCGATTCCTTGCGGAGCTGACCTGAAGGTAGGCTCGCCTCGATGACGCTCCGCAAGTCTGATCTATATGGCTCTTTGTGGAAGAGCTGCGACGAGCTTCGTGGCGGGATGGACGCGTCCCAGTACAAGGACTACATCCTCACGCTGCTGTTCGTCAAGTACGTCTCGGACAAGCGGGAAGCCGACCCTGACAGCCTCATCGACGTCCCTCCAGGCGGCTCGTTCAAGGACATGCTCGACCTCAAGGGCAGCAAGGAGATCGGCGACAAGATCAACAAAATCATCGCCAAGCTCGCCGAGGCCAACGGCTTGCAGAAGGTCATCGACCAAGCCGACTTCAACGACGAGGAGAAGCTCGGCGAAGGCAAGGAGATGCAGGACCGGCTCTCCAAGCTCGTCGCCATCTTCGGCGACCTGGACTTCCGGGGGAGCAGGACCGAGGGCGACGACCTCCTCGGCGACGCCTACGAGTACCTGATGCGCCACTTCGCTACCGAGTCCGGTAAGAGCAAGGGTCAGTTCTACACGCCCGCCGAGGTCTCTCGCGTCCTGGCCAAGGTGGTGGGAATCGGCTCCGACACCCGTCAGGACCGGACCGTCTACGACCCCACCTGTGGCTCCGGGTCGCTCCTCATTAAGGCGGCCGCCGAGGCGCCCCGAGGTCTGTCGATCTACGGCCAGGAGAAGGACAACGCCACCTGGGCGCTCTCCAAAATGAACATGATCCTCCACGACTTCGCCGGGGACGAAGACATTCGCAAGGGAGACACCATCACCAGCCCACAGTTCACGCAGGGCGATCAGCTCCAGACCTTCGACTTCGTGGTGATGAATCCCCCGTTCTCGGAAAAGTCGTGGAGCAACGGGCTCGAGAACAAGTACGGCCGTTTCGAGCTTGGCATGCCACCGGCCAAGAACGGCGACTACGCCTTCCTGCTGCACGCGCTCGCGTCTCTGAAGAGCAAGGGTAAGGCGGCCGTGATCCTACCCCATGGCGTGCTGTTTCGCGGCTACGCCGAGGCCACGATCCGCAAGGAGATCCTGCGTCGCGGCTACATCAAGGGCGTGATCGGGTTGCCGCCGAATCTCTTCTACGGCACCGGCATCCCGGCCTGCATCGTCGTGCTCGACAAGGAGAACGCTCAGGCCCGCACCGGCGTCTTCATGACCGACGCCTCCAGGGGCTTCATGAAGGATGGGGCCAAGAACCGGCTTCGCAGCCAGGACATCCACAAAATCGTCGACGTCTTCACCAAGCAGACCGAGATCGAGCGCTACTCGCGGATGGTCCCGCTCAGCGAGATCGCCGACCCCAAGAACGACTTCAACCTCAACATCCCCCGATATATCGACTCTTCCGAGCCCGAGGACATTCAAGACCTCGATGCCCATCTGCGCGGCGGCATCCCGGAGCGCGACGTCGACGCTCTGAGTGATTACTGGGACGCGTTCCCGCACCTGCGCTCAGAGCTCTTCAAACCCAACCGGCCTGGCTACCTTGATCTCGCTGTCGACGTGACCGACGTGCAGCAGGTCATTCTCAACTCGCCGGAGTTCCAGGGGTTCGTCAACGAGGTCCACGCCCTCACCGACGATTGGTTCGCTGCTCATCGCAGAGGTTTGGCCGCCATCGGCAAGAAGACGAAACCCAGTGATCTCATCGGCGAGATCGGCGACGACCTGTTAGCCCGGTTCAAACCGGCGGCGCTAGTCGACGAGTACGGTGTCTACGAGCGGGCGATGACCTACTGGCATAGCGTCATGCACGACGACGTCTTCCTCGTCATGCACGACGGCTGGGTCGGCGCGGCAAAGCCACGCCTTGCGATCGAGGACAAGGACCGCAAGCTCTCCGAGGACCCGGATCTCACGATCGGCAGAGGCCGGAAGGCAACCAAGTACAAGATGGATCTCATTCCGCCGGACCTCATTGTCGCGCACTACTTCGCCGACGAGCAGGTACAAGTAGACCATCTCAACGCCGAGGCCGAGGCGGCCGCGAGGACGGTGGAGGAGTACGTTGAGGAGCACAGCGGATACGAAGCCCCGCTCGCCGATGTCGTGGACGACAAAGACAAGCTCACGCAGAAGGTGGCCAAGGCCACGCTCAAGGAGGCGGAAGCGGCCAAGGACGAAGAGGGGACTGAGTGTCTTCGGATAGCCATGGACCTTCTGAACGTCGAGGCAGCGGTCAAAAAGGCGGCCAAGGAAGCCCAGGCCTCGCTCGACAAGGACACGCTTAATAAGTACGGGGACCTCGCCGAGGGCGACATCAAGTCACTTGTGCTAGACGGCAAGTGGGCCGTGACCATTCGCGACCGTATTGCCGATGAGGCCGACTCGCTCACGCTCACGCTGGTCGCACGAATCCAGCAGCTAGGCGAACGGTACGCAGAGACTGTTAGCGATCTCGATGACGAGCTTAAGCGTGTGGGTGTGGCAGTTGAGCAGCACTTACTGGAGATGGGTCCATTGTGATGAATGCGTCAAGGACCGTCCCACTTACTTCGGTTACTACCTGGCTCTCGGGCGGCACGCCAGACCGCATGAATGATTCGTATTGGGGCGGTGAAATTCCATGGATCAGCGCCGCAACCCTGAAGCGATCTCGTATCGATGATTCTGACCAGTATCTCACCGAGGCGGGGGTCCGCGGTGGAAGCAAGATGGCGCCGGCAGGAGCCATCCTCATTCTCGTGCGCGGCATGGCACTCCATCGGGAGACTCGCATCGGAATGGCAACTAGGCCGGTGAGTTTCAATCAGGACATCAAGGCGCTCATCCCAAAGTCGGGTCTTCTACCAGACTTCTTGCTCTATTCACTGCAGGCGCGAAGCAAGCGGATCCTTGACTTGGTGTCCTCCGCTGGGAGTGGCACGGGTGTCCTTAACACCCAGCTGTTGCAGCGGCTAAAGATTTGGATTCCCGATGAGCAAGCCCAGCGGCGCATCGTGGCAGCAATTGACGCGGCGGAAAGTTATGTTGCGACTCTGGAGCGATTGGTCGTCAAGAAGCAGGCGATCAAGAAGGGCATGATGCAGCAGCTCTTGACTGGCAAGGTTCGTATTCAGAGCTTCTCCGGAAGTTGGCGGTCCCAGAGGCTCTCGGAGCTGTTGGCTTACGAACAGCCGGGGCGTTACCTGGTAGCCACGTCAGCGTACTTGAAGCGCGGTCTCTATCCCGTGCTGACGGCGGGGAAGACGTTTATCTTGGGTTACACGGACGAAACAAAAGGGGTGTACCGGGACAGTCCAGCTATCATTTTTGACGATTTCACCACTAGTTCTCAGTATGTTGACTTCGCCTTCAAGGTGCAGTCATCGGCTATCAAGATTCTTACTCCGCGAAGTGACGTAAATTTGCGGTTCATGTATGAGTTGATGCAGGTTCTCGACTTTCAGCTGGGGAACCACAAGCGGTACTGGATCTCAGAGTACGGTCCCCAGATGGTGCAGGTACCAGAGAGGCCTGAGCAGGATGCGATCGCCTCGGTGCTTGCGGATGCGGACGCTGAGGTCAATTTGCTCCACCAGCGACTTTCCAAGGCAAAAGACATCAAACGGGGCATGATGCAGGAGTTGATCACCGGCCGCACCTGCTTGCCGGTTCGAGCGGCGGCAGCGTGAGCAACGTCGGGCAGGTCGAGCGTAGAGCGCAGGGTCGCGTGGTAGCGCTGTTTCGCGACATGCTTGGCTACGACTACCTCGGCAACTGGCAGGACCGGGAGGGCAACTCCAACGTCGAGCGCCAGATCCTCGAGCTGAGTCTGGAAGGACGCGGTTACGGAGCGGTCCACATCGGCAAGGCGGTCGATCGGCTGAAGAGCGAGGCCTCACTCGGCGGGGGCCGGGATCTATATGAGGCCAACCGGGACGTCTACAGCCTCCTACGCTACGGAGTCGGAGTGAAGCCGGAAGCGGGTCATTTGACCGACACGGTCAAGCTGATCGATTGGGAGCACCCCGAGGCGAACCACTTCGCCATTGCCGAGGAGGTTACGGTGGTCGGTCAGCACACCAAGCGCCCCGACCTGGTGCTATACGTCAATGGGATCGCGCTCGGGACGCTCGAGTTGAAGCGCTCGAAGATCGGCGTGTCGGAGGGAATTCGGCAGACGATCGGCAACCAGAGGCCAGAGTTCATCCCGTCCTTCTTCACGACGGTCCAGCTCGCGATGGCCGGCAACGACGTCGAGGGCTTGCGCTATGCGCCGATCGACACGCCGGCGAAGTATTGGCTGAACTGGAAGGAGGAGAGCGAGATCGAAGAGCCGTTAGATCGGGCTCTGACGCAACTCTGCTCAAAGCAGAGACTGCTGGAGATCGTCCACGACTTCGTGGTGTTCGACGACGGCAAGAAGAAGATGTGCCGCCCCAACCAGTACTTCGGCGTCAAGGCCGCGCAGGACCGCGTCGCCAGGCGTGAGGGTGGCATCGTCTGGCACACCCAGGGCTCGGGGAAGTCGTTGACGATGGTCTGGCTTGCCAAGTGGATCCGAGAGCATCAGAAGGACGCCCGGGTGCTCCTGATCACCGACCGGACGGACCTGGACGAACAGATCGAGGGCGTCTTCAACGGAGTCGGCGAGGAGATCTACCGCACCACCAGCGGGGCGGACCTGATTGCCACTCTTAACCGAAGCGAGCTCTGGCTGATCTGCTCCCTAATCCACAAGTTCGGGGGGTCGGAGGACGAAGACAGCCGCGATGACGCGGAGGCTGAGTTCATCGCCGAGTTGCACGCCAAGGTCCCCACCGACTTCAGAGCCAAGGGCAATCTGTTCGTCTTCCTCGACGAGGCTCATCGCACCCAGTCGGGGAAGATGCACGCTGCGATGAAACGGCTGTTGCCGGAGGCGATGTTCATCGGCTTCACCGGCACGCCGCTGCTGAAGCGGGACAAGGAAACGAGCATCGAGGCCTTCGGCTCTTTCATCCACACCTACAAGTTCGACGAGGCCGTAGACGATGGCGTCGTGGTCGATCTGCGCTACGAGGCGCGGGCCATCGACCAGGATCTCACCTCGCCGGCGAAGATCGATGCCTGGTTCGACGCCAAAACCAAGGGCATGACCGATCTGTCGAAGGCCGAGCTGAAGAAGCGATGGGGCACGATGCAGAAGGTCGTCAGCTCCGAGCCCCGCGCTCGCCAAATCGTTGCTGACATCCTCCTCGACATGGAGCGCAAGCCGCGGTTGATGAACGGCCGCGGCAACGCGATTCTCGTCGGGTCGAGCATCTACCAAGCGTGCAAGTTCTATGAGCTGTTCAGCCAAGCTGGCTTCAAGGGCAAATGCGCGATCGTCACCTCGTATGACCCCCGAATTGGGGACATCGCGAAGGAGGACTCGGGGGAGGGGGCGACCGAGCGGCTGCGTCAGTACGAGATCTACCGGCAGATGCTGGCCGACCACTTCGACGAGCCTGCCGACACTGCGATGAGCAAAGTCGAGCTCTACGAGAAACAGGTCAAGGAACAGTTCGTGGACAACCCCGGTCAGATGCGCCTGTTGATCGTCGTCGACAAGCTGCTCACCGGCTTCAACGCGCCGAGTGCCACGTATCTCTACATCGACAAGAAGATGCAGGACCACGGCCTCTTCCAGGCCATCTGCCGCGTCAACCGGCTTGACGGAGATGACAAGGACTACGGATACATAGTCGACTACCGCGACCTCTTCAACTCCCTCGAATCGGCGATCGCCGACTACACGGGGGGCGCGCTCGAAGGCTATGAGAAAGAGGACGTTGAGGCCCTGCTCTCTGATCGGATCGAGAGTGCCCGCGAGGATCTGGACGAGGCACTTGAGCTGATTCGTGCCCTCTGCGAGCCGGTCGAGCCGCCCAAGAACACGCTCCAATACCAGCGTTACTTCTGCGCCGTCGAGCAGGGGAACGCTGACCACCTCAAGGCGAACGAGGCCAAGCGGGTTGAGCTTTACAAGGCCGTCGCCGGCCTGACTCGCGCCTACGCGAACCTCGCCAACGAGATGGGGGCGGCCGGGTACTCCGATGGCGAGGCCGTCGCGATCAAGGCGGAGGTCGACCACTTCGCCAACGTTCGCGCGGAGGTGAAGCTCGGCGCCGGCGAAGACATTGATTTCAAGCAGTACGAGGCAGGCATGCGAAGCCTGCTCGACAACTACATCAGCGCCGATCCGTCGGAGGTCATTTCCGACTTCGACGACGAGGGTCTGATTGAGCTGATCGTGAAGCTCGGCGCCGGCGCGGTTGACAAGCTGCCGGAGGGCATCAAGAGCGAACCTGAAGCGGTCGCCGAGACGATCGCCAACAACATTCGCAAGGTGATCGTTGACGAGCGGCCGTTGAACCCGAAGTACTACGACCGGATGTCCGAGCTGCTCGACGCCGTTCTCGAGGAGCGGCGGCAGGGCTCCCTCGACTACAAGCAATACCTGGCGAAGCTGGTGGACCAAGCCGCGAAACTCGGCAAGGGGGATTCGGAAACCGAGTATCCGGCGTGGGCGGACAATGGGGGCAGGCGAGCTCTTGTCGATTTCTTCGGCCCTGAGGATGGCCTTGCGGCCGAGGTCGACGAGGCGGTGCTGAACTCCAAGCCCGATTCGTGGCTCGGCAATCCGCTCAAGGAGCGCAAGGTCAAGCTCGCGGTCAAAGCTGTCCTGCCCCCCGGCTTCGACCGCCTCGACGGCCTGTTCGAGCTGGTCAAGGCCCGCGATGAGTACCGCTAGCGCATATCTGACCGTCGCGGGCATCAACGTCGACGTCGTCTACAGGGACATAAAGAACCTCCACATAGGCGTCTACCCGCCCGTTGGCCGGGTCCGGGTGGCGGCGCCGAGGCGGCTCGACGACGACCAGGTCCGCCTGGCGCTCGTCAGGCGTCTGCCCTGGATCAGAGCACAGCAGGACCGGCTGCAGCGCGCCGAGCGCCAATCGCAACGGGAGATGGTCGCCGGCGAGTCGCATTACGTGTGGGGGAGCCGCTACCGGCTGAGGCTGGTGGAGCGAAATGGTCGCCCACATGTCGAGCTCGACGGGGACCGTCTGGTTCTTTACGTGCCTGAAGGCACCTCGATTGAGCGGCGCCGCGAGCTGCTCGACCGCTGGTACCGCGCGCGCCTCCGTGAAGCGGTCGCGAACACCATCGCCGAGTGGGAACCGAGAATTGGCGTGCGGGTGGCCCGCTGGACGATCCGTCGCATGAAGACTAAGTGGGGCTCTTGCAACTGCGAGACGGGGCACATCTCGTTCAATCTCGAGTTGGCCAAAAAGCATCCCGAGAGCCTTGAGTACATCGCGGTCCACGAGATGACCCACCTGCTCGAGCGGGGTCACGGCAGGCGCTTCACCGGGCTGATGGACGGATTCATGCCCGATTGGCGCGCACGGCGGGACCAGCTGAACGGCTCACCGCTCGTCAGCGAGGAGTGGAAGACGTAACTGCGCTGGGCGCCGCTCTTCACCGAGCTCTGGCGCAGGGGCGTGGCGGTCGCGCGCCAACTCGTCTTGCCTCGTCATTGGGCGACGACCCCGTATCTCGTCGCCCAAAGCCACCAAACCCCTGGAAACCATCGATAACCGGCGCGGTCCGCCTTTTGCGACAAGCACTGCAACCAGCGAAAATCATCCTCGTCGTTCGGAGGCTCTGAAAATCGTGGTGTCGTGGGTTCGATTCCCACCCTCGCCACTCCGCCGCGGGCGGGATCTGGCGTTTAGCTTTTGCAAGCGGCCATTCCATATTCCAAAATCTGGAATATGGAATGGACCAGTCGTAATCTGGGTCGATGCTGAAGGCCCAGGACATAGTCGTGCTGCTCAAGCTCGCGATACAGGCCCGCGGCTGGACCTTTCAGCGAGTTGCCAGGGAGCTGGGGCTGAGCTCATCGGTGGTTCACCGCAGCGTCGAGCGGGTGGCTCACGCGGGCCTCTACAGGTCGAGTGCAAAGGAACCGAACCGACCTGCTCTCCTCGAGTTCTTGGAGCACGGGATTCGGTATGCCTTCCCCCCGGTTTGGGAAGGCGAAGCGAGAGGCACCCCGACCGCGTGGGCGGCGCCGCCGCTCTCCAACGAACTCGCGCAGTCGGGGAGGAACCCGCCCGTCTGGCCCGACCCGCGCGGCAGCTCGCGTGGCATAGCCCTCAAGCCGCTTCACCCCGTGGTGCCCGCCGCGGCCCGCCGCGACCGGGAGCTCGGGGAGCTGCTGGCGCTCGTCGACGCACTGAGGATTGGCGGCGCGAGGGAACGGAACCTCGCAATGAGGCAGCTGAAGAAACGCATCGGACGGCGGTAGCGAGGGCCGTGAACTCAGTCAACATCGAGATGCTGGAGGTGGCGGCGACTGCTCTCGCCGTGCTGCCCGACGAGGTTGTGTTCCTCGGTGGCGCGACCATCGAGCTCTGGGCGACCGACGAGGCGGCGCCGGAATTCCGCCCGACGGAAGACGTCGACGTGATCGTCGAGATCGTCACCACGGCTGCCTATTACGAGTTCGAATCCCGCCTGCGTGCGGTCGGCTTTGCGAACGAGGAGGAGGGCGGGGTCATCTGCAGATTTCGCCACCGCGATTCCGGACTCCTCCTCGATGCGATGCCGACGGAGGCGCCCATCCTCGGATTCGAGAATCGCTGGCAGAGCGAGGCTTTCGGATTGGCGGTTCTGGTCGAACTCCCGTCGGGACGCTCGATCCGCGCCGTTCCCCCAGCTCACCTGCTCGCGACGAAGCTGGAGGCCTTTCGCTCGCGTGGCGAAGAAGACCTTTACGCCAGCCGGGACTTCGAGGACATCGTCGCTCTGGTCGACAGCAGGGCGGAGCTGGCCGCGGAGGTTGCCGCCGCCCCGCCGGCTCTCCGCGACTTCGTCTCCAACCAGCTGAGGGACATCGCTCAAGCGGACCATTTCGAGTCCGCGACCGAGGGAGCTCTCAAAGGCGGTCCCGAGACTCAGGAGCGATTCGAGGTGGTGGTGCGACCGCGGATTCGAGCTCTCATCGAGGGCCGCAGCTAGAAACGAAGATCGTGGTCTTGCCCCCCGCTCAGGTCCCGCCGGCGGAGAAGTGCTGGTAGTCCTTGGGCCAGTCCCAGTAACCGCCCCAGGCCCAGCCGACGTCGGCGAAGGCGTGGACGACGGGGCCGCCGCCGTGGATCATGCCGCGGGCGCGCTGGGCGCGGTCGTCGAAGGGGGCTCCGTTGGGGGGAGATACGTATCCCTGGCCGTCGGAGTAGGGGTTCTCGACCGGGTTGACGTCGATCGCGTGGCCGTAGGCGTGTTCGGACCAGCGGTGGGTGCCGGCGACGAAGCGGCAGTTGAAGGCGGAGGTGTTGTCGGCCGCCATGCTGCGGTGGTCGCTGGCGCCGTAGGCGTCGACCAAGTGCATCTTGCGGATCGGGAAGTGGAGGCGGAAGAGGGAGCGCATCGCGCGCAGGACCGGGCGCGCGGCGTCGCGGTTGACGACCAGCCGGCCGCGGTGCACCTCGCCGTCGAAGCCCCAGTGGGTGAGCGTGAGCAGGCGCAGGTCGCGCAGCCCGACCGGGCAGCCGCGGTGCCAGGAGACGCCGACCATCATCTTCCGCGTAGCCGCGTCGATCGGCGCGCTGTGGCCGTGGAAGCGGGCTGCCGCGGCGTCGGCCGAAGCGGCGGCGAGCACCAGGCAGGCGGCGAGGAGGCAGCACGGCGCGAGGAGGCGACGGCGCGTGGATGCGCGGGCGGCGGTCACGGTGCACAAGGTAGCGATGCGTCTCCGACATCCGGCCAGAGCGCGGAAAGGCGCATCTAGCATCGAAGGTCGTGTTCGGCGGCGGGCCGGACGAGGCGAAAGGTCGGGGAATGAGCTCGAAGGCGGTGAGGGTCACGGTGGCGCTGGTCGTCTTCGCGATCTGCGTCGCACTCCCAAGTTCGGGGCTCGCGACGGGCTCGAAGTCCGGCGCCCCGACCGCCTCCCAGGCTCGATCCAAGACCAAGCTCACCCGCCGCTGCCGCTGGGTGCGGCGCCGCTCGCACGGACACGTACGCCGGTTCCGCGTCTGCCGCAAGCCACCACACCACCAACCGCCGGCACCGCCCGCGCCGCCGCTTCCCGCTCCGCCGGGCCCCGGCGGCAAGCCCGGCGAAGGCGGAGGCGGCTCCGGCGAAGGGGGCGGCTCGGGCGGTGGTGGAGGCGGGGGTCTGCCAGCCGGCAAACTGCCGCCGATCCCGGACGGCTACGAACTCGTCGACCTGATCGAAGCCGACAACGGCTTCGAGACCTCGACCGCCGGGTTCGTTCCCAACGGGCCCTCCGACGGCAGCGTCGCCAGCGGCGCGACCAACCCGATCGAGGGCGGGAAGAGCCTCGAGGTGACGGTCAACCAGTTCGGCAAGGTCGGCCACTTCTTCGAATACGGGTTCAGCCAGGGGCCGGTCGCCACCTCGGTCACCGCGCGGGCCAAGCTCCGCGTCGACGGCGCCACCGTGACGGGGCGCCAGGTCAAGGTCTGCGCGATCGCCTACCTGTTCGAAACCAACCAGCCGATCGAGCCCTCCACCTGCGAAACGTTCGCGGTCGACCCCGGACAGGTCCACGAAGTCTTCCTCCAGCAGGAAACCGAAGGGAAGAAGATCAGCCGCGCCTACTTCCAGCTGACCCTGGAAAACAGCGGCTCGATCGACGTCACCCTCGACGACGCCCACCTCTTCGTCGTGCAGAAGATCGGCAGCGCCGGCTCCGGCGGCGGCGGTGGTGGGGGAGGGGGCGGCGGAGGCGGCGGAGGTCCCCCCTGCAACCCCGCGGCCGAACCGGCGCCGAACGGTCCCCCGGACCCGGCCGCCCCCTGCGACCTGAACGAGACGCCGCCCCCGAGCACCACCTACACGCCGAAGACCGACCTCAACCTGGCGGCGCAGCATCCCTTCGTCTCGCTCTCCGACTACCTGCAGATCCCGACCTCGAGCCCGATCTACCAGGCGTTCAAGGACTGGGTCGACGGCAACGTCGACCGGGCCGAACCCGACGGCGAATTCTCCGCCCGCGACGCGGTGATCATGTTCGCCCGCACCGGCGACGCGCATTACGTCGAACGGGCGATCGCCCTCGTCGACGCCGACGTGCAGCGGGCCGAAGCGCGGATCGCGGCGGGCCAGCAGCCGTCCCTCGCCGGCGACAACTACCTCGACGTCGGCCCGGCGATGGAGGAACTGGCGCTGACCTACGACTATGGGTTCGGCCGCCTTTCCCAGTCCCAGAGGGACCGCTGGAAGAGGTACGGCGACGAGGTGATCTCGAACCTCTGGAGCCCGGCGACGGCGACCTGGGGCGGCGCGCCCCCGGGGACCTTCGGCTGGAGCGCCTGGTCGATCAACGACCCCGGCAACAACTACAACTTCAGCTTCATCCTGGCGACCGAGATGTGGGCGCTGGCGACCGAGAGCCAGCCCTGGATTCACTTCCTGCAGGAATACAAGTTCCCGCTGATCTCCGACTACTACGCCACGCTCAACGGGGGCGGCAGCCGCGAGGGCAACGGGTACGGCGGCTCGCAGCGACGGCTCTGGGAGAACGAGCGGATCTGGAAGGGCTCGACCGGGGAGGCGCTGTCCAGGGTCGAGCAGCACGCGCGCGAGTCGCTCGACTTCTGGATCCACGCGACCGTCCCGACCCGCGGAAACGTCAACCGCGACTACTACGCGCCGGCCGGCGACCTCTCGCGCGAATCCGTCCCCCATCTCTACGACTACCAGGTGAACCTGGTCCGCGAGGCGGCGATGGCGGCCGCCCCGAACAGCCGCGAAGCCGACAACGCGCTCTGGTGGATCCGGGAAAACAAGGGCGTGCCGGAAACGATGACCAGCCGCTTCAACCTGCATGACGCGCTGCTCGTGCCGGTCGGGACGCCGGTGCAGCCGACCGCGCTCAGCCACGACGCGCCCGGGGTCGGGGAGCTCTACGCGCGCAGCTCCTGGGCCGAAGACGCGACCTGGCTGCAGTTTGTCGCAGGCCCCTACGACCAGTCCCACGCGCACGAAGAGCAGGGTGCCTTCACGCTCTACCGCAACGACTGGCTCGCGGTCACCTCGAACATCTGGTCGCGCAGCGGCCTGCAGGGCGGCGGCGGGGGCGGCAACGTCCGCGTCGGCGACCTCGGCAGCGCCGTCAGCAACATCGTCCGCTTCGAGAGGCCCGGGCCGGCCGGCGGCAAACCGCAGGTGATCGGCCAGGACTTCGGCACGGCGACCAGGAGCGTCGAAACCCTGCCGGGCGACCTGGTCAAGGCCCACGCCGACCTGACGCCGATGTACTCGAACAGCGCCGGCGCGGTGAGAAGCTGGAAGCGCGACCTCGAATTCCAGGGCAACCACCTGCACGTCCACGACGAATGCGAAGTCGGCGCCAACGTGACCCCGGCCTTCCAGGTCAACGTGCCCGTGCAGCCGGTGAGCAACGGCAGCGGCAGCGTGGCCGCCGGCAAGCTGAGCCTCTCCTTCAACCCGGCCTACTCCGTGCGGTTCGTCGACATGACCTCGTTCAACGCGCCGCCCGAGCCCGAAGACGACGGGATCGAGTTCAGCAGCGGCTGGCGGATCGACCTGACCAACCCGGGCGCCTGCGGGTTCGACGTCGACCTGACCGCGAACCCCTGATCGCGGGGCAGGCCCGAGGAGACAGAGCCGCGACGTTCGGGCGTGCGTTCTCTTCGACGCGGCCCTGGCGGAGCTGTTCGGCGGGCCCTGAGCCCGGGTGCGTCGGACATCCGTCGGGCGACGCTCAAGCGCCACTAGGGTCCCGCGACCCGAAACCGCCTGTATGCACGCAGGCCGATACTGAGGAGAGCCCATGCGGCGCAGGTGTCCGTCCCGAATCGAATCTCGCAGGTCCGTCGTCCTCGCCGTCTCGGTCCTGGCGCTGGCATCCGCGGCGATCCTCGCGCCGCTGGCGCAGGCCGACCTGGTCACACCCGAACCGCCGGGGCTGACCTGGCCGACCGTGCCCCCGGTGGTGCCGGCGTCCGTCCCGCCCGCGAGCCCGCCTGCCTCCATCCCGACCGGAAAGTCCTCGCACGGCAGCACGTCTCATGCGCCCAGCCCGAGCCCCGAGGGACCCTCCTCCGCCCCCGGCGCCCCCGCCGAGGAGCCGCAGGAACCGGACCTCCCGCAGATCGGTGCGGGTTGCGACATCGGTTGCATGGAGAAATGGGCGGTCTATGACCACGCCTGGGTGCAGTTCTTCGGGCAGACGCCGCTCAGCCAGTACAACCCGAGCGACTTCGCTGACCTGCAGATGGTGGCCGCCGACCTCGCGGCGATCGGGGAAGAAATCGCCACGGCGCTGATCGCCGGAGCGCACACGACACTGACCGATACGAGCACCGAGAGCTTCGACGGCGCGCCGACTTGCGTGAACGAGCACGCGCCGGACGGGGACCCCGTGCTCTGTCCGTACTGAGCCCGGGGGGAGGGCTCGCGCAGCTCCTTCGCCTAAGATCCCGGGCTCGAGCGATGGGGCTCGCTCCTTCATAACCGCGGCGTTTGGCCGCTGATGGCTCCTATCCCGTCAAACCGGCGACCGATAGGAGACCGTCAAATGAGCTTCAGACGCCACCCGTTGCGCAAGCTCGCTGCGATCTACGCCGGCGGCGTCGCCGGGGCGCTGGTCCGGGTCGGCCTCTCCCAGGCCTTTCCCCACGCGGCCGGCGCCTGGCCCTGGCCGACCTTTACGGTCAACCTCGCCGGCGCCTTCGCCCTCGGCTATTTCTTCGCCTCCTTTCGCGACCACAGCCCCGAGCAGCTGCACCATCCCTTCTTCGCCACCGGGATCTGCGGCACGCTCACCACCTTCTCAACCATGCAGCTGGAGCTGTTCGCGCTGGTCGACGACGGCTTCCTCGGGCTCGCGCTCGGCTACTGCGCGGCCACGATCCTGCTCGGCTACCTGGCGCTGCGCGCGGGAATCGCCGCCGAGCGGCGCCTGACCCTCGCGGTGAGCACGTGAGCGCCCTCGCCTGGATCGCCGTCGGCCTGCTCGGAGGCGCTGCCGCTGGCGCCCGCCACCTGCTCGACGCCGAGATCTCCCGCTTCGCGGAGTCCCGCTTCCCGCTCGGGATCCTCGCGGTCAACCTGAGCGGCGCCCTCGCCCTCGGCCTGATCGCCGGCTCGGCCCTGCACGGCGAGGCGCTGACGATCGTCGCCGGCGGCGCGATCGGGTCGTTCACCACCTTCTCCACCTGGATGCTCGACACCCACCTGCTCGGCGCCGAGCGCGCCCGACTCGCCTGGCTCAACGTCGCGATCTCGGTCGCGGCCGGGTTCGCCGCCGTCTCCCTCGGCCACTGGCTCACCGCCGGCCTCTGAGCCCGGCTCCGCGTCCGCCCCTCGCTCTACCTTGGGGTGGCGATGGACGAGCAGACGCAGATCGAGGCGCTCGCCGCTCCAGCCGAGCCGCCGGCGCCCGAGCCGGTGCCGATCGAGGACGCCGCCCGGCTTCCCCTGCGCGACTGCGAGGACGGCCAGCACGTGCGCGGCGTCTACGCCGTGCGCGAGCGCGAGCTGCGGCGCAAGCGCAACGGCGAGCCGTGGCTGAGGCTGCGGATCGGCGACGCCAGCGGCACCGCTGAGGCGGTGGCCTGGGAGGCCGCGGAGGAGCTCTACGCGCACTGCGAACCCGGCGCCGCCGTCTTCCTCGCCGGGATCTTCGAGGTCTCCGAGCGCTGGGGGGCGAAGGTAAAGCTCTCGGCGCTGCGCCCGGCCGAGCCCGGCGAGTACGAGCCCGAGGAGCTGGCGGCCGAGTCGACGGTCTCGGCGGAGCGGCTGGAGGGCGACCTGCGCGACCTGCTGGAGACGGTCCAGGACGCCGGCCTGCGCGAGCTGCTCGACCACTTCTTCGCCCCCGCCTCGCCGACCTGGATGCGCTTCCGCGAAGCACCGGCGGCGAAGACCTACCACCAGGCCTACCGTCACGGGCTGCTCGAGCACACGCTCTCGGTCGCCCAGGCGGTCAGCGCCGCGGCCAACTTCTTCCCCGGGATCGACCGCGAGGTCGCCGTCACCGGCGCGCTCCTGCACGACATCGGCAAGACCGTCGCCTACAACGAGGACCCGCTGGCGATCGACCTCACCGACGCCGGCCGGCTGCAGGGCGAGATCCCGCTCGGCTACTACGCGGTGCGTCGTCAGATCGAGGAGCTGCCCGGCTTCGACCCGGCCCTGGCCCAGGCCGTGCTGCACATCATCCTCAGCCACCACGGCCAGCTCGAGCACGGCTCCCCGGTCGTCCCCGCCACCCGTGAGGCCGTCCTCGTCCACATGATCGACAACCTCGGCGGTCGCCTCGGCAGCTTCGACCGGCTCGAGCGCCAGCTCCCCGCCGGCGAGTCCTGGTCGGCCTTCGACCGCGCGCTCTCAGGCTCCGCCTACTTCGGCCAGCGCGCCGCCTGACGACCTCCGGGCCTCGTCAGGGGACGAAGCCGGTCAGTACCTGGCCGCGCAGCGCCTGATCCGGTGGGCGTTGCCGTTCGCCCGTTCGACGCAGCGCAGCAGCTTCTTCGGGCTGCCGTGCCTGGTGGCGACGTGGAAGGAGCGGGTGACCTGGACTTTGACCTGGCGGCTGACGTCTTCGAGCGCCTTGTCGAGATCGTCCAGGCCGGCGGTATCGAAGGACTGCTGCACGGTCTGATTGGTCGACTTGATCGCGTCGTCGGCGCTCTTCAGGACCGGCTTGACGATGAACAAATAGGCCGCGGCGAGGATTCCGACCGCAACTAAAAGCCGGATGATGCCCGCGGTTAGGTTGCCGAAGAGGTTGCGGAGCATGTCCATGAGGCCGCTCCAGACTATCCTGCGCACCGTGGCGAAGGACACCGAGAAGCTGATCCGCCAGCTCTCGCTGATCTCGTTCCT
>AR_comb_assmDRAFT_10051275_pt1 | contig 33792 bp, 46 predicted proteins | sample ArasoioldDNA_FD_10543 | JGI IMG/M metagenome (IMG submission 10543) | reverse complement strand
CCCGAATGGACATCGCCGCCACTCAGGCGCCTGTATTTCAATGGCCAGCCTGAGCCGAACGGCCTGCGCCAGCGTATGATTGACGCATGTAAGGGGCTGCCTGCCGAGATCAAGACGAATCAATTCTGGGGCGCGGTGGTGCCGCCGCAGCACGAGATTGCGGCAAGTTACATTCAGGGCATGCTTGATAACGCGTTTTGCCTGTGTCCAGGTGGTGCGGGCCACCATACGGCACGGCTGTATGAGGCGTGCGCGTTTGGCCGTGTGCCGATTGTGATTGCGGACTCGCCGATATTGGCCGAAGATGACGAGCCGTTGGACTTTATCTATCAGGTATCAACTAGGGCGACGGATTGGGAGATGCATAACGAGTTTGAGCGCATATTGCACATTGAGCCGACTAGTGATTCACGCAATGCGCGGCAGTATTTTGTCAATGTGGTGCAGAAATTCTTTCGTGACCCGACGGGCTATTTTCTGAAATGGGCAGAGCGGCATGGCTGACGTTATCCTCATCAATCCAGGCGAGCCGCATAAAGTCTTTCAAGGCTTGACGGGCGCAGGCTTAACGGCCATCGAGCCGCCTATCCACTGCCGCCTGATCGCGTCATATCTGCGCCGTAAAAACATCAGTGTGATGATATTGGACGCCGAGGCGATGGGCTATGACGCCGAGACTGTGGCTAGGCTAGCAAGCCACCTCCAACCGAAGCTCGTATGCGTGATAGTGCACGGTACACAGCCATCGGCCAGCACGCAGAAAATGCCAGCGGCTGCGGCCACGGTTAAAGCGCTTAAGGCTGTCATGCCAGATATGCCTATAATGCTGATAGGCGGTCATCCAGCGGCATTGCCTTATCAAAGTTTGCGTGAAACGGGTGCGGATTATGTTTGTACGGGCGAAGGGCCGATTAGCGTGTTTGATATGGTGTGCAAGCTGAAAGGTTTGGCAGGTACGGTGCGCGGCGTGGTGCCGAGTGAATCACCGCAACACGCTCCTAACGTCCAAGACCTCGACCACGACATGCCCGGCGATTGCTGGGATTTGCTGCCGATGGCCCGCTATCGCTCCTACGCGCACCACGCCTGGACGAATAACTTCGAGCGCACGCCATACGCATCGATCTACACGTCACTCGGCTGCCCGTTTGCGTGCTCATTTTGCATGATTAATTCGCCATTTAGCGAAGGCAACAAGCTAGCGACTAGGCGTGACGGCGTGAATATGTATCGCATGTGGTCGGCGCCGTCCGTCATGCGTGAGCTAGACATACTGGTGGAGACTTATGGCGTTACCAATATACGAATTAATGATGAGATGTTCGTGCTGCAACCGCACCATGTGGAATCCATTTGCGACGGGATTAGAGAGCGTTACGGTGACAGGCTCAACCTGTGGTGTTACGGCCGTGTTGATCAGACCAAAGACAGATTCCTGGATAAAATGCGGCAAGCCGGATTCAAGTGGCTGTGTCTGGGAATTGAATCCGTGTCCGATGAGGTACGCGACGGTGTAGACAAGGGCGACTATGGTCGTGACGATATTATCGACACCGTGAATCGCATTAAGCAGCACGGCATAAATATCATTGCCAATTATATGTTTGGCCTGCCTAACGACACACTAGAATCCATGAATGACACGCTGCAGCTTGCGCTCGAATTAAAGACAGAATACGTGAATATGTATTGCACCGTGGCCTTCCCTGGTAGCCAACTCTGGAATGACAAAATCAAGCAAGGCTGGACACCACCGAAAGACTGGCTGGCCTGGTCGTTTCACAGTTACGAGCACGAGCCGTTAGGGACCAAGTACCTGCTGCCAGAAGAAGTACTGGCGTTTAGGGATTATGCATTCAAGCGGTATTTTAGTGACGAGTCGTATCGCGCCTATGTGTTAGGCAAGTTTGGGCCGCGGGCAATCATGGAGATTGGCTTTATGCTCGGCCACGATTTGAAGAGGCGGTTGTTGGAGAATACTATTACTAGTGCAAACGTGATATGAGTGGCGCAAATGGGGTTTCAGCCAGGCTCGACTTATATCTGCGACAAGTGCGGTTTCAAGCGCCAATGGTATAGGCATACGCCGAGCGTGCCCGATGGCTGGGTGATGCTTGGCGATCAGATATACTGCGATAATCACACATTAGCTCTTACCGTAGACGGCGAAGTAGTACAGCGTAAGCCGCCGCCTCCAGCTCCCCCGCCGCCAGTATGGGATCCCAACATATGAGAAAAGACATACCGCTTACCGCCATTATGCAGTCTTGGGGTATCAAGCGTGGATACGTCGAGCGGTATAGCTACAACGATCAATTGGGAGTCGAGACGATTGAAATCGTGATGGATAGAAAGCGCAGGTGGGCTACCGATGTGGATTGTACCAGAGATGATGGTGTCAGTTGGCTCAATGCTTTAGTGCGACGGACCCAGGATTTAGTATTTATTGGATTGGTAGACAAAAAGATAACTAGCAAGGATTTAGATAAACCGTTGGTTGAAGTTTACAAGGCGGTAAAGCCCAAGCAGGTAAGTATGCGGGAAATCAAGGCTAAGGGATTAATATAGCGGCGATGGACGGGTTTGAAAAACAAGTTGTCAACAAGGGCGGTAATCCAGCATGGATTAAGGGCGGACAGTCACCTAACCCTGCTGGACGTCCGCGTAAAGAATTCTCGGTACGCACATGGCTCAAGGATATAGGTGAGAATAAGACTAAGGGGCTGGAGCCGAAAGAGCGCAAGTGGCTGATACAAATGGTTGGCTACAGTGCAGGGTGGACTAACGAGCGCACGCTGGCGGGCATGATATGGGCACGGGCGCTACGCGGCGAGCCTGAGTATGTGAAGTTAGCCTTGGAGTATACCTGCGGCCGTCCTGTGTCCATGAATGACATGCCGCAAGTCATTGTCAATCAGCAAACCGTGGTGCAGCAAAACGAGCCGACAAACTACGAGCAGGTTGTGACGGCATTCAAGGCGATGGTAGCAGCGGGCATCGTGCCTGCCGAGATGTTTCAGCAATACGCAGTGACGCAGGGTAATGGGCATGTGGTTGAGGACGATGACGAATGAGTTGGCAAATATTACAGGCTGATGTCACTAATCCGCTACCGCTCAAGGACAACAGCGTTCAGTGCGTGGTGACGAGCCCGCCGTACTGGGGGCTGAGGGATTACGGTACGGCGTCATGGTCGGGCGGCGATGAAACTCACGCGCACGACCGCGTTGCCCATCGTAATGGGCGCGGTGGATCAGGTGCACCCGGCAAGCAAACTGAGAACGCTTTCCCAAGGGATTTACCAGCGGCTGTTTGTTCATGCGGCGCAACGCGCATCGACCGCCAGTTGGGATTGGAAAAATCGCCTGAAGAATACGTCGAGCGCATGGTGGCGGTATTTCGGGAAGTGAAGCGTGTGCTGCGCGACGATGGTACGGTGTGGTGCAACCTAGGCGATTCAATGGCGACACATCATTTTACCCGACAAGGAAAACCGCGTAATGTCACGCAGCCACATAACGGCTTCGTCGGTACTAAATTAGAAAGCCGCAAATCTCACATTGGCAATACGGTGGTACAGCAATCATTTGAAAATTGGAGCCTCAAGCCCAAGGATCTCGTTGGCATCCCCTGGCGCGTTGCCTTCGCCCTGCAAGCCGATGGATGGTATCTGCGCAGCGATATTATCTGGTCAAAGCCCAATCCCATGCCGGAGAGCGTGACGGACAGGCCCACCAAGGCGCACGAATACATTTTCCTGCTCACTAAAAATGAAAGATATTACTTCGATCAGGATGCGGTACGGGAGCCGCATGCTAGGTTGTGGGACGAAAATAATGGCGGCACGATGGCAAATATAAATCACGCAGAATCAGAAGCCCGCCGAATACATCAAGGTAATAACCATCGTGGTCCTTATCCGTTACCGAATGAAGCAGGCAGAAATATTAGAACCGTCTGGGAAATAGCCACGCAGCCCTATCCCGAAGCGCACTTTGCCACATTTCCCGAGGCCATAGCCGAGCGCTGCATCAAGGCGGGCACGAGCGAGAAGGGCGCGTGTAGCGTGTGCGGTGCGCCGTGGGAGAGGGTGACGGAGCGTCAACAGACAACATATGACGGCCGGCGTTCTACTACGCCGTTTAATCCTAACGGGTCGGCACATGGGAATTATTCAGACATGCAAAGAAATATTGCATATCAATCCACGACCCTCGGCTGGCAGCCCACATGCACGCACGACGCGCCAATAACGCCCTGCATAGTGCTCGACCCATTCTCCGGCGCGGGCACCACGGCGCTAGTAGCGGATAAGCTGGGGCGGTTTGGTATTGGGCTAGAACTTAAAATCGAGTATTGCCAGATGGCTTACAAACGCTGCTATGACGATGCGCCGCTATTAGCATGGGCCGACTGATGACTCTGACCGCTGAGCAAATAAATGGTGGGATTTTAGATGCTGCGATTAAAAACCAGCACATCGCTCCACGAAATACATTGTTTCAGTTTTGGAAGCCGGACGGCGGGCGCGATGGTATTTTCTGGACCGTAACGCAATGTTTCGGCAAAGAGTTAGGACACATGAGAGTGGCTTATAACGGTATGCGTGCATATGAGGCGTGTCGGTGTACGGGTGATTTCAAGGGTGTAGGGTTGATTTTTGGTGAGGTCAATAAAGAGGGCTCGGTTAAGGATGGTAAGATTTTGACGTTATCAGATGACTTGGAAGCGCAGGTATCCTGTCATTTTTGCGAGTCAGGCAAGCATAACATTGCTGATCTATTGCAGTATTTGAGTTGTGCGCATGGGTTTGACCGCTGAGCAAATAGACTGGGCCGCAGTAAGCCGCGACTTTGCTGCACGCTTCAAGAGCGCAGAGGATGCCAAGAAGGCGGTGCTAGAGCCATGGCTGCCGCTCATCCCGCCGACGTGCATATTGACGGCAGATGGCCAACTGAAGCCGCGGTTGAATAAGTACATCAAGATGACGCCGTTTCCTAAGCAGGAAGAGTTTCTAAAGCTCGATTGTAAGGAAGCCTTCTATGGCGGGGCAGGATTCGGGGGCAAAAGCTGGGCGCTGCTCGCGGCTGCGTTACAGTTTGCTGACCAGCCGAATTACAACGCGCTTATCATTCGGCGCACATTCAAGGAGTTAAATAAGCCTGAAGCCATACTGGACCTTGCACATAAGTGGCTGAGCGATACCGACGCCAAGTGGAAAGATGAAAAGAATCGCTATGAGTTTCCCAGTGGTGCCACGGTGACGTTTGGTTTTATGGATACTGATAGAGACAAATATCAGTATACGGGCGTCAACTGGACATACGTAGCGTTTGATGAGGTTACTCAGTTCAAAAAGCAGCAATATGAATTCCCGTTTGGTTGGCTACGTAAAAGCGAAGGCAATCCGCTACCGCTCCGTGTGCGCTCGGCATCAAACCCAATAGGCGAAGGACGGCTGTGGACCAAAGAGCATTTCGTTGATCCGTACCGTCGTGGCGATCCTAACGCGCCAGTATTTATTCCCGCCAGCATCCGCGACAATCCCACCGCTAATGTTGCAGAGTATGAATCCAGCCTGAGCCACCTTGACCCGATACTGCGTGCGCAAGTGATGAATGGCGACTGGGAGGCACAGGCGGCGGGTAAGTTTATGCGCCATTGGTTTAAGATTGCGCAGGTGCTGCCCGTCCAAGGCGTGCGATTCGTACGGTATTGGGATTGTGCCGCAACGGAGCCGAAAGAAGGTAACGACCCTGACTATACCGTGGGTGCGCTTGTGGGCCAGTATGGCAGGGAGTATTTCATAGCCGACATTCAGCGCCAAAGAATCAGCCCGCATAAAGTCGATCAACTCATTATGCAGACGGCGCAGACTGACCGACAGAATTACGGTAATGTGGCTATCCGCATGGAGCAAGAACCGGGTTCGCCTATTTGGGAAGAAGAGGAAGTTTTAATGGCGGACGGCTCAATCAAGCCGTTAAAAGAAATTCGCGTTAATGATTCTATCATTGATGGGTACGGTCAGAGGCGAATTGTCTCCAAAGTGCATGAACAGGGCGAATTAACTGTTGTCACCATTAAGACAGAAAGTGGTCGCTCGGTGACGGCAGCATTGGAGCATCCATTTCTTACGCCAACCGGCTGGATCAAAGCGGGATTGTTAAAAGTCGGACAGAGTCTTGGATTAACGTCACGGCCAGAAATTCAGGGTGTATCATCTCGTATCGCCGAGGAGTTTCGCTTAGCTGGATATTTTGTTGGCGACGGATGCTGCACTTATGTAGCTGACGGCTCATCTATTCACGCGATGATTACCTGCTCAGATATGATTCTTAAAGAAGACATAAATCATTGTGCTGAAGTGCTTGGGTTTAAAACAAGATGGGCTGGCTCACAACATTGGCATTGCAAGTTATCAGGTGGAGTGCGTGATTGGTTGCGCAATGTAGACTTAGCTGGCAAGCGCACAGAAACAAAGGTCGTCCCGCAATGGGTGTTCAATGCGCCGAATGATTTAGTAGCGCATTTTTTAGGAGCATATTTCGCTACCGATGGCTCAATTTATTATGGCAATGGGCTGAGCATTGAGTTTTATGGGACAAGCTATGCATTGCTTCACGGTGTCCGTCATTTGTTGTTGAGATTTGGGATTCCATCTGTGATTCGAGAGCGGGTTTATCGAGACAAACAATTTAGAGAACGTCGTCAGACGATGTACCGCTTAGAAATACGAAAGAGCAATGATGGGCAGGCTCGATTCTGCGAACAAATCCCTGTTTACGGCAAGAAGGCTGGATTGCTATTGGATCATGCACAAACTAGGGAGCGATTTTTTGAGAATCATATAGCCGATCCGATCATTGAAATCGTTAAACAGGGAGAAACGCTTCCGTGTCGATGTTTAACGGTGGACGGTGGCCATAGTTTTACCGTTAAAGATTTTGCTGTCCATAACAGCGGCGTTAAGGTGATTGCGGACTATACGTCATTTCTCGCCGGCTACGATTTCAAGGGTGATAAGGTGACAGGGCCGAAAGAGATCAGAGCCAACGCACTAGCGTCACAGGCGGAAGCGGGCAATGTCCATATGCTCGCTGCGCACTGGAATAAAGACGCGCTGGATGAGTTTCAGTTATTTCCAGGCGGCGGCCATGACGACATCGTAGACGCCTGCACGGGCGCCTTCAACGAGCTGACTGGCGTGCCGCCAATAAACACTAAGGCCATATTCATGGTAGGCGAGCGGCTACGGCCGGATTGGTAATCAGGTGGATTTATTCTTTGCTCGCAGCTTAGTCATTTTACGCATGGTTTATTTAGAAGGTCACGGTCTGGACGAAGTGGGGCAGCAATTCGGCGTAACAAGCGAACGCATACGGCAACTAGCACAAAAGATGCTCTATCGGTTTCGTGACCGTAATGAATTGGCCAAATACTTTAATGGCAGCGAGTTTGAAATAATCGAGCGCGAGGTCGTTAGGCAAGCATATGAGATGCTAAATGCGTGTGCACCTAAGCGTTATAAAGATGTGCAGTTGAAACGGCACACCGAAGCACGGCAGTGGCTTGTGAGTAGAGGATTGCCATGCTGACCCGATCCTGTTTTTCATTTCGCTTTATTGAATCCGCGCTGGACTATATTGACCGCACGATGCCCGACGAGAACGGCAATATCTACGGCGTGGACAAGCAGGTGGCAAAATTCATGTTTTCACAAGAGGCGGATGAGTATATCATGCTATGCGGCAGTGAGGATGCGTTCATGCAAAGGCAGGAGAAGTGGATGTGAAAGGCGGAGCGGCCAAAGTGTCCTATGAGACGGCCTGTATTTAATCGGCGCTTATCGTTCGCCCGGCCCCTGTCTCCCGCTGACCGCTCCGCCTTGGGTTCGCAACCCTAATTTATACTTATACACAACCCAAAAGTCACGTTTCAATAGGTAAATAGCCGCAAATGGCAAAAAGAGCTAAACCAAAGCCTAAAGTAATAGCAAAATCAGGCCAAAAACGGCAAAAATCGCCGCCTGTGCCAGCCACGTACCAGTCAACACAGCCTGCGGTGCCCAAGGCGGGCGTGGTATCGAGCGCGGGGAGTTACTTCGGCGTGTCGGTGCTCGGCGGCATGCGCAACAGTTTCACGCCCACGCCGTACAATCCCGATGAGCTGGCCAACCGCAAGGGCATCCGCATATATCGCAAAATGTACCTTGAAGATGAGCAGGTCAAAGCCGCGCTCAACGCCAAGAAATATGCGGTGCTAAGCACGGGCTATGAGATACGCAAGCCTGAGTTGCCTGACCAGGAGACTGACAAGGCGGTGGATGAATATACCGACTTTGCCGAATTCAACCTTAATGAGATGAAGGGTAGTTTCGAATCGAAGCTATTAGACATCATGACGGCTATGGTCTACGGCTACTCGGTCACGGAGCAAGTCTATTGGAAGATAGACTATGGCCCGTTTGAGGGTATGTGGGGCGTTAAGGATCTAAAGACGCGTCCGCCTGACGACATTGAATTCGAGATGGATAGCGCAGGCGACCTGACCCAAAACGGCGTCTGGCAAAACATGGTTAAGATGCCGGCCTGGAAGTTTATCATCTACAGTCATAACGGCACATTTGGCAATTATTACGGCGAATCAGACTTAAGGGCCGCATACCGCGCCTACTGGTGCAAGGATAACGTGATGCGCATGCTGCCGATTGCATTAGAGCGCTACGCCGAGCCGATAGCCACAGCCACATACAAAGGCATAATTGACGACGATCAGCGCTACGACCTGGAGCAATTCTTGAAAAACTTGCAAACGCGTAGCGGCATCATCCTGCCCGAAGCCATAGTGCTGCAGCTATTACAACCGCCACAGCGTGCGGGCGAAGCCTTCATGCCCGCGCTGGACTATTATGACCAGCTCATACGCGTGGCCATAATGATGCCTGGATTGATGGGTTTAAGCGGCGAGCAACAGACGGGTAGTTTCGCGCGTGCGGTAAAGGAGTTTGACGCGTTTCTGTGGATCTTGAATCAACTGCGGCGTGATATAGAGACCGTCATCAACGAGCAGCTAGTCAAGCCGCTACTCGATTTCAATTATGACATTGAGCACGGCATGTACCCGCTGTTTAAATTCAAGGAAGTCACAGAAGAGGCACGCCAGCGCCAATTCGAGTTATTCTTGATGGGCCTATCGGCCGGCGCGCTCACCAAGGGCCCAGAGGACGAGGGCAAGCTGCGCGATTTGATTAATTTCGAGCCGCTACCGCAAGAGATTACCGACCAGCAGGCAGAGATAGACCAGGCCAACATGGACAACGAGTTAGAGATGGCCAAGGCTGGCGGGCCAATGGCACTCGGACAGCCCACGGCTAATGGTAATGGTGCAGGGCCACAGGTGCCCAAGGCTAGCGGCAATGGCAACGGCAATCAGCCGCCTAAGCCCACGGCGGATAAGCAATCATTTAGTGCGGAGCAAGAGGCGCAGTTGATAGAGTACGTGGAGAGTTTGCGTGGCTAAACCGAAACGGCTTGTGTCGCAGATTGTGCAAGTCACGCCGCAGCACAAGACAAAGATGCGTGCGGAATATTGGCCGTCACGCGAAGTGTGGTCCACTTACAAAATAAAGGGCAAGACGTATACATCGCCGTATTCGGGTACGGTGTTTCAAGTGGCACCGCATGATTTAGTTCCGCCAATTTGGCATACCGACCGCGTAAAACTCACGATTACCGTGGATAAGGGCAAACCGATCATCATTGAAGGCACGGCATTGGAAGTAAAAGAGAAAATAGAAAAGCATGGGTGGTAGCGTGATGCGCAGAATAATAACCATTAACCCGGAGGATTTTATGGCACAACACCCCGACGAGAGGAAGAAGAAGATGAGGAGAAAGAAGAAAGGCGAGAGAAGCCTTCGTCCAAGAGCGATAAGAAGAGCAGCGGCAAGAAAAGCGGCAAAGGTGATTGGGACTTCGACGACGATTAAACCGTGAACCCGTATGACATGGATGACCAGCAGGACACGGTAAGGCAGGGGCGCAGTGGCAAAAACAGGCTAATCATTTTCAGGCTGTTATAGTCTCGGCTCAGGCGGTACTGGACGACCCGGCCAGCACGGACGAGGAGAAGGCCGACGCCACGCAGACAATCGCCGACATGACGGCCAATCTGCAGCGGCTAAGCGATAAGCACAACGTGACGCCCACGGCGTGACATGCTGGTTATTTGTCACACGTGCAAGTGTTTTGTGCGTGTGACATTTGACCCTGACGATTATTGGTCTGGTGTGACGTTTGGCGTATTTCCCGCCTATCACGGATTTGATGAAGGACATGATAGGGTATGGCTGAGAGATGATGATGAGCAGGCGATAGCAGGCTATCGGGAAATCATACCGCAAGAAGAATTCAGTAAACGTGCAGACTGACAGCAATCAATTTCTAAGCCGCCTGATTCAGCTTAGCCAGTTGCGCCTTGAGCGGGAGCGTCCACTGCGTGCGGTGCCGAAGAAGCCTGAGCGCTTCGCCTACGCCACCGCGGCCAAGGGCTACGGCTACCGCATGGCGCTGATGGGCTTTGACTTCACGAACCTAGAAGAGAAGCGGCGCAAGTTTCAGTGGTGGCTGGAGCAACAGGGCGTGGATGCACAGACGGCTTACAGCGAGGCCATGCGGCTTGAGCACAGCTGGGAGTTTGCGGCGCACAATCAAGGCAAGGCGTACATGGACGCCCTCGACCCGTGGCTAGGCGCGCTGGACATGACGCCGGGCAGCGTGGGGCTGAGGTTGTATGACAAGTACCGCGAAGTTAAGGGCTATGCGTTTTGCCCGACGGGCGAGGGTGGTGGCATAGACAATTCATGCTCACCAACGGGCGAGCCGGGCAAAGGTAAAGAAGGCGAAGATTATCGCGGGTTACATACCGCGCCAATGCGCGATAGTGGCTCGCCGCTGCACGATTTAGCCAACACATATCCTGAAGATATTTATGGGCCAAAGGCCGCTGAATATTACGGCCACTACGGCGGCGGTAATCCGATGGATAGACAATCCATTGCGATTATCCAGAGCATGCATGGCAAGCCTAACGCCACGGTAGCCATTTATCGCGCCGTGCCGAAAAATCTAACCAATGAAGAATTGATAACGGACTACGAAAAGCAAAAGGCGTATATCCTGAAGCATGGCAAGGTGCCGCCAGGCGTGCAGCAAGTCGGTAAGAATAGCAGCGCACACTACGATTTTATCTCTAAAGAAATGGACAGGCTCAAGGCATTGCCGATACAGGAGAAACAGAAAATAGCTATCAATCCTGGCGATTGGGTGACGATCAATAGGGAGTACGCCAAGGAGCATGGAGATTCGCAGTTTGATGGCAAGTATAGAATCTTGATGAAGCGCGTTAGTGCGCGTGACATATTTACAAACGGCGATTCAATCCATGAATGGGGCTATGACCCGCAGCCACGAATCAAAGCACCGCCGCGGCATTCTAAACAACAATTCTCCGCCGCCGAATCCCGCACCGACTTCCAGCAAATCAAGGACATCTACAACAAGGACGCCGTGCGCCTGAGCATAGCGCTGCGTACCTACATCACGGCGGCGCGCGATGCGCTCACGCAACTCGTAGAAAGACAGGCGCAGCAAGGGCCGCTCAGCGCCGAGTTTGCGCAATCGGTACGCGTCAATACGGGCCACGAGTTTCAGAATGCCGTGGAGGCGTACTTGATGGACGTGTGGCGGCGTAACCGTGACGCGGCCATAGCCGAGTTGCCAGAAAAATTGCGTGTCAAGTTGCAGGGCATGAAGCGGTATTCATTTCCTGACCATGAAGGCAGGCCAGGGCAAGTTGGTGGGAGTCAGCCAAGGGGCGAAGGTGGCAGTAGCAGCAAGCCATATCTCACAGGCTGGCATGGTACGTTAGCGAGTCGCTTACCCGATATTATTAAGGAAGGCGTAGTTACCGGCAAATTCAAGAATTGGGAAGGCTACACAAGAATTGGCGAATTAGAGCATGAGGTTTTCATCGCACAAAATCCAGCAACAGCGTATAAGTTTGGCGAGTTGGCCGCGCAAGTTAAGGGTGAGCCTGAATTTGCTATTGTTGAAGTCCATATCCCTAAATCAGAAACTATTGCAAATGATAAACGTACCCCTGGGAGTTGGACTGTTGCGCAAATTAAACCTGAATGGTTGGTGAAAGCGCAAGTCTATAGTAGGCGCGAAGGTGATTTCATGAAACTCGCGTCTACGACTGACATGCTAAAACCCATAAGAGAGATTAAGATTCACGAGCAAATTGACGATTACATTGTAGTTTATTTGCCATTGCCTGTGGCCAAACTTGAAAACCTAAAATCCTACGCCGTCGCCTTCCGTCCCGACATAGCGGGCAACTATTTTCACAACCGCGCATTGCTTATCAAGGGCATTGTTGATGACGAGCTAACCCGCGACGCCAAGTTTTCAATCTTTGAAACGCTCAAGGGCGGGCGCACCATGAATGAGGCGATGGGCGATTTGCGCTCAATATTCGAGCCGTGGATTGGCGACCCGACCAAGATTGAGCCGTCGGGCATAAGCCAGACCGAAGCCGACGTGCTGAAACCTTACCGATTAGAAAACATCATACGCACAGAGAGCACCACGGCCATAGCACAGGGGCGCGCGGCGGTAGCTGATGCCGCAGCCGATTTCGTTGTGGGCTTCGAGCATTCGAGCATACTGGATGACCGCACGACCGAGGTGTGCCAGTTAGCCGATGGTATTACATTCAAGAAAGATGACCCAAGGGCCATTAAGTTGACGCCGCCATTGCATTTTAATTGCCGTAGCATCGACACTTTCGTCACCTCTGATGACGATGTGGAGTGGACAAGCGAAGAGGATTTGGACGCCGTTGTCAGGCTTATCCAGCCAGAGTTTAAATGAATGACGGCGGGTGACTTTTATTTCTGGTTCGACAAGCACAGGATAGAAATTATCAACTCAAACAAGGAGATGTATATGGCACCAAAAACAGATCAACTAAACAAGATGATTGCCAAGGCGGAGGAGCAGATTCTGCACTGTCAGGAGCAGCTGGCCGCCGACCCGCCGCCAGACGAGGCGACTGCCGCGGCATTGATGACCACGATAGACGACATGCTGGCCAAGATTGAGCGGCTGCAAGGGCAGCAGGCGCGGCTTGATGCGATCAAGAAAGCGAAGAAGTAGCGGCGGCTTTCTCGGTATAGGAGCAGGTATCGCCAAGAGCGACCAGCGCAAGCAGTTGGAGAAAGAGTTGGCCGCGCTAAACAAGCAGGTCGCCGACTTGAGCGCAAAGCTAGCAGGTTTGGCACGGCGCAAGAGCCAGTTAGAAATGATGTTGGCGCGAATCGAATAGAAATATGGGCCGTGAAAAACATCCATTCAGTCCATATAAGGCGGCGGCTAAAGCAGAAGCGAAGAATGCTCACTATCGGCTTCTAATGCGGGATATTGACATCGCAATACGCTATTTAGAGTTGCGCCGCGCCCTTCCCTCTATGCGTAAACAAGACGTCCTGAATAAGATTGCCGATGAATTCAATGTGTGTGCAATGACCGTCCATAACAAGGTTAGTTTTTGGGTCAACGAACGGCGCCCATTAGAGTGGCGCAAACAGATCGGATTATCGTAATGGCTAAAGCACCATCATTCGGACGGCGCGTCAGCAAGGACGAGCGCGACAAGGGCTTTCTGATGAGGCGCCTGTTACCATCGCCGGCCAAGGTCGTGCTGCCTACGAGCAAGACGTGGAAGATTGCGGCTAGGAATCTGGACCAGGGCAATGAAGGAATTTGTGTCGGTGCGGGCTGGGCCAATTTCTTAAGATGCGCGCCAATTCAGACCACGGCCACGATTCAGACGGCGGAGCAGATTTATGATAAGGCCATATTGCTGGACGAATGGCCAGATAACGATACCGACGTGGATCGCCAGTTAGGTACGTCTGTGCGTGCTGGTGCCGAGGCTGTCATGGGCATGGGCCGGCTGAAATCCTATGTCTGGGCGTTCACGTTGCAGCCTGCCGTAGAGTGGGTGCTGACTATGGGTCCAACGGTAATTGGTGTGACTTGGTACTCGTCCATGACGTATCCCGATAAAGAAGGCATCATTTCAATCACGCCACGTGCGCGGGTAGTCGGTGGGCACTGCTTGTTATGGCGCGGCGCGGATACCAAGCGTGCCTTGGCCAAACTCAGCAATTCTTGGTCCGATAGCTGGGGATTGAGCGGCGAGTGCTACATAGGATTTAAGGACTTGGAGCGGCTTATATTGGAAGATGGCGAAGTCGCGGCTGCCGTCGAAAAGAAACTCACAGCGCTCCCGCTGATAAACGGTGCCAAATCCTAAGAACAAGTCATTGCAGAAATCGTACTGGATAGCCTATTTATTGTGGCGTATTTATCGTGGCCGATTCATTGAGCCTGACCCTGAGGATTACGGTTATAAATGCCTAGTGAAATAGACCCGATATTTCCGCGCCGCTGGATACCGCCATTCTTGCGCAACCAATTCGCGCAGGAAGAAGTGGTGCATACGCGCGTGTGGGTATGCGGGTTCTATAACGACAGGCAATTAGACGGCGGTGTGTTTCGGTATCATGCGGAGCGTGAGGGCGAGGATTACACGGTGAGATTTAGCGGCGGTACTGTCTATCTTTACCAAGGAGAATAGCATGGAGATTAGCCTAGTCGGTATCTTGGTTTTCTTGATATTGATCGGTCTCATATTATACGTGCTGAATCTTTTGCCGATTGACGCGAGGATTAAGAATATTTGCTACATCGTAGTGGTTGTGTTTGTGCTTTTGTGGCTGCTGCAGATGATCGGCGGGTTTGGTCCAGTGATAAGACTCCGCTAGATGCTCAACGTGCGCCTAGACTACGAGACGCAGGCCAAGGCGGGGCCGTCCGTACTTGAGCAATGCGTCAATATCGAGCGCCAATTCAGGCGTGCGCTCACATCGTGCGGCACGGATAGCAATTGCCGCCAGCAGATATTCACCAAGCCGTCTGATGGCTATGTGATTGTCAAAGTGGTGAGCACCATTAAGATCGAGACGGCATAGGGATCAACCATGAAACGACTTCTATTCGTGCTAGCCTTCATCATGTGGGCGAGTGTGGCATCGGCGCAGAAGGTCTGCACGCCAGTGACGCAGGGTGTCTCACAGAACTGCGTGGTGACACTCAGCTGGACGGCAGGCGTACCTAGTACGAACATTGTGGCCGCCACGGGCTTTCAGGTGAGGCGCAGCGACGCGAGCGGGACCAAAATTGTGATCGGCACGGTCAATGCGCCCACTGTCACGATGCAGAACACATTTACCGATGCGGGCAATGTGAATCATTGTTGGGACATAATTGGTACGGCGGGCGGCGCTGCCTCAAGTACGCCGTCAGTGCAGCAGTGCTGGACCTCGCCTGCACTGGCACCGCCCCAGGTTGCCGTACCACAAGGACTCACGTTGGCGGCCATCTCATCGTCAAGCATACGGGTTACTTACGACGACACACCTGACGAAACGGGTTTTGAGTTGTGGGGCCGTACTGCTAGAGGCAATCAGAAATATGCACTCGTGGCATCCTTGCCAGCGGACACGGTGACGTATGACTGGATAAATCGCAAAAGATATACCGCGTACTGCATAGAGGTGCGGGCCAAGATCGGCACGTTTAACGGCGGGTTTAGCGACTCACGCTGTACGACGACATCAAAATGAGTTGCCTATTAGTAAAATGTCTAGGTTGTGGGCAAATCATAGATCAGACGTGCAATCCAAATCACAGGTGTAAAGTGAGATCAGCCGACGAAATAGCCTATGAGATAACCGCCGTGTATTACGACGATGACAAGGTGGCGGATATGGTGAGGCGGGCACGGGAAGAGATGAAACAGGCATGTATTAACACCGCAGAATTGTGGCTGGCCAATGAGATAGCCGATAAACTGCGCGCCATACCAAACCGATGAGCTACGACGACGGGCGGCTGAAGGCGGCAATCGAGGAGAGTTACCGCACGCAATTGTCGATCATCTGCAAAGAATATTATGACGATTGCCTTGGCTCGCCGAGTCCAAACTGGGATGCGGGCGCGCTAAGGCGCTTCAACGCGCAGGTGAATAAGCTGGACATGGCGCGAAACGAGTTGCTCAGGCAGCGCTACGGCGGGAAGAGCGAAGATGGCGAAATTCGTTGATTTTCCTATAGTCTACGGCAAGTTGGGCAATCATCCTGGCTTTCTCACCACCGACGCCGCGCTAAAACTCTACACAATAGCCATGCAATGCCGGCAGGGCGCGACATTCTTGGACAACTGGCCCGAAGGCGGCCGCAGCACAGTTTTGCTGGCCACGGTCGCGCGCAATCTGGACGGCAAGGTTAAAGTGATTTGCCGCTGGGATACCGCGCCACAAAATGCCGCCTTATATTTCGAGCGTGCCTATAAGACGCACAAGCTAGCCGACGTGGCGCAGGTCTACGATTATGGCACGGACAAAAACGGCATAGGCGCCTATGACTTGGCTGTGGTGCGCGGTGACGTGCTGCCGCTGGTGAATGGTGACTTGAACGCGGCTGAGAAAATATTTGTGTATGCGGTGCGGGATCAGGTGAATGTGGATGATTTTGTCACGCGCGAAAGCGGGCAGGGGTGGGCGCTTTTGGAGCGGAGATAGAAAGTGCTTGCAAAACGCATTGCTAAGGCGTAACAATCACATAACTTAAAACGACCCGATTACATCCTGGCCGCCTTAGCGGGCGCGATCAGTCGAAAGCAAGGGCGATGTGAGATTTTAATTCTCCGTCGCCCTTTTGTTTTATGTAATGCCTGAAGAAACACCAACCATAGACATCAACGGACTTGAAATCTTTGCTGCGGGCACATTCAACAATGATGTTTACAGCGAAGCCGACCTTGACGCTATGGTGTCTGCTTTTGATCAGGTGGGGTTCAAGCCAACGGTCAAGGCAGGCCATGCGGACGGGCAGGAGTTAGCCGACCAGGCACGCAAGGTATTCGGTGCACCAGCACTAGGCTACGCCACCAAGATTTACCGTAGCGGCAAGAAACTCTTAGCCGATCTGACCAAGGTGCCAAGGCGATTTGCTGACCTGATTAAGAAGGGCGCTTATAGCCGCGTATCGTCAGAAATATACTGGAACTACGCCGACGCCGGCACGAAATATCCGCGCGTGCTCAAGTCCATTGCCTTTCTCGGCGCCGACATTCCCGCACTCACCAATCTTAAAGAAATAGAATTGCTGTATTCTCGATCTGAAGGCGGCGCGTATTTGCGCTACGACGAAAACAACAATGAGATACGCCTTGCCCAGTTGGAGATAGAGCCGAAGCCAGCGACTCTACCTCCAACTGTCTCCCGCACCGATGATGAGGTGTTTAGTTGGGATAGGAGCAAGCGTCTCGTTTTTCATAATCATCCCAAAGACGAACTGTGGCTGACGCACGCCGAGATGAGCGAGGTTTGCGAGTCGTGCGCCAAAAGGATGGAGTTTGCCAACCTTAGCGAAGTCAAGGTCGGGTTTTACGACAAGGCGGGCGAGTTTCATTTCGCCATGAACATGCCTGAGAACACCATCAAGGGCATGTGCGACAAGTTTGGCGAGGCGAGTGGGTTTCGCACCCGCTGCATGGGCCACATGGAAGGCAAGGGTGTCGATCCAGGTGCGTTCTGTAATGCCCTCAAGATCGAGTGTCACGGGTCATCTACCGCGGAGTCAGCTAATAAACAAAAATCGAAATCTTATAGCCCCAAGGGAGGCAGTATGGCCGACAAGAATATCACTGTGAGTCAGGAAGAGCTTGACGAGCTTATCAAGCAACGCGTGGACGCCATGACGGCGGAAAAAGAGAAAGAGTACGAGTACCGCGTCATCAAGGCGCGCGAAGAGGGTAAGCTTGAAAAGGAAAAAGAGGCCGAAGCCTTGCGGGCCGAAGTGAGAAAGCTGGCACTGGAGAAACGCAGCGAGCAGATCCAGAACTGGCTTTCAAATATGAAAGAGGCGGGCAAGATCAGCCCGGCCGAAGAGGGTCGCGTGCGGGCGCTGCGCGAGTGGATACCCGACGAGGCCGATAAGGTGAAAGTGTACGAGAGCGGCAGCGGTAAGGTGCGTGAGTCAGAGGACTCGCCGGCTAAAATCTTCGAGTCGCTATTTGAAAGTCGCAACTCGATATTCAAGACATTCAGCAAGGGCGGCGAAGATCCAGAGTCACGCGAGGAGCCGCTGGACGATCCAGGCGCGGAGTTGGACCGCCTTGCCAAGAAATATCAGGAAGAGCAGTCCGCCAACGGCAAGACGATTTCTTACAGCGATGCATTCAGGCAGACACAGCGCAAAAATCCCGTATTGGCGCAAAAGTACAACACGACACGGAATTAAACCGCCGTTAAACTTATAACAGGAGGCTACTATGGCTGTAGTCAGAGGACCAAGAGACGGTATTAGCTGCGTGGCCAGCGGCGATTTATCCGGCCTGCAGTTCAAGTTTGTTGCGAAGTCACCCGATGGCATACACGTTTACCTACCTGCCAGCGGCGGACAGGCTGAAGGCGTGTTGCAGAATAAGCCCAAGCACACCGAGCATGCGGCTGTTGTCAACCAAGGCAACACCAAGCTTTACATTTCGTCATCGCTGGGTGCGGGCACCGAGATCGCGGCTGGCTCTGGCGGATGGGGCATTACGGCGACCAATAGTGGGCAGTGGAAGTATGGCTATCTGGTGACGGGCGCGGATAGCGGACTAATTGCCGAAGCGTTTATTAACCCGTATCGCGCGGGCGGAGCTTAATTAGCGAATTAGCTAAACGGAGGAATCCAATGGACGGAATACTACCAAGCAACGTATCTCGCGGCGATGCCAGAGCGTATGCGGGTGCTACGGGCCGTGATTTACATATCGACGTCCCGCTGAGCAACATCTCAATCAACTACGAGCCGCAAGGACTAATCGCACCGCTCATTTATCCAGTGGTAAACGTGGATAAAGAGACGGGCGTTTACTACGTCTGGTCTAAAGCGGAAAATATGAGGGTGCATAACGCTGTCCGTGCACGCGGCATGGAGGCGAACCGAATCGCAATGGATGTGTCGAGTGACACATACTCGATTCGCAATTACGCCCTCGCAATGGACATACCCTACGAAGACCTGGAAAACGCCGACGCATCCTTGAATATCCGTGAATCGGCAACCCGGCGCGTAGTGAGCGGACTCAATCTAGCGTGGGAAGACCGTGAAGCGGTAACGCTCACGACCACCACGAATATGACGTCGAGCACCGCACTATCCGCCACATGGGGTGACGCCGACAACTCAACGCCTGTCGATGATATTTACACAGGCGTGAATGCTATCAGACGCGCATCGGGCTACATGCCCAATGTGGTGATTTTCTCGCATCCGTCATGGATCAACTTCATGAAGCACCCTGACGTGATCGACTTCATTCGCGGCAAGGGTGACAACGTGGGCGGCGGCGGCGTGACTGAATCGCAGGTGGCCAATGTATTCGGCTTTGACCGCATCCTAGTTGGGCGCGGACAAAAGACCACAACGGCTGAAGGCGCGGGCACTGCTACATATGCCGACATCTGGAGCACGAGCTGCGTCATGCTGTATGTCAACCCGACACCTGGTTTGCTTGAGCCATCGCACGGCTACACTTTTAGATGGACCCCAGCAGGATTCCCTGGCGCACTGGCCGCGGAGCGATACGACAACCGCAGGCCGAAAACCGAATCCGTTGAAGTCCATATGTTTCAGGACGAAAAGACGGTCGGTCCTGACTTGGGTTATCTGATCGTAGGTTGTGCTTGATATGAAGTGGGTCTACGCGAAAGAAATCAAGACTGAGCGCTTTCACGTCATGCCGGGCGAGCCGTTATTGGACCGCCACTCATCTAGCCTTGGGCGCAAGTACGCCAAGTCGAAGTACGGCAATGACTGCATGGCGCAGGTTGATTTCCGCGACCCTGATTCATTTCTTAAAGTCATTGGCGTCCACAATACCAGTGACATGAAGCAAGCCTACGGCAAGTTGAAACTTCTATGTGATGAGCAGGCCAAGCGCATAGGCGAGTTAGAGGACATGGTACGCAGGCTTGACCGCGATGTGCGCAAGGCGGGCGGAACGCCGTCTGTCTCGCTAAGGCAGGAGAAAAAAGATGCGTAGAAAAGAGCGATTTCTAAGCACACGGGCTGGGCGCCTGGTTGGCCTTGCGGGCATGGCCGGCGTTGCTACCGTCGGCTCAGGCACGACAACCGTGTCAGTCGGCGCGGCATCGGTTAAAAGTGGCAGCGTGGTTATCTTAACGCCGCAAATGTATGCGAGCACGTTAACCGATAGCGTTAAGGGTGTAATGGTTTCGAGTATACGCGCTGGCGGTTTCAACATTTCGATGGCTGGCTCGGTAGCACCAGCAGCCAATTTGCCGGTTGGCTGGGTAGTCGTCTCGCGCCCATAAGGACACAATGTGGCCCGCGCACGCCGTAGAACCTTACTCAATAACACCGCAGTCTCGGTGGTGGGCAGCGATGGTGTAGTCCTCGGTGTCTTTCCCGTAGCAGGTTATTCCCGCCTTACAGGTTTTGTCTCAGTCATTGGCAGTGCGACGCTAAGAGTGCGCACGGGCGCAACGTCTGGTGTCTATGCGGTTTCGTCTACAAGTGCGATCAGTTCAGGCGGCAACAATTTTGATTCATTGTTATTCGGCCCGGTTGTGGAGGTAGCACTCACGCCGTGCTCAAGCCAAGGCGCAGCCACGGCCGTATTGATAGGTGACACTGCGCCGCGGGGTTTCTAAGTGTGTTTGCAGAAAAAAACAGAGAGAAGTGTTTGTGAGATACAACCTAGACATTACGCTTTGCTGCCTTGGCATGCCGATGTCGGGCCGCACTATATCCAGCGGGGAGGCAATCGGCGGTAGCGAAACCGCTGCACTCCAAGCCGCCCGCGAATTGGCCCGCCTGGGCCATAACGTCAATCTATTCTGTAATACCGAAGCCGAGCACGAAGTAGACGACGTGGTATTCAAGCCGATGGGCTGGGTGCCAGGGCCGGCAGGCCAGCAGGCACAATTTCCTAAAGGCTTTTTTGATTACGCGCGCGCTACGCCTTGCGACGTTATGTTGATTCAGCGCCAGCCCATGCTGTTTCAATTCGACTACCCGTCCAAATGCAACATTCTCTGGCAGCACGATTTGGCCACTAAGACAGGCCCTAGCCAATTTGGCGGTGTGGCGTGGAATATCGACCGCATCTTTTTATTGTCGCAATTCATGAAGCGCCAGTACCAGCAGGTACACGGTGGCCCTGACTCACTTTACCATTTAACGCGCAACGGCATTGACTTGGACTTGATTGACAGTGTGCCAGAGCAGCCGAGGGACCGCTTTAAACTGCTATACACCGCGCGGCCTGAGCGAGGGCTGGACATACTTTTAACGCAGGTATGGCCTGAGATCCTCAAGCGCGAGCCGCGCGCCCGCCTCTACGTGTCGCGTTATTCGGACCCGACCACACTACCGCTATATGAGGAATTGAATGCTGTCGCCGCACAGTACGGCAACACGATTGTCAATCTTGGCAACTTAGGCAAAAAGGATTTGTATCGCCACTACAAACAATCGCGGTTGTTTCTGTATAGCAGCGTCTTCGAAGAAATATCGCACATATCGTCAATGGAGTTGGCCGGCTGCGGCACGGTAATGATTGGGCCGTGGAAGGCAGCATGCCCTGAAACGTGCGCGGGCGCTCATGTACTGATACGCGATGACGGATCACTCGGCGCTGTAGGTGACCCGATAGATCCTGGCTTCAAGCCTGTCACACCGCAATTCGTGAAAGCATTTGTGGACCAAACAATTGACTTGATGCACAACGATCAGCGTTGGGAGGCGCTAAGCAAACAGGCGCGCAATCGTGCAGAGCAATGGCAGTGGCGGCCTGTGGCCGAAGAGTGGACGGATTTGTTTCACGATATTATCGGCAAGAAGTCCAGCGACACCAAGCGCATGATGAAGCACTTTATCTTTAACAGCGACGTGGTGGCCGCGCAGAAGTATGCCGAGAAACATAACGACCCAGTGCTGAATAAGGCAGTGGACAAATACTGCGACCGATTCATGCCGTTCATGCGGATAAAGGACGCTGACGAGCAGCATCAGGCCATTGTGCGTTTCTACGAAGAGCGTTCAGGCGGTGAAGCGGCTGATTACCGTACGGCATTCTGGGCCGATACCGAGCCACGGCTAAAGGCGGCGCTGGAGTTTATTGACCAGCATCCAGATATTAAAAGCATACTGGACTTCGGCTGCGCGCATGGGGGATACGTCCGTTCTCTGTCCAATCACTTACCTGCTGCTACCGTGGTTGGTTTGGACGTATCTCCCAGTTTGATTCGCTGCTGCAATGAGTTGAAGGCATCGCACATGCCCGACGGCTCGCCTGCATTTCTGCACCCTGAGAATGTGGAGTTTGTGGTAGGCGATGAGGATGCGCCGATTGCCAACTATAAGGGTGAAGTGCAGCAATTCGATGCCGTAGTGTGCATGGAATTGCTTGAGCATTTGCCTAACAGCGAAGAAGTCATTGCCAAACTGGAGCGCCACTGTAAGCCGGGCGGCTGGATGATTCTAACCGTGCCTGTCGGGCATAACGAGCGCAGCGAATTTGTCATGAAGGGCATTCCGCCCGTGCATGTGCGCGCGTTCGATATGCACGACTTGCGCGACATTCTGGGGCATCGCAAGGACTTTGAAATCACGACTATCTCGGATTGCCGCGAGCTTGAATTGGACCGCACGTTTTACGGCTGGCACATGGTGATGTATCGGAACGACGGGCAGCAGGTAGGGCAGATTGATTGGGAGCGCAAGTTTTTCTTACAGGCGCCGCGCGAGACGTTGGCCGTTTGCTATATCGCCAATAACGTAGAGGACGTGCTGCACCGTAGCATGCGGAGCATCCACAAGATTGCCGACCAAATTGTAGTATTGGACAACGGGCCGTCAACTGACCGCACCGTGGATGTGGCGGCCGAGTACACCGAGGATGTGCGCGCGGGCACTAGTCCATTTTTCTGTTATGCACATCTAGGGCAACATTCGCCCGATCAGATTATACCGGGTACATGCGACATGGCGGGATTCGAGACGCCGCGCAATGAGTCAATCGAGAATACCTGGGCCGATTGGATTCTGTGGATTGATAGCGACGAGCAATTGCTCGAATGGCGCAATCTGTGGAAGTACCTGCGTCCTAACATGATGCTCGGCTACGCGGTGAGACAGCATCATATTGCCGTCGATCCAGCGGGGATACTGAAAGAGGACATACCCGTGCGGCTCTTTAGAAACCGCGCAGGCATTTCGTTCTATGGCAAGGTGCATGAGCACGCTGAGCTAGGCATCAACAAAGGCGTCGGCATCGGTTGCATGCTGATACCCGATATTCATATTCACCACGACGGATACTTAACCGAGACAATCCGCCGTGCCCGCTTCTGGCGCAACTTCAAGCTGCTTGAATGCGACAGGCTCGCATATCCCGACCGCACGCTCGGCATATTCCTTTATGAGATACGTGACAACATGCATCTGGCCAAATATGCGCTTGAGCAAAACGGCCAACGTGTGACGCCAGAGGTGCGCAAGCACTTGACTATAGTCGTAGAGACATTTCGCAAGTTTTTCATGTCGGACGATTATCCATTCTTAACGCAGGACGCGCTTAACTATTATAGCGAGGCGCTGGCGTTTCTGGGCATCGGCTTAGAGGTGTGCTGCTCGCTCGATGTGCGGCCGCAAGGCGCACAGCTAAACGGCACGCAGAGATTTCGGGCGACCGATGAGGCCGAGGCGAACAGACTGATAAGCAAGTTATTGAAGGCGAAGTTTCAGCCGTTTGAGGGACCGTACGTGGCATGAGATGGCCACAATCTACACGATTAAAAAGAGATTAAGCATGGACCCAGGAGAAAGCAAAGCCGCAGTAGAAATCAAGATGAGAGTCTACCGTGCCAAAACCGGCCGCTGGTACGACGTTAACGATAAAGGAGAAATAATTTATGGCAACCGTCTTTTGCGATTGTGGCACCGCGTGGCTCACGCAGCTGATGAATGCGACGATAACTGTCACCACGTTCTTCATAGGCTGGGGCAGCGGCGCAGGAACCGCGGCTAAAGCCGATACCACGCTATTCACTGAAGCCGGCTCGCGCCAGTTAGCGGCCAACAGCATCACCGCATTCAATACGCGCCAGTGGGTGGCGACCAATACCTGCGGCCCTAGCGGCCCTAACAGCGTGACCAATGCGGGGCTGTACCACAACAACAGCGGCACGCTGCTGATTAAGGGAGATTTTTCGACCATCGCACTTCAGAATGCGGATCGCATAGAATTTACAATAACCCTCACGTCCACATGAGCGGGATTGTTTTTGTGCGACATGAAACGTCTTAGCCTAGTATGCTTTATTTTACTGGCCATACTTTGTCCACGGTTTGTTATTGCCGCAGGCCCACCTGACGTCGGTTACTATCAGCGCCCAGACTGCACCACACTAAACGGCGTCGCCTACGGGACGACGTGTCTAAACACCGGGAGCGGCGGCACGCTGCTCCAGGGTGCTTATTATGTCTGGAGCGGCACGGCATGGATCGGGCCGTATCCGTCCTTCACCGAAGACGCGACCAACCTAAACTTCAACAAGCCACCAATCTTCGGCAACTGCGCTACGAATTGCCTGACCGAAGATTTCTCCGCAGTTACCGGCGCCAAGACTCTCTATTACCCCAACCACACAGGATACGTACCCACGTCGCCCAACGCGCGTAAGGTGGTGCAGGTGGAGTTGGTGGATGCCACCACCGACGTCACCACGGGCAACGGCAAGGCCTATTTTCGGGTGCCTTCAAACCTTGCGGGTATGAACCTCGTGGCCGTGAAAAGCAACGTCGTAACGGCGGGCACTACAGGCTTGACCTCAGTGCAGATTACGCGCTGTGCGGCGGCAACGTCGGGCAACATCTGCAGCGGCACCACGGCGTCCATGTTAACGACCGTAGTGAGCATCGACAGCGGCGAGAATAGCAGCAGCGATGCGGCTTCGGCGGTAGCGATTGACACGAGCAATGACGACGTGGCCGATGGGCAGATTTTGCGCTTTGACGTGACGGCCGTGCAGACTACGGCCAGCAAGGGGCTGGTCGTGAGCCTGGAGTTCGAGTTGCCATGAGGCGATTGATTCTAGTCATAGCGTTTCTATTTGCTGTGTGCTCAGCGGTTTGGGCGGCGGTTTTGCTGGATGATTTTAACCGCGCCAGTTTGGGCAGCAACTGGAGCGTTGGCTACAGTAGCGACTGCGCTATTGCCAGCAGCACGGTGCTTGAAGCCACTACACTAGACGCCGTTTGCTTCGTGACCTGGAACCAGTCCACGTACAGCGGCAACCAGGAGGCGAGTATAGACATTGTGGCGCTCACTGACGGCACAAATAAGGCTGCCGCAGCGGTCGTGCTCAGCGCCGGTGCCCCACCCACTGAGACGTTTTACTACTGCCGCGGGCGAACCGATAACTCCAGCATCTGGAAATACGCGAGCGGAAGCCCCACGCGGCTCGTGGACGGAAGTGACGTGTTCGCCGCCGGCGATGTTCTCACTTGCACCTACAACGCCACGACACATGTGATCGAGCTGTTAAAGAACGGCAGCACTTCGCTCGCCACTTACGACGACAGCGCCAGTCCGCTCTCAGGGAACCGCATAGGCATCAGCTGCTACGCGAACGATGATTTGAACTATTGCAAAGCCGACAACTTTCAAACCGCATCGGCAGCGGGTGTGGTACGTAAGAGGGTTGTGACCATTGACTAAGATTAAGCTGCTACTGTTGATTTTAGTTCTCTTGATTACTGTACGGGCACAAGCGGCTACGTACTGGGTATCGCCAAGCGGAAACGATGGCAATCAGCACTGCGTGAATAGCGCAAGTCAACCGAGTAGCGCTAATACGAGCCGCACCATTGCGCAGGGCGTGGGTTGTCTTTCCGCGGGTGATACGCTGATTCTGACTAATGGGAGTTACGCTTCGCCTGGATATATTACATGGGTTAGCGGTAGCGCGGGCGGATATACGACCATTCGGGCACAGAACAATAAAGGCGCAACAATCACGGGCGATCTGTACGTGTTCGGCCCCGACCACCACGTCATCTTTGATGGTTTGGTGGTAACGCCGGGGCTGGTGGATATTGTTGATGGCGCGAATCATATCGAGTTTAACAACGGAGAAATTTCCGGTTCCAGCATATCGTGTGTTTATAGCGGCAGGCCGGAAGCGACGTTAGGAACAAACAATGCCAACGCTTTGCGGGGTAACTATATCCACGACTGCGGAGCGGCAGGTGACGACCACGGCATTTACTGGAGTTCGCCGGACGGGATTATCGAGGATAACGAATTTTCACAGGCAAGCAAGCCGACAGACAGTGCAGGCTACTGCATTCAAATTCAGTACGGCAATGCAACCGGGAACATCATTAGAAACAATCGGGTGCACAACTGCGGCGGTATCGTTCTAAGTGCATATGCTGATGGCCTGGGTAGAGTCGCGCAACAAAGCTACGTTTATAACAACCTGGTTTATGACACTACAGGTGGCATCGCTATCAGCTATGCGGGTAGCAACAGCAACAACAATGTCGTGGTTCAGAATACGATCTACAACAACGGCCAGGGCATTTTAATTCAATCGAGCACTGGCGCAGTCATAAAGAACAACATTTCATACAACAATAGCGGTCAGGATTTTGTCGTTTCGAGCGGTCCATCCTATACGGCATCTAATAATCTGTGCACGTCGGTCGGCACAGGCTGTCAGTATGGGGGCAATCCGAGTTTTATCTCTACTAATTCAGCCAGCGCGGATTTTCTGAAAATTCCGTCCAACTCTCCTGCGGTAAATCAGGGCACCGATCTCGGCTTCAATTACAGTCACGATATAATCAACACCGCGAGGCCGCAGCCCGTGGGCGGTGCATGGGACATCGGGGCCTATGAGTATTTGGGAACCGCACCGCCCGTGGGCACAACGCTAGTGGCGCAGTACGGCTTCAACGAGGCCGCAGGCAATCCGCAGGATACCAGCGGTAACGGCAATCACGTTACTACTGTTGGCACGGGGATCACGCATACCACGTCAGGATGCAAGTATGGTAACTGCATGACTTTCACAGGGGCGGGCGGCTTGACCGTGAATGCATCGGCGTCATTGTCGCTGTCTCAGTTTACGATAGAGGCGTGGGTTAAGCCGACGATTACGCCAAACGATACATTCGTCTCTATCGTGTCGCACGGCAACAGTGGACGTTATTGGCTGTTCTCATCCACGATGACGTATCTATGCGCGGGGAGTGAGCCGGTGGGCGGTTTCACGTCCGATGCGGGGCCAAACTATTATGCCTGCGATACCTCGCAATTGGCGCAGGATGTATGGGCACATATAGCCGTTACTTATGATGGCACGGATGTTAAATTTTATCGCGACGGTAGTCTTGTGAGTAGTGCCGTACCCAGCAGCTCAGTGAGCGGGGCAGAGGACAGCATAATTATAGGGTCGAGCATCTATAATGAGCACTTCACTGGCCTGATAGACGACCTGCGCATCTGGAGCGGCGCGCGCACGGCGGCGGAAATTGCCGTGGACCGTGACACCCCGGCAGGCTCGGCCAACTACATCAAGGTGGCGCCTGCCACGGAGTTGAAGATAGGCGCGGCCACGCTGCGCAAAAGGGGGAATTAGCCATGTTTGCAATTTTCTTATTGGCGATAACGCTGATATGGCAGGACAACTCCTATGACGAATTGGGTTTCAACATAGAGAAAACGATTTCGGGTAACTGCACAGACGGCTTTTACGAAGTCTTACAGGTGGGCGTGGACGTGACGTCATGGACGGACGATTTGTCGCAGCCGGGCGACTGCTACCGTGTGAATGCGTTTAACAGTGACGGGACGAGCGCCTATAGCAACACGGCGCAGATACCGCTGCCGTCGCCACCGCCGTCGTGTCATGGCAAGGGCAAGAAGTGCCAATGAAGTGTCCGCATTGCCACCATACTGTCTGGTTGAAATGCCGCCTGTGCAAGCACGCGCTGGGCGAGGAGAACGCGACAGGATTGTGCAGGCGGTGCGTGTGCAAGGTGCGCAATATCGACCCGGCAATGATCGAGAAGATGCAGAAGGCGAAGCACGACAAGCATGAGCCTAAGTGGCTAAAAGATTTTGCGGCGACGGTGAATGTATAATGGCGGACGGCGATGGCGACAAGAGCACGGTTAGCCTTGCTACAAAGCTCGGCACGCTTTCGATGGCAGGGAAGGACGCCCTCGGTATTGCGCTGCTGATTGTGATGCTGGCGTTAGGCGGATTGACAATTTATGAGCATATCGAACGGAGCAAGGAACATGACGTTATTGCGTGCCAGCTGAAGCTCACGCTGTATATGCAGACTCAACCGATAGATAAACCGATTGATTGGAAACGGATGCCGATAGACACATTCGAGTGCGTGCCGCGCTTCCTTTACGAGCGAGATCAGACAGTTAGATGACATTACCTATGAGTTTCTTTAACTTTAACAGGTCTACCGCGCCAGTATCTTCGCTTCCTGCGATTATTGGCTTGCTCTTTATAGGTGGCCCAGCGGCAATTCATCGGCCATTGATTAGTTTCGCATTCTTCGCACTTGCCGCAGCTATAATGGCCGTCATTGTCTTTGCGGTCGAGGGTATATCGTGGTGGACGGGGCGGCATTGGCCCCATATCTTCGATAAAGGCAGGAAAACTATTGCGCCATCGGCTGCACATGCGGACGCCTCTGGCACCGTAGTCTTTGTACGATATATCGGTTGGTCTATAGCATCGGCCCTTTGCGCTGTTCCAAGAGTTCCATTCAGGCTGTCCCCAGAAACCGTGCGTTCTCGTTATGCCGTCCAGTTCTCCGTTTCTCCATTGCTTAAACAATCGCGCAGACGACACTTCGTTTTTGAGACAGCCGCAGCTTTGGCTCTGGCCCGATTTCAGTTGATTGCCGTAAGCAGGGCCTTCCGTACCGCAATCGCATTTGCACCACCAACGCCATTGCCAACCTATGCGATCATGGAGTCGCAAGACTGTTCGTCTACCGAATTTTTTACCAGTGAGATCGGCGCAGTCATGCTTTTTATGGCGTTTCATTTTAAGGAATTGGTTAGAAACACGGATGGAATGCGCGAAGAGCTGATATTGGCGACACGCAAGCTGGCACTGCTTGAAGGTAATTTAGTTGGGCGTGCAGAGCAGAAAGACGAAGCGGCGGGCTTAAAAAAGGAGAATAAAATTGAGCCAAAATGAAGCCGTGCTATGGCTGGCTGCCATGTTGCTCGCCATCGTGTTGTCATCCACTGGCTGCGGCGCGTCGTGGTTTAGCGCAAATACAACTGCGGTTTATCGTGTCACCACTACGACAAAGGACGGTAGCGTTGTCACGAAAGAAGTTACGTATGATTCATCGAAGAACCAACAGGGCATGGATGTATTCGTTAAAGAAAAAGACGGCCAGCCGACCGAGGTTGAGCTTCACGTTGATAAAAGTGCAACAGCCGAGTCGGCGATAGCGGCGGCATCCGCGGCACTAGCGAAAATGGTAGACGTGCTCAATACGCTTATCCCATTATTGGCGCAGGCGGCAAAGGCGGGGAGCTAACATTTATGTACCGGCTCTATATTACTCCATCGCTCGGCACCGGCAGCGATGAAGACCGCTGGCGCCCGGCGTATTTCGACGGTGTTGCTAAGGCGGCGATGTACTACGGCGGGCAAATGCTTTTTCTGGTTGCCGCCGATCTCACCCCGGCTCAAGACGCCGCCATCATCGCCAACGCCGATGTGATCGTTTTTCCGTTCGATCTCTCGACAACGATAGGCGGCGCCAATCTGCAAAACGCGCGTAACGCGCTAGAAGCGGCACTAATACCCGCACAGTGGGTTAACGCTACCGACACATGGCTTCACGTCGCGCGCATGGTCGGCGGCATGTTCCAGTATATGCAGCGCCTTTGGTACTATCTGCCGACGCTTTTAGTCGATAGCAGCGCCAAATTAAATACTCAGTGGTCGTCAATCCCCGTTGATCCGTATCAGACGGCAATTCTTGCCGCCGCCGCTTCGCTCAACTATACGATTAACCCCGCGCCGAACGATCAGCTGCGAGTTATTTTAGAAAGTCTTGCAGGTCAGTGGGGAAACAAACCGTTTCAGCTGGGGCCGTACATTTTCTAATGACGACATCGAGCGACAACTTTAACCGTCCCAGCAACACCGATCTCGGAGCGGCCTGGGATATTTATGCGGGGCTGACTGGCTGTCAGATTGTCAACAACATCGAGGTTGCAGCCTCTGGCGTCAACGCGACGTCGGAGGAATATTACAACGCCTTCGTTCCCGGCAACGATCAGTTTGCGCAGGTCACAATCACCGCCTTCGCAAGCGCGGTTTACGAGGATATCGGGGTCGGTATGCGCTCCGATATTCCGGCCAATGGACGCTTTTTCTATCAGGCGTTGGCCGAACTGAATAACGGCACGCAGACTAGTGAGCTGATAGTGCGCTCGTCGGGCGGTACGGTGACGTTATCCACCGACATCAATAACCCATGGTCGGTTTCAGACGTGCTCGCCATTACGGCGAACAGCACCACAATCAGTGTGTATCGCAACGGTTCGATCATTTCGCCGCTGACGGTTACCGATAGCACGCTCACAGCCGGAGGCGGCTCGATTCGGATAAAGAACAGCACCGGGGGCAATCTTGAGGATGTGAAATTAGACAATTTTACTGTAGGGGATTATGCCGATTGGGTGGGCGCGCCGACGACGCCGGCCATCAACACGCAATGGAACGGCGTCATTCAGCGGATATGAGGTAAAAAGTGCCAACCATCTTACCACTTGCATTATACCCGGCCGGGACGATGGAGATCCCCGTCACCCACGTCACGCCAAACCCTGTAGGCTACATCACTGTCTATTTCGACATCACGTCAATCGTTGCGGATGGAATGGGGGATAGGGTCATCAGCGGTAACGTGGATATTTCTTTTGACGGAGGCAATACGTGGGAAGCACTAATTGCCGCAGGTGATTGGTTTACGGGTGGACCACCGGGGCCGCGAGCTGGACCGCCGCCATACATCAGTAATATCGGGATAGAACTGAAGCAGCCGGGAAACAACCTGCGCCGTATCAGAGGCAATTTTACTCTCAGCCACGCCATGACAATTGGGGTGACTACGGAGTTTGTCAATTACAACTAATGGCTAATCCGGTATTTATACAGCAAGCTCCCGCCGAGCCTATACCTGGACCTACTACAGGGGGCACGATTGCGGTCGCCTACACGACATTCAACCTCACGGCGGGTAGCGTGCTGGCTGCCATCGCAACGTGGGGCGCGGTGGACTGTACGCCGACCTGCGCCGACCCGACCAACGGCGCGTGGAGTGCTGGACCGAAATTATGGGACTCAACCAATTCACAGGGCTTTGCACTTTTTTATAAAGCGAACAACACGTCCACCGCCAAGCCTACGGTTACAGTGACCCTGACGGGGGGAACTGACAAAACATATCGAGGCATTCATATCTCGGAGATAGGTCCTGCTGATACAACGCAACCCGACGTGGCTGCGCCAGCTTGGCGAACGCAAGACTCACCGGCAACCACGACAGACCTAGTGGCGAGCAATGCCATCGTGCCCGTCACCGACAACGCGCTCATTTACGGCGCAACGTGTGACGACAACGGCGTGGCGCAAGCGGTGGCTGGAACCGGGTACAATAGCCGAGCCTCGTGGACAACCTATGTCCCAGCGCGGGTGGAAGACAAGACGCTGGCCAGTCACGCTTCGACTACGGCGACATTCACGGCGGGCAATACCGGCACGAGGGCCAATACCGGGGTCATGGCGTTTAGGCCAGTTGCAGGGGCACCCGTGACTGGTGGCAACGCTGTGCCGATCCTAATGGAACTACGGAGAGGACTCAGGTGAATTTTCTAAGGCAATCGACATCCGCCACCGTAATGGTTGGGCCGTATGTGAGCAGTGACGGCATAGCGGTTACGGGGCTGTCGCTGACACAATCAACCTTCATGCTCTCCAAAAATGGCGCGGCATTCATAGCCAAGAATGAAACAACCGCTGGCTCGCATAGAATCCTGGGCTACTATTCGGCTGAACTAAACGACACGGACACCAACGGCGCAGGGCGGTTGCTCATTGTGTCGTCTGCGGCGGCCGCGTTGCCTGTCTGGATGCACTTCACTGTACTCCCACAACCGCAGTTCGATTTTTATATATCGCCCGGCAGCTCGGCACTGATGGACATGCGCAATGCGTCGATGTTCGGCGTGGATATGTCCAGCATTTCGCCTGTAGGTACACGTGCGCCTGTGAATGCACTTCGAACACTGCGCAACCGGGTGACGACGAGCGGTGGGGTCATGGGCGTTTACGCAGAGAACGACAGCACGGTAGTTTGGTCGGCAACTTTAACGACAAACTCTAGCGGCGACCCGATAGTCGAAATTGACCCGGCGGGCTAAAGCATGGCTGTAAACGGACTACAGTTCCCTAAAAATAACGGCACAGCCCAGGCAACGCCGATGACGGCCATCTCGTTTTTAAATCCAGAGGACAATGGCCTGCCGATATGGGGGCCGAGCAATGCGGGCGTGACGGTAGTGCGAAAGATTTACGCCCAATCCCAAACCGCAGCCGCCAACGGGACTTATTATTGTGCACAGTTCTGGTGGTCAACTGCGGGAGTATCGTTCTGGTGGAACGGGGGGAACCCTGACACATACTGGGGAATGCACCCGTATCCGCCTACCAATACGGTAGCTGCTTGGAATTGGGAGATTGCAACAGCGACTGGCGGCGATTTTGACGATAACATCAATGGTGCTCCATATACGTTTGTCCCAAACGCCTGGTACGTCCAGGGCATGCGCGTCACGCGCAATGGCGATGCAACTAAGACGCTGCGCTTCTACCCGGAATTGCCAAGTGTGGATAACGACCATGTAATCCAATACGTCAACGCTGCCGGTTTTGGCGAAAGCTACCCGACCAACACCGCCTTGACCATCGGGGATTCTCCGTGGTGGGCAGAGGGGGGATTGCAGCATGAAACGTTCGCGGGAATTCTCGGCCCGATCAAGATTTTCGATAAGGTGCTGAGCGAGGCCGATATGCTATCTGAGGCCGCAGACTTCACGCAGCTTGCGACCGTGGACGGTGCGGCTCATATCTGGTGGGGCAAGACGAGCTTCGATACCGTGGATGATCTGACTTGTGATTTCGGTACGGGCAGGTCGTTTGTCTGGTTCGATGCAGGCTACAAGGCGACATTGGCAGTGATAGAAGCAGATGCACCGACAACAACAGGCGCGCGGCGTGTAGTGTACTGGGGAGCGACGTGAGGTAAATAATGGCAAGTGGAATCACAATTCCTGCAACGGGGCCTGGCGCAATTGCGCCACTAGTTGCTACCGAATCGCACGGCGTAGCGGGCCACTTTCAGTATTTCAAACTGATTGACGGCAATGTCGGTTCGCTCACGCCGATTAGCAGCGCCAATCCGTTTCCTATCCAGACACTAGGCACGCAGACCATTATCGGCTCGGTGGCAATTTCG